>Ga0209249_1001621_pt1 | contig 20732 bp, 8 predicted proteins | sample SaaInlV_200m_DNA_4_FD_184653 | JGI IMG/M metagenome (GOLD analysis project Ga0209249, IMG submission 184653) | Marine microbial communities from expanding oxygen minimum zones in the Saanich Inlet - SI037_S3LV_200m_DNA (SPAdes) (version 2) | ecosystem: Environmental > Aquatic > Marine >...
GGTCGGAGCGATATGGGCTGAGATCATTTCAGGATCCTCGCTCATCAGTGCCATGTGGAACCCGCCCAGCGGGAACCGCACGTGCGCCAGCACCGCGAGGGACATCCCATCGAGCATCTCAAGACGGAATGTGTTCCAGGCTACGTCCGCTCCGTGGAGTTCTTTGTCTTCCCAGTTACAGACCCGGCGGAGCTTCTCCCACTGCTCTTCCGAGTGGAATCTGCGATACATGGGCCCCGGGAAGTCTCGCTTCAACTGGATGTCCGTGATGTACCGGAGCATGTCGCCGATGACCGCTTTGCGTTCGGGGGCTGACTCAAGGTGGTAGAGCGCGTTCAACCGGAACGCCCCTTGATTCGCGTAGATGGGATGGCCGTTTATCTTCACGTGAGGGCCCGGGTGCAGTCGCTGCCAGCGGAGTCCCTCCTTCTCTCCCAGAAATGCCTCGTAGGTCTTCAGCCAGTGGTCACTGCCTGTTCCCCTATAGAGCGCGCACAATGAGGACAGCAGGATCGACGCATGCTGCGAGTTGTATCCCTTCCAGGAGAACCCCACGTGTGACTGGGTCACCCCATCAGCTTGTTTGATGGACCAGCCATGTTTCTCCAGGCGTCGTCCCACTTTCTCAAGCGACTCCCGAATCCACTGCTTGTCCGCGGCCGTGGCCAGGGAGGAGTTGGCGTACCGAGCCAGGCTGATGATGTACGTCGTGTGCTGATCCATGGACGAGTCGTCGTAGTAGGCCGATATGTCATCCGGATGCGGACCTCGCGGGACTAAGCCTGTCAGCGCCGGTTTGCCCGGCTTCGGGTGTGTTTCCGGTAGAGCCCCGATCAGCCTGAGCGCCCCAAAGGTCTTTGCGATGTTCTCTTTCAGGAAGGGGTCTGGCCGGGCTTCATAGGCATCGAGCAACGCCACCAGCACGTGACCGCAGTGCAGGGCCGTGTCGGCGATGCGGGATCCGTAGCCCCATGGCTTGGGTTTCTCAGCCTTTACATCGGCCGGCGACGTCCATCGGTGTCTGGCAGACAGTCTTGCGCCGTAAAGGACCTGTGTTTCAGGATGCCGGAAGTCAGCGAAGTAGTTCCGGGCTAAGGAGAAGACGTGCGTCGTCAACTCACCCCCCGTGAACGGAAATGGACCGACAGGGCGGTCGGGTTCCGCCGCGTTCCCAGACGGCGCACAGGCAAGTGCGGTGAGGGAGCCGAGAGCGACAAAGGCGATACCGGAGACGTTATTCACAGGTCGGGCTCCGTGGTCTGTCAAGAAGGAGAACACCACGCGATTCATTCCGCGCAAGAGACTATCTTACGTTGCGGGCACACCCGCGTCAACGACGTCCGGGCCGCCTACGGGGCCGTGAGCACGTGGAAGCGTGAAGCCGTGAGAGCGTGAGAATGCGCTACCTTGAGGATGAGCCTGGCCTCTGGCGCGAAGTGCGCCAGTCATATCAGAGGGTGTAACTGCCCACGTTTCTTTGGAGGGCCGATGTCCTCAGCGGCCGTCCTCGGAGCCCGTGGTCTCTCTCCGACGCGGTCGTCGGGGACGCCGACCCTCCAAAGGGCTCTTTGACGGCCCAGATCCAACGTCGCACAATGCTCTTTCCCTGCTCAGATCGGGTGAAGTTACAGACGAGAAGAACATGAAAACGAAAACACCTCTCTTCACGCCAATCTTGTTCGTTACGGGATGGGCATGCCTATGGGGCATCGCGCTTCAGCCCCCCGCCCGGAGCGCGGAAGCCGCACGGACGCGCCATCCGGTCAGTCCAGTGGACAGCGCCACATTGCAGCGCAACTGGGACGCACTCCGCCAGCGTGGGCTTCGCCTATTGCCTGTGCCCAAGCAGATTCAGTTCGAGCAGAAGCCGGTCCTGCTGACCGGGCCACGTGGGCGATCTGCAGTCATCGTGCTCACGAGCGATTCTGAGCGGGGTCGGATCGCGGCAGATGAGATTGTGTCTCGAATGAGAGACTTCTCCACTCTACCGGCACTTCCGGTGGTCTCCAAACCCAGAGAGGGTGCCTACAACATCGTGATCGAGAACGCGTGGCCCAACACCTTCACCCGCGACCGCACGCGTCATTCAGAGGCACGCAAGACCGAACAGGCATATGGTCTCTACCCGAGCCCGGAGGGCATCGTGCTGAGCGGGCAAGGCGAAATGGGTATGCTCTATGCAGCAGTCACTCTGCGGTGGTTGATCGAGGAGGATCACGGGCAGGTGCTTCTGCATCCTGCAGCGGTGGTAGACTGGCCGGACTACAAGCACCGTCAGGTCGGCACACTGTTGGCTCCTTACCATACCAACGCAGTTGACCGAGGGCCGGATGCGCATCTGGCAAATATGCGCAAACACATTGACTGGCTGTTCCGTATGAAGGCCACCGGCGTGTTCCGCCACACCCTCGGTTCGCAGCGCTATTCCAGTCTTCCCGACAGGATCCCAGGCAGTGCCGACGCGCACGCCAGCGCGTTGGGGGTGAATGACTACGGTCGCAGGCGGGGGATCGGGACCATGCACAACGGTAGCGTGAGCTTGGGGAATCACCCGGAGGACAAAGACCGGCCGGGGTTCGATCAGATGATGCTGGACCGAAACCGTGGACACTACCACTCCTGGGCGCGCCACGACCTCCATCGCAACCTGGGCCGTAATATGGCCGGGTTCTGCAGCAACGCCGGATTCGATATGGCCTTCATCCACGCGGTTGATAGCGGTGGAATCCTGGACCCGGAGCTCTGGTCAGAGCGTGATGCACTGACTCGGCAGACGTACGGCGACGACCGGGTGCAGGCGGATGCGGATATGTTCAACATCTACGCACAAGAGTTTGCCCGGGCCGGCTCCGAGATTGTCTTCGTTGCTTACCCCTACACAGCAGCCTATCTCAACGAGGAGTTCGTGATGGCGAAGCTCGGCCTCCCCGACAGCGCAGCGGGCCGGCAGCAAGCCCAGGAACGGATCTCGGATATGGAGGCTTGGATGCGCGGCGTGAACGCAAAGGTGGCTCCCGGCGTGCGCATGTGCATCCGCGAAGCTCCACGGGCCGAGATGTTCCGCTTCTACTCAGGCTACCCGGGCCGCCCCATGTGGGTGTACTGGGAACTGACGCACTACAAAAACAGCATCTACCCCATTCTAACGACCAACGTGCGTTGCATCGGTGAAGGCTACAGCCCGGAACGGCCGGCCGGCGATGTCCTGTGGGCGAACGACATCGACTACCTCTGGTTCAGTGAACCCGTTCGGGTGGCTGCGTGTGAGTACGCATGGAACACTCGTTTCCCCGGCAGCGCGGATTACAGCCCGGCATACATGCACGAAGGCGAGGCCGAAGTGGACGACCAGACGGCCCTTGACATCGTGGCTGAACGCGCAGCGGTCGGACTCTGGGGGAGCGAGGCCGGTGCGCTCATGCAGAGCGTGCTGGCCAGCCACCTGAGTTGGCGCGTCGCAGTCGATCCCAAGGAGACGACCAAGCGGTTGCCGGCCGGTGTCACCCCCCCCCTCATTCGGAAGAACCGGGAAGCCGTACGCCTGGCGTGTGTGGCCATGAAAGAGCAGTGGGAAAAGGTGAAGGCGGCGAAGGCTTCAGGTCGCAAGCTGATGGACGACTACTCCTATCCCTATTTCGTTCAGTTCTATGCCATGGCTGTGGCCGCGCGAGCCCACGCCGACGTGCATCTGCGAGAGCTTCAAGCCATGGAGGCCATCCGCTCTGCGGACATGAGCCGGGCCGTGCAGGAGATCGCGAAGGCCCGAGACGAGCTGGCGTCCAACCAGGCCGCGTATGAGAAAACACGGGCTGAGTTGTCTGACGAGCCGTGGGTGATTCGCTACGAGGAGTTGAGGCCATCCTGGCAGACCCGACGTCTGGAGGCCAAACTGCTCAAGCCGGACTTTGCCGCGCTGGTTGCTCGGCTTGACAAACTGGACCGAGACCGAGACCGGCTCTACGAACAGTTCAATGTGCCCTCGTGGTTCAAGGACTGGTTCGACAAACGCGGCCTGGTCGCGACGAGAACCAGGGAACCAGTCACGCTCGATGGCGCACTCTCGGAGGCGGCATGGAGCACTGCGATGCCAGTCGACCAGTTCGTGGGTCATCGGCAGTTCAAGGTGATGTCTCTCCCCTGTGATGCGCGGTTGCTCTACGACGACACACATCTCTTTCTCGGCGTGCGGCTGACGCAGCCTCTGATCCAGGGCATCAAAGAGCCGAAACGCGACATGGATGAGTACGCGTTCACCGAGCAGATGGAGTTCCTCCTCGTGCCGGGCGACTCCGGGGAAGGAAACCTGCACCAATTCGTGGTTGACACAGCCGGCAATCTCTTCACGATGCGGAAAGCCAGTGTAAGTGGGCAAACCGTACAGAGGATGGAGCAAGGCTGGGCAAGCGGTGCCGAGGCTGCGGTTCAGAGGACCGAAGACGGGTGGGCTTTCGAGCTGGCCATACCCTTGAGCGCCATCGGGAGGCCAACGCGGGGAGCTTGGCGGGCGGTGTTGGCCCGGGACATGGTGCGTTCTCTCAAGCCGCGGCAGGTGGAAACCTACGCGTCTGCGTTCTTCGATGGTGAGAGCTATCACACGGTAGAGCGTTACTCCCGCCTGTCGTTCGTGAGCGGCGCCCGGCCTGCTTCTCAAAGTGCCCCGGGGCTTCACTTTGTTGAGCCGGCGATGTCAACCCAGACAACCGCGCGCGGCGCAGGGAGTGAGGTATCGTTTGGCCTGCGCATGGAGACGCGGCACCCTCTTCTGGATGTGGTGCTCCAGGCGGTCGTCCTCGACCGGAGTGACGGTATCCTGGGCAAAGCGGACGTGGCACGGAAGGACGTCGTCTCCCTGACTCTCTCCACGTCCCGCCCAGTGCGGATCCAACTCGAGAACGAACATGCCGGCGTCAGGCTCAAGGCAATTCTCTCCTACACGAGGCCGGATGGTGAACAGCTGACCGTGGCCAAGACAATGGTCCTGGGTGACCCGTCCGGGGCGTTGCGACAGGAAGAGATTTTCGTGGATGGGGTGCTTCCAGGCACGGGAGCAGTGGCCGTTCCAGTGCATTTCCCAGCCGAGGCAGGAGCAACTCGCCTCCTCTCATTTCAACGGGGAACGATTGAGTTCTGGATTCGTCCCCGGGCGGACATGGCCTCCCTTCCCGAGCAGTGGGGCGAGCGATTCATGTACCTCTTCCACTGCGGCCCGCAACTGCATCGGCGCCCTACATCCCCCAGCAGAAACAGCATGACCATCGTGCACGAAAGGAAGGGGTGGCTCAGCTTCTCCCTGAACAGTCCCGATGGCGATCGGCGGTTGGTCCACTCCCGGCTGCCGGGCTGGAAGGCTGATGAGTGGCACCATGTGGCTTGTGTCTGGGATGTGAGCACTGGTGGCCACTCGCACCTGGCGCTTTACCTGGACGGCAAGAAGAGCTCAACGCACCAGTGGGGACGCAAAGGTGGAACCGAGGACCGAACGCCCATGGTCATGAGGGACGGCGCGTATACGGCTCAGTTGGGCAGCCTCAACTCGGGCCGTCGCGTCGCCGACGTGGCATTCGACGAGTTGAGGGTCTGGAGCGTCCCGCGTTACGATAGTGATTTCACCCCCTCCCGTGGACCACAGGCGCAGTTGCCGGACGGTCTCCTCCTTTTCACCTTCGAGGACGGACTGACCGGTCGCTTCCGGATCGATGGACGTGAAGGAACAGTGGCCGCTGCCGTCGGTGCCCAGGGACGATAGCCCGCACCGTGCAGATCACAGGTCGGGGCGGGCATCACCTCCCCGTTTCGCCCCTCACTTTCGCCTTGACCGTGACTGTCTGTCCCTTCTTGACCCGCAGCTTGTGTGAGAACGCGCCGTTGTACCACAGCTTTACGCAGTGCGTGCCGGTGTGCGCCGACCTCTCGTCCTTGACCAGAATCGGGAATATGTCGGAGTGCGATGGCGTGTAGATGTGCCAGCCTGCCGGCAGGCCCTTGGCATTGACGTCCTCGAAACCACCGTTCCGGAATTCCGCGCCCGTTACCACAACATCGTCGAAATAACCCCACACGGGGAGGAGGTCGTTGCTTTTGCCCTGGCTGGCGTGGGGGCGTCCTCTGATGTGCAGCGACACGACGCCGTCCTTCTCCGGCGTGAACGCGATCTCGATGTCTTCCCACGTCTGAGTGGTCAGTTCGGCGCCTTGGCCTCTCAGGTAGATGCCTTCCGGCTTGGCCCAGCGTGCTCCGTAGGGCTTGCATCCGGCTGTCGACTTCATCGTCACGCCGCCGGCTCTGCCATCAACGTCGATCACGGCCATCGAAGGCGCGTAACTGCTGAAGGCGACATTGCCGAAGGGCGTCAGCCAGAGCAGACCGCCCTTCTTTACATCGAACGTGAAAGCCCCGGGAGCATTCATCCACATCGCCCAGATGTTGCTGCCCGGTTTGCGCACACTGAGATTAAAGAGCAGCCTCGGGTTCCGCTTCTGTGGCTCAATCCCGAGCGAACGGAAGGGGATCTTCCACTCCGCCGTCCATTTCCCGGGACCAACCACCTTCGCAGCGTACTCGACGCCCTGGCCAACCCGATCCACAACCCGTAGCGGCGCGCCCGCGGCATCGCTGCTCTCTGCGTGCCCGTTCGCGTAGCCTTGGAGGACCATGATAGGCCCAATCTTCTCGCTCTCGGCCACGGCCAGCGCGATCTCAACAGCGTCATCCGTCCCCCATCGCTGTCCTCCGGTGATGCCCTTGGCCGGATCGACATCGTTGATGAATGCAACGCAAAGATGCCCATCGTCCACTTCGATCCATGCCGTGCTCGGGTATGCGACCTTCTTACCATCTGTTCCCCACTGGAGGGGGGCCGGGTTATGCGTGTCCACCGGCGCGCCTCCGACCATTCCCGGGTTCCACTCCTGCGTGACAACGTCGCCGTCGATCACGATCTTGCCCCACGCTCGCTTGGCTCTGAACACGGGCAGACGGCCGGTGAACAGCTTTTCCTCCTGTTCCCGCAACAGCATCCAACGCGGCTTCCAGTCTTTGGGTGGTCGCTCTGCATTGACCGGCCATGAAGCCCGTGTGTCGCTCTCGCGCAACCCGATCTTGCCGAATGGGATCGGCTTGAGACCGAGCTCCCAGATCGGTGCGTCCGCTCCGAGAAGAAGACTCCCGTCCTTGCGCTCGACCAGATCGGGATCGACGTCATCCCAGTTGTTCTCTATCCGGATCCAGTCGTCACGTCGCAACGCTCGGCGCACGTTGAGGAACTGTCGGCCGCCCGCAAAGACGTTGCGTGCAACCAGGCAATGCCAAGGTGCACCAATCGGGTCTCGCCTGAGGAGGTCGCCGACGTGCGGGTACTTGCTGTAGGGTGGCTGGTCGTACGGCACGCGTTCCCTGTTCCTGACGCGCATGACGTCGTATCTGAGGCCGTCGCTCTTGCGGGTGCGGAATACTTTGCCGTCCTTGATCGGCTCATAGGTCCATGCGTCCAACCCAACGGCCGTGGTTGACATGCCTCGTTTGGCATCCACGAGGATGTTGCCGGTGATCGTGTTTTCCGGCCCCCCGTTGTGCTTCACCACCTCCCCGACCCGGTAGCAGACATTGCCGGTGAACGTGGTGCCTGACACTGCGCCATCCAGGTGCAAGACGACGTCATCTGACAAGCACCCCTCGATCGCGTCGTTGATATGGTGGATGTAGTTGTGACGGAGAATGTTCCCGCGGAACGTCCACTCATTGTAGCTGTAGAACACGCCCGACTCAGTGGTCTCCGTCAGCACCCAGTAGATCTCGTTGTACTCAATCAAGTGGTCGTTGCCCCAGTACCACACGGCGACATGCGGCTCGTGATGGATAAGATTGTGCGCCGCGCGGCAACCGACCCCGCGGAGCGTGATGGCCCCCGCATGGGTCCGCCACATCTGGCTTGTGTGATGGATATGGTTGTTCAAGGCGACGTGGTTGGCGGGCACCAGCGTCTGGCGGTCGCCTCCCATAAGCGTCACGCCGCGCCCGCCGACGTGGTGGATGTCGCACCCAATCACGCCATGCTCTTTCCCCCCCAGGACATCGACGGCGTTCCCCCCGACGTTGCGGATCTCGCACCCAACCAAGCGATTGTGATCGCCCCCATGGATCGTCACAGCATCCTGGCGGCCGCACTCGATGGTCAGGTTTCGTATCGTCACATGCGAGGCGTCGCGCATCGCCAGGAGCGGCCCTCTGAGCATGGAGATGCTGACATCGGCTTCCTCGAGTGCGGCGGGAGGCCACAGATAGAGCGTGCCCTTGCCCCGATCCAGATACCATTCGCCAGGCGTGTCCAGTTCCTCAAGCAGGTTGAGCGCGAAAAACCGGCGGCCGCCTTCCGGTCCCGTCCCGTAGTGTGGGGCCGCGGCCAGGTCGATCTGCCGTTTTTCCGCATCGATGCGACTCACCTTGAGGATCGAGCACTGGTAGGCTCGGCCCCAGTACCCTTGGAGCCAGACGCCGTCTTCGACGCGCCAGCGGCTCGGCCGATTTCCTTGGTAAAGGAAACTGGCGACCTTGGGCCGGTCCCCAAGCTTCGTGAAGTCTCGGACTCCGCCCACGGGTTTCTCGTAGAGGGCAAACCCCTCATTGGGCCAGCGTGCCAACTGCATGCGGCTACCGTTGCAGAACACTTCAAGAAGCAGGGGGGTGCCCCGGTAGCTCTCTCCCTTGTGTCCGTGTGATGGCGTCTTGTAGGAGAACGTGTCCGGAAGCTCGCGCAAGTAGTCGATGATTCCTGCATCCGCCATGTCCAACTGGGTGAGTTTGTTCCGTGCTTCTGCGGGGATACGCTCAAGGACGACGGGGTCGGTGACGCGTTTGAAGAGGGAGGCGTCGATTCCCTTGCCGCCACTGAGCCGGACGGTCTCATTGCCGTAGGCTCGGTACACAACGGGTGATGTCTCTGTGCCGCTGTCTTCGTGACCTAGCTTTAGCGTGCCATTCAGGTAGTGGACGCCCTCGCGGATCCAGACCGTTGCTCCTCCCGACGGGATGCCGTTGGTCGCTCGCAAGAGGCGGATCGCGTTCCGGGCCCGCTTCACTGTGGCAAAGGGCTCGGCCATTGTGCCCAGATTCTCATCTGCTCCGTCGAGGGCCACATAGAACTCCAGAGGGACAGCTACGGAGGACATCACCACGCAGAAGAGAAGTACGGGGCACAGCAGGGCCATGGTCCGCGGTGTGTCGTGCTTCATCACAGTCTCCTCTGGTTGCCATTTCCCCGTCGCCCGAATCACGGTCCCATTCAGGCGGAGCGAAAGGAGGCCCGGTGTCGCGACCGTGCTCCGGGCATCTCCTTGGGCTGACAGGAAGATACGTGTTGTTGCCCGGTTGTCTCCCGGACGGGTCTCCCGCGAGGCGGGTGCTCAGCTCCCTGTGACTGCCGGCAAACGTGCCTTCTCCGTCTCGGGCTCTGGCTGTGACCGTGGTTTGCTGCAAGTGGCCATGCCGATTCACTCGAAAAGGACAGCGGGTGACTTAGGGTATGCGAATCGGAGCACGTGATTGTTATCGGAGGAATCATACGCCATGACGCTCTCGCCAAAAGACCAACGCCACCGGGGGTGCCTCTGGGTGGCATTCATTCTTGTTTCGTTGACAGCGATGGGTGCTCGTCCCGCGCTGGATGTGACCGAAGGACTGGCGCTGCGACTCGATGCAGCGGACAAGGCTACCATCGACGTTACCACCTCAGGTTCCACAAGCCGGTGGGGAGATACATCTCCGGAGGGACGACATGCTGCCCAGGAGAATCAGGCACATTGTCCCACGTGGGTGCCGCCGGGAACGGGCGTCCCGGCCGCGATGCGCTTTGATGGGAAGCAGGATTTTCTGGCGTTCCAGCCTCTGCCGCTGAGGGACTTCGCCGCGTTCGTTGTATTCACCCCCGCAAGCGCGTCAAGCGTGCTCCTGGGTGATGCGGGCAACCGTGACTGGATCCGCATTGAGCCCCGTGGGATCAAGGCCAAATGGAGCAACTCAACCAGACTTGTCTCCGGGGACCATGGCCTGGTGAAGTCCGCCCAGATCTTCAGCGTCGTTCGTCAGGGCTCCAAGGCACGCTTCTATCTGGGGGGCCATCTTCGTGGCAGCGTTGACAAGGCCGAACGCTTCACTCCAGCACACATCGGGCACAAATCCACCGGAGGCAAGACGGAGAATTTCTTCAAGGGCGACATCCATGAAGTCCTGGTCTATGGCCGGGCGATTTCTGAGGACGAGCATTCCCGGGTGGATCGCTTCCTGACGGCCAAGTGGAAGGCCATCGAGTTGAGCGAGCCAGGCCAGCCCCCCGCCGAACCCGCCGAACCCGTGTCCGGGATTTCTCACGGTCCAATGCTCGGGGCCGTCTCAGAGACGACCGCGGCGATCTGGTTACGGACCCGCCAGCCGGGTGAGGTCCGCATCGCGCTGGAGAGCCCCGGGGAACCGGCGCGGGAGATGGTTTTGCAGACTGGTGCCGATGCAGACAACACGGCTGTGGCCAGATTCGAGAGGCTGCGTGTTGACACGGCTTACAGCTATGAGATCAACGCCGGTGGGGCCCCGTTCCGGGCGTCTTTCCGGACGTTTGGTCCATCCATGACAGCACGGAAGGTGCGCGTCGTCTATGGCTACGGCTACAGTCCCGGGAACCGCATGAGGGGAGATTCGATCTTCACGCATATGGCACGACGGAAGGGGGACGTCGTCCTCTTTATCGGCGACTTCCCCTACACGTCATCGGGCAAACGCTCTCAGGTGCATGAACAGAACCGCGTAATCCGGGAGAACAAAGGGTTCACGCCGCTCACGTCCGGTACGCCGACGTGCGCGGTCTGGGACGACCATGACTTCGGCCCGAACGATTGCGACGGGACGCACCCGAATGCCCAGGAAGCGCTCCAGGCCTTCAAGGAGTATTGGGCGAATCCACGCTACGGCCAAGCGGACCATCCCGGGATTTACAGCTCGTTCGTCATCGGGGACGTGGAGGTCTTCCTTCTGGATGGCCGCTACCATGCGCGCCAGTCCGAGGATGCTCCGACCATGCTCGGCGATCGACAGTTCCGCTGGCTCTGTGACAGCCTGAAGGGATCCACCGCCCGTTACAAGCTCCTGGCCTCCGGCACGCCGTTCGCTCGTGTGAAGAACGACTGCTGGGGAGGGAAGTTCTACGTTGCTGAGCGGGAACGCCTTTTTGCCTTCATCGCGGAGCAGAAGATCGGCGGCGTCCTTGCCATCTCCGGCGACATCCACCGCTGCGATGTTCATCGGCTACCCATGGGAGGGGGCCGGCATTTCCACGATTTCACCGCAGGTGCGCTGGCTCGGGTGCACAGGAAACCGCCGAAGGACACGTGGCCTGAAGCCATGCTCTACTCCTACGGAAACACGGAGCGGAACATGTTCGGTGAAATTGACTTTCATCCTGCATCAGATGCGGAGACCGCGATCACGTTCCGCTCCTTTTCAGGGGCGAATGGTCTTACCTATCGGCTGCGACTCAGTCCTGAAGACCTGGGCTTGTAGTCTGGCTAGTGCGAAGTGGGGGCCGTTTCCCAACCGCTGGCTCAAGGACATTCCCGGCTACCTTCCCGTCGGTGACATGATGTGGGTCTAGCGGTTCAGCAGGATCTTGATCTCAGGCACTGACAGAGCGCGGTTGAAGACCATCACCTCGTCAATCAGCAGGTTGCCTTTGTCAGTCGCGCCGATACGGAGCGATGTCATCTTTTTGGGAGACCATTTCCCGTATCGCTTTCGTTCCCGCGGTATACCATTGATGTAGACGCGACTGTTGGCCGGATTCAAGCGTTCTCCCTTCTTCCCTCGGAACACGCCGGCAACATGGCTCCACTCGTTCATCTTCAGCGCGTTGGCGTACGTGTCAACCCAGTGACCATTACCGTCAGCGAATCGGACCTTACCATCTTTCTGGATCCACAGTGTGTATTGGTTCGCACTCTCAACCAGTGTCATCGCATATCCAGTACGTTTGGGGCAAACGTAAGCGGACAGCGTTACCTCATTGCGCAGATCAAGACTACGTGAGGTAGGACACTCGACAAACCCATCATTGCCGGTGAACTTGAGGGCACCATTGAGATGCCCTTTGGCAGTGTGTGCCACGGTTTTGCTGAAACCAGCGATGGTTCCGTCGTTCCCACTGCCGCTGTGATCCTGCACGCGCTTCGGGTTGCCGTCATCAAAGGTGTAATGAAGCACTAGGCCTTTGGGAAGATCCCTGTTGTCACTTGCCGGAGCGGCCTCGGTCTCGCTCTCTAGGATCTCACGCGCCGTGGTCACCTCACTCGATGCGGAGATGCGCTCAATCTCAGCCTGGGCGATCTTCGCCGCACCGATCTCATTCGCTCTCGTGAAGTTCTTGACGAGTTTCTTCAGATGTTGCAGGTAGTCTTTCGTGAAATCGAGCGTTTCCCTGCTTCTCACCAGTCGGCTTTTCTGAATAGATTCACGGTATTTCCGGCACAGACGAATCACGTCCTTCGGCGCGCCTTTCGGGAACTCGATGTCTCCGTCAGTTGATTCCAGCAGGCGTTCCTTCGTGTCTCTCACCGTCAAGACACTTCCCAGATCTCCCTCGCTCTGACGCTTCTTCTGCCATGAACTCAGACGACGCAGACACGCGGCCAATGCATCAGCCGAGCTCTGGTCATGGACCCGCTTAATCCGCTTCAGCCCCTCCTGATATCTGATCTGCGCACGGTCAAGGACCGCTTCCGGCACGTCCGCAAGCAGGAAGAGCGGAGACACCGAGATGGCCAGGAGAAGTGCTTGAGCCAACCTGTACATGTCATGGACCTCTGAGGGCATGGGGGATCTTCCCCTGAGGGGAGCACGCGTCGTCTTGCACGGCACATCCATTCTGAGGCCGTGCGGCTACAGTCCTTTAGGCGGGGGATTGGCCCCCCGGCAACCCAACCTACGCCCGAGACCTGCCAGTTCAAAGCTGGACTTGTTCTTTTCGTCTACTCCCAGTCGGCAATCGTCTTCGCGCACAGCATTCAGCTTGCGTAGTCGCTCAGAGCCCTCTCGACGATCGCCCGGTTGCCGCCGTGGAACCCGGCCCAGAAGAGGCGCCCGGCTGTAAGCTCGGACGCCCATTGGTCCAGGGCCTGACGATTGCCCCAGCGGATCTGGCCCTTGCCAAGAGCATAGGTGCTTGGTTTGGGAGTCTCCTCAACGCCTTCCCTGGGCAGGACGTAACCGATCAGCGGTTGTGGGTGTTCGTCGCGCCAGAAGCGATCCCAGCGCTTTGCAGCTGCGGCGAAATCGGGTTTGGGGGATATCTCGAAGGTCATAGGTAGTGCTCCGAATCCCAGGGCCGACAATCACACGGGCTCAGGTCACGCCCGACAGGCCGGCACACTGTAGCATCTGCCGGTGAGTCTGCCTGTCCCCGGGACGAGGGGACGACTGCTTCCGTCTTGACAGAGCCCTGACTAACGGGAGGGGGTTCCCCGGCCAGGAAGACCGCTTACGCTGTGCGCGGCTCGGTTCGGAACAGAGCCCTGACCAACGGGAGGGGGCTCCCCGGCCAGGAAGCCCGTTTACGCTGTGCGCGGCTCGGTTAGACAGGGGAGGGCTATCCGGAAGATGCCCGAATTTCCGCGGCTTCCCGCTCCAAATCCAGCTTTCCGAAGCCCGGCAGGAAAAGCGTTACCATCTGTCCGGCAGCCATATCCCACGACAGGACGTCTCCCGTGCGGCGGGGCTCTGTGCCGCAGAATTGGACATGATCGTCTTCGTGGAACGGATCGCGCAGGCGACACGGGCCGTCCACGCTCGCCGTGATGCGTACCCACTTGGCGTGCCCTTCGCGCATCAGGCCTGAGACCCGGAACGCTCCTTCCGTCAGGAGGTCGACGAAGAGGAGTTCCTGCCATGCTGCCGGCACAGCCGGGAACACGCGCAGACAGTTTCCCCAACCCTGGATCAGCATGTCGCTGATTCCGCAGGGGATCCCGCAGCTCTCGTTGACCGTGAATGGGGCTTGCTCGCTGACTTTCGTTTCGTCGGGCAACGTGAAGTGCGAGTTGCCGGGGCTGCCGATTTCCCGGTTGAAGTGGAGACCATTCGGCAGTACCCAGCGGTCGCGGTAGCAGCGCAGGAAGTTGTGTGCCATTTCGCCTCGGCCGAGGACCGCTGCCATACTGACCATCTGAACATAGGTATGCCCGGCCCAGCAATACTGACCAAGGGACAGGTACTGCCCGAAGCTGGCTTCGATGATCGCGCGCTCTTCGGCAGAACCTTCGATCGTGAGGTCCATGGCCGGGTGGATTGCCATGAGGTGAGAGGGATGGCGATGTGAATAGTCCAGGAGTTTGTCTTCCCAAAGCCCCAGCACGCACTTCCCCTTCAGGGCGCCACTCCGGACGTAAGATGCCGGATGATCGAATTCGAGCAGGTGATAGGGGATGAGTTTCTCGTGGATTTCACGTGCTCGCGGGGAAAGCTCCCCGAATCCCAACGCGGTTTCCATCTCGCAGACCCAATCGCAGCACTTCCGAATGAGGGCGATATCGATGTTTGGGTCTTTGCACCAGGCTGTCGGCGCCGGCCCGTCGTACTCCGGGCTGCTGGAGAGTGGAATGTGATACCGGCCGTCGACTTCTTCCTCGAGGTTGTCCGAGTAGAAGAGGAAGGCAGATCGAACGATGGGGTAGCCGCGCTGCGCGAGCCAGCCCGGGTCCTTGCTGTATCTCCAGCGCAACCAGGCGAGGTGCGCCAGCCAACCTGTGTGGCTCCAGGCGAATGCGACGGGAACCCATCCCCCGCCAAACAGCACGGTGAACTCAGGGAAGAAGGCGCACGGCTGGAAGGCGCCCCTCGTAGCAAAAATCGTTCGCGTCAGCTTCTCTGCTTTGGGCAGCAGGTCGTAGGCGAACTCCAACCACACATCCAGAAGGTCAAGATGACCCGTCGGGCAGGCTGACCAGAATGTCTCCTGGACGTTCATGTCGGTGTGATAGTCGCCACCCCAGGGCGGTGTCCGTCCATCCATTGGCCAAAGCCCCTGGAGGCCGGGCGGCTTGCTTCCGAGTCGTGCCCCACTGGCGAGAAGATAGAGCCCGAAGTACCAAAGGAACTCGGACTCTTTCTCCGGCAGCGCGATGCTCGACCCTGACCAGAAGTCACCCCAGGCTCCTGCATGGCCTTTGAACAGCTCGGCGACATCCAGGATGCGCCGCCGGTGTGGGTGTCGAGAAGCAGCCTGTTCCCGGGCCAGCTGTGCGGAGTCCGCAGAGGCGAGAGCAATGAATACATCGGGACCCACCGCGTTCCAGCACAGCGCAAAGAAGCTGTTCGGCAGAATCTGTTGGACGGCAACGGTCAGCTCTCCGTCACGGGATACCTGCACCGGCGGGTGCTCCAGCTTTGCGAGTTCGGGACTGGTTTCGTAGAAGGGCCGGAAGGTGAGTCGCGCTGTGTCGGGCCAGGGGGCAATGCGCAGGCAGAACAGGTCTTCCCGTCGGGAGACGAAGGCATGCAGCGCGTGGGTTGTGCCAGCTCTGTTCAGGGCACCGCGGACCGAGGCATCTTCAAGGTCCAGGGACATCTCCGACTGGGCGTCGAACTCCACCTCGAGATCGAGTCGGCCGAGATACAGCTTGGTCGGGCAGAGTCGATCCGGCTTGTTTCCCGAGGTGGTGGCGGCGGCCAACGCTTCCAGGTCTCCGGTGGCCACCCAGTCGCGCATCCGTTGGTAACTCAAGGAGCTGTAGTCCGGCACCCCATTCCGGCAGCGAATATCCCAGGCATCGGCGCAGTCGAAGGTGAAGCGAAGCTGCTTGCCATTGCTCCAACACATGACTCCGAGTTCGCCGTTGCCCAGCGGCAGGCCTTCAGCCCATTGCGTCGGGAGCGTCTTGTACGTGATCGTGTGGGGATTGCTGACGGTTTGCACGTTCGTCCTCGGTCAGTTCAGGGTCACGGTGACGGTTTGCCAACTGCTGTCCGGGCGCACACCCGTCACAGTGCCGGTGCGGCCGTCGGCAGCCGCTCTGATGGTGTAGCTGAACGGTGTTGTCGTCGGTGGTGACTGTGCACCCGTGACAGCCTGCTGGTACTCGGGGAGCAGGAGAGCCTTGGGCCCCGGTTTGGATGAGGTGCAGCCGGATGCATCGGTCAGATAACATCTGCCGTCATCGATGTCGGCCCCGGGCTGTTCTGCCTGAACCGTGACCTTTGCCTTTGGAATGGCCTCTCCCTGGTCGTTGAGCACGCGCACGATGAGGTGGCGCTTCGATACGAACCACGGATTCTGCAGTGTACCCACCTTCTTCGCCAATGCCCGCGTGTTCGCGGTTTCCTGGCGCTGCATCTGGTTGGCATCTTGCGGCGGACCGATGGTGCAGTCCACACATTCCAGCGTCGGCAGGGCTTTGCCGGGGAAGCGGAGGTGCCAATTGCAGCGGTTGTTCGCGAACGTGCAGTTCCGCATCACGACGTTGACACTCCCGTAGTCCAGAACGGCTGTGCCGCAGTGACGCAACGTACACCCTTCCAGTTCCAGCTTCCCGCCGATTACGGCCGCATCACCGTGCTCGAACGTCGAGTCGGTGATCTGGACCGTCTGGCGCCATCCTGTGGACACGCCGTAGAGCATCATTCCCTTGACCCATGACAGCGTGGAGTTGACGAAGACAAAGCCGTCGCCCCGCAGGACCAGGCTGTCGATGCTGTGGTCGGAGGAGGGGGCCAGCGCAGTGATCAGGGCATTCCACGCCATTAGCTGTCCGCCACGCCCGCTCGTGTCTGCATTGTCACGCTCAGGCCGTACGCCTGTCAGCAACCGGAATCGGTGCTTTGGCCCCGTGCAATCGAACTTCAAGGCTGGCCGTATTTCAGGTTGATGGGCATCGCCCAAGGCCAGTCGGTTTACTCGTTGCGGTGCGTGCCACCATTCCTGGTATTGGTTTTCGCCCGGGATGTAGTAGGGGCAGACGTACAGGTCTGCACGCATGACCAGCGTCTCGCCGGGGAGCGCGGGAGAGCCGACCTGGAAATACGTGCTGGTGCCGTCGTTTGCGCCGATGACCAGGCGGCAGTTGACGGTACAGACGCCGGTTTGGGAGTCCCGGGTAACCTTGCCCAGTCCGAGGAGTCGATCCATCTCTGCCAGCAGTGTCGGCGTGCACGGGTACTCTGCAGGGAAGTCGGTGACGCGGTAGGCATCGAGGGCGGTGTCGTACACGATGCCGGACAATGCACACCGTGCTACAAGCATGGCGGCTCCGAAGAGGGCGATGATGTCCGCATAACGCATTGATGCCGTTGAGGACGTCACTCGGCGTACTCCGTGGCCTGGTTGCCGCGTTCGAGCTGAAGGCCGTCAATCCACATTGTGCCGGGCTTCATCAGGCGCACTTCGAACATCGAGTATCCGTCGTCCACCTTGGCGGGGAGCACGCCGGTGATCGAGTACCGCTTCCAGGAGGTCGTCAGCTGGATGGTCGCGTGTTCGCCGTACGTCTTTTCCGGATTGAGCTGGTTTGCGCGGATCCAAGCTCGGAGTCCGTCCCGGCTACCTTTCATGTAGAGAGAGAAGGTGTGCGTTGTCGGCCGATCTACTTGGGGAGTGCACTTCATATGCATGACTTCGTAGGACTTCCCTTCGACCGCGTTGAAGCGAACGCATTTTTCACCAAAGAGAGCGTCGTGATTCTGGCTCGTTACGCCCTGAGTCACGATGCAATAGTCCGGCCAACCCTCGGTGTTCTCGTCTTCGAAGCTCGGGTTGGGTAGCAGGTTCTTGCGGTCCGGGCGCCAGGCAAAGGGCAGGGACGTCTCGGCGTTCGGAAGGTCACGTTTCAGGACGGTCTGGGACACTGCGACAGTTCTTGGGGGGATGCTCCCGGCCATGGTCAAGCGGTAGGCGCGAGTGGCATATGGTTCCAGTCTGCTTGTGAACGACGCGTCCGCCACCGTCACGCTTTCGTCCCCGAATGCCGGGGTGGCCGCCGTGATCCCGGGCACGTCGAACACACAGTCCACCGGGAAGTGCTGTGTGTTGGCCGCAAGCAGCATGCACTTCCCTGCCGCGTCTGCCAGGATCGCGACCTGCACGTCCGGATACTCCTCCTTCAGTGGGATGAAGGGATCGTCCTGGAACTGTGGTTCGTCGCCGACTGCGCTGATCAGTGCTTTGCGGTAGGTAATCTTGCTTGCCGTTTCGGGGCCAGCGATGAACGGGGTCAGGACCTTCATCTCAGCTCCCAATCCCCGGAAGGTCTCCCACACGGCGGGACGCACCCAGGAGTAGGAAAAATAGAATATTCCAGTCGCCTTGTGGATGAGCGAAAGGTAGGTCTGGCAGCGGAGCTCCCGGTGGTTCAGAGGGCGTTTCCGACAGCCACTCCACAACGGCCCCACCAGGATTTGCCAGACGGCCTGGCGATGCGGCAGTGCGCGCTGGTTGGTGGTCCAGCAGATCTTTGAGACGTGGTTTGGGGTGCTCCGCGTATTGCGGGCGGCCGGGGGCGACCAGTACGGGTCGGTCACGAGGATGTCGCACCAGTTCACATACTCGTCCCCTTCCGGGATGTGGCTTGAGTAGTTGACGATCACCGGGTGGTACCCGTCCGTCCGATTCAGCCGGGCGTAGTAGTCCTGCCCGAACTTGTATTGATCGAAGTGCTTCGCGGACATGGGTTCGTCCAGAATGAAATAGCCGGCCAAGTTGGGGAACTCCTTGGTCAGCTCAACGCCGCGCAGGCAGCGGTCGATGTTCTTGTCATAAAACTCGCCGTAGATTGCGTTGCGCTCGGAGATCGGGATCGGCAGGCTGAGAACGCTCTTGAGAGCGATCAGACTCTGGCGCCGGGTCGCTCGTTTGACTTGCTCAAGCAGTTTCCCGCTGTAGCGACTGTAGCAGTCCCACTCAATGTTCTGGACACACTCGTCCGGGTGTGAGATCACGAAGAGCCCGTGTTTTGCCGCGTTCTTCTGGTACTCGACCAGTCCCTCAGGGCTGGCGCGGGACCACACCAGGAAGGTGTTGAAATGGTTGTCGACCAGCTCCTGGTAGGGTGGGAGATCGCTGGGCTTCACACCTGACATGACCATCCCGAACGGGACGAAGGGCTTGCCGTTGTTCAGGACAACGCGTCGTCGTTGGTCGATCTTCCACTCCAGGTCTGGTTTGGGTACGCGTTTGAGGATCTTCAGATGGGTCTTGAAAAAGACATTGCCTTCCTTCTCGCAGAGGGCGATCTCGACCTGACTGAGGCCCCCCGGCAGGTGATCCAGGGCGATGGGCACTTCGCTCGCGGGAGTGAGGGCGGCCAAGGCTCCAAGAGGGGTGCCATCCGACGCACGGGCCTGGAGTGCCATCCGTGTAAGGGCTTCAGGAGGGAGGCCGAGGGTGCAGACGGCAAAGGCGGTGCGTTCAGTGGTGTAGTAGTTGCGATCGGGGAAGGCGGTCATCACGTTCAGGGCTGACAGATCCTGGACGATGAACGTCTCGAGTTCCTCGTTCCGTCCGGGGTCGCGGAGATGCAGGGCCACTTCGCGAGAGCAGAGCGAGCCCGCGGCAACGGGAATGGTCAGCACGACAGGCTTCTCATTCTCAAACGAGACCGTTCTGGTGATCGTCTGGGGGGCGCCCACTATCGGGTGATCAGCTATCACGAGTTCCAGGCTGCCTCGCTGTTGGTTGAATGTCCGCAGTTTGATCGTGAGGTCGTAGAGACCACGCCCATCTTTCACGTAGTACGGCGAGACACCGGCCTCAGTGATTCGCGCCAGAAGTGGAACCTGCAGCTTCAGATTGGTGATGCCGGTCAGTGGCAGAAATCGTTCGGGCTCGTGGAAGCCCTTCACGACGTCCGCCCAACTGCTGAGCTCACGGTTCTCCTCCACCACCACGTTCTGTGCGTCGACAACCGGCATGCGGTGGTTGCGCGTCACGTTCAGGCGGATGTCTTCGAGACGCCCGTAGGAGGCTATGGCGTAGAGTGGAAGCGCCAGTTCCCCGCTCCAACCGTTTTCCCGTACGGTCGTGGTCGAGCGCCACGGTACGTCCCAGAAGAGATCCCTTTCTGCTCCGAGGATGCGTCGTTCATCCCGGGCATTGGCGTAGCTGAGCATGTAGTGGAAGTACATCTTGCCACCGGTTCCCGGGTCGATGAACAGTTCCACGGAATCGTCGTTGCAGGCGCCCTGATCATGGCCGCGGATCAGCGGCTCGAGGGCGTTCAGCTTGGGGGCAACACAGTCCACACCGACGTAGAACCAGGTGTCGTCGTAGGCAATGCGGAAGGTGGTATTGCGCACCCGTCTGCCTTCTCCTTTGTAGAGCGCAAAACTGCCGCAAGCGGTCGTCTTGTTCCAGAAGGGCTCGTCCAAGCGGCCATCCAGCAGCGGAGGGTGGTCTGCCCGGACAGCCGTGCAGACTCTCGCCGGGGATACCTCGGCCACGGCACTGCTCAGGAACAGTCCTGGGAAGGTGGCGAGACAGAGCGAGAGGATCGTGTGCACTTTGAGTGGCAGCATGGGCTTTCTCTCTTCCACTGTGAACGCGTGGCACCCACTCGTTCGGCATGCATCTGTCACGTTGAGCTTCCACTCGTTCGCCCGTTTTCCGCGAACGTGTGCGGGAGCACCTGTCAGAATCTACCGCCCGCGTCGCAGCCCGGCAACGTGAGGGGGAAATGGCCTGGTAGCCGCTCAGTTACGTGAGGCGGCTCGAC
>Ga0209249_1001624_pt1 | contig 20697 bp, 16 predicted proteins | sample SaaInlV_200m_DNA_4_FD_184653 | JGI IMG/M metagenome (GOLD analysis project Ga0209249, IMG submission 184653) | Marine microbial communities from expanding oxygen minimum zones in the Saanich Inlet - SI037_S3LV_200m_DNA (SPAdes) (version 2) | ecosystem: Environmental > Aquatic > Marine >...
GGAAACTCCGTGAATTGGAATTAACTGCAATCCGATCGCAAATGAACCCCCATTTTCTTTTTAACAGTTTGAACTCGGTGCAAAACCTGGTTCAGCAAAACAAGGGCCGCGAAGCACATTTATATTTGGCCGATTTTGCCGGGTTAATCAGAAAAGTGTTGCAGAATTCCGAAAAAGAAGAGGTGTCGTTGGCTGAAGAATTGGAAATGACCGAGCAATATTTAAACCTCGAAAAATTACGTTTCGATTTCGATTTCAAAATTTCGGTAAATGAAAATATTGACGCCAACAATACAATGGTTCCGGCGATTTTGTTACAGCCATTTGCAGAAAATGCAGTAATTCACGGACTGCAAAGCAAACCCGAAAACCGGAGATTAAAAATTGATATTTTAAAAGAAAGTACCGGAATAAAAGTTATTATCGAAGATAACGGAATTGGCCGCGATGCTGCCAAAAAAATTGCCAAAGCAAAAAATGGAAAAGGTTCAAAAATGATTCAGGAACGATTGAAAATACTTCAGGAAAAACAGGGAGAAAAATACAGTTTGGAAATTATTGATTTATCAGGAGAAAAAACCGGGACCAGAGTTGAGATTTTTATTCCGGAGGAAAAATAAAAAAGGTTCTCGCAAAGGCGCTAAGAAGCGCGAAGCTCGCTAAGAATATTTTTGCGTTCTCTGCGAAAACCTTGGCGCCCTTTGCGTGAAAACATTTTTTACATAACTTGTTCTCACTTAACAAAACACACAACAATGACTGAAAATGAAATTTCCTATAAAATAATTGGTGCTGCTCTTGAAATTCATAAAAATATCGGTCCCGGACTTTTAGAATCTGCATACGAAAGTGCGCTTGCTTTCGATTTGAGGGAATTAGGATTTAAAGTAAAACAACAAGTTCCGATGCCATTTATTTATAAAGGAATAAAACAAGATGTGGGATACCGGATTGATTTAATGGTAAATAATAAAGTTTTAATTGAAATAAAATCTGTTGAAACACTTGCTCCGGTACATTACTCTCAAACTCTGACTTATTTGAAATTGTCGGGACTAAAGTTGGCACTTCTAATAAATTTCAATACTAAAGTTTTAAAAGAAGGAGTTCATAGAATTGTAAATAATTTGTAATTTGGTTCACACAAAGCGGCAAAGTTTGCAAAGAATAATTTTGTAGCCTGTGCGAAAACCCTGGCGTCCTTTGCGTGAAATATTAAAATAAAAAAGGTTCTCGCAAAGGCGCAAAGAAGCGCAAAGCTCGCTAAGAAAACTTTTGCGTCCTTTTCGTGAAATATCTTAAAAATGAAAATAAAATCAATTATAGTTGATGATGAAAAACACGGTCGAGAGAACCTTGCTGGCATTTTGAATAAATACTGCCCCGAAGTTAATTTGCTTGGTGAATCCAACTCGGTTGAAACAGCCATTCCACTTATTCAATCTCAAAATCCTGACCTAGTTTTTCTTGATATTGAAATGCCCAAGGCAAACGGATTTCAACTGCTTGAATATTTTAAAGATTTTAGTTTCGAAGTAATTTTTGTAACTGCGTACGATAGTTATGCCATAAAAGCCATCCGGTTTTCTGCTGCCGATTACATTTTAAAACCAATTAATTTTAATCATTTAAAAAGTGCTGTTGAAAAGGTTGCTCGCCGAATTCAGCAAAAAGAGGAAAACCAACGGATTAAACAATTGTTTCGGAATATTCGACAACCTCAAAATCCTCGAATTGGCTTGCCCACAACCGATCGTATCGAATTTGCAGAGGTGAATAAAATTGTTCGCTGCCAGGGCGAAGGAAACTACACCCACTTTTATTTTGAGGGAAACAAACATTTGCTGGTTGCAAAAACGCTTGTGGAGTTTGAAGATTTATTGCAGGAATATTCCTTTGTAAGGGTTCACAAAACACATTTGGTAAACCTAAAACATGTTGTTGCGTATGTTAAATCTGGTGGCGGAATGTTGCAGCTTTCAAATGGAAATGAGGTTGCAGTTTCACGTCGTAGAAAAGATGATGTTTTGAAGCAGTTGAAGTTAATCAGCCGATCGTAAAAGTCTGTTTATAATTGCATTCTGTACGTGAACTCAAGTCGCCAGCGGAATAAATTTCTCGTTAGCTGATGAATATTGTCCATCTGGTTACCACAAACAAAAAACACCCAATAAAATTGAGTGTCTCCTTCTTGTCAAGGCGTATTTATTTTTTATAAAATGGTAATACAAAATAGGTGTAAATAATACATCCAACACAAATTCCAAGAGCAAATTCAAGCGATGCCAGGAACACGAGAATTCCGGCAACTACAATTGCAACATTGCCAAGGTCGAGTAAAAGTAATGTTGTAATTACCAGCGTCATTAGAAAACCAAGTCGGGCTGCAAAAATTTTCTGTGCTTTCCCGATTGGCTTTTTATTGAGGTTTAAAGCATTTGCAAGTTTTGAGCTTAAATAACTAATCGGACTGTATTTTAATCGTGTGAAGGCCCGAATATAAAAATCGGCCATAAGGAAAATAATAAAAATTGGCGAGTTAAATACAATTCCTGTAACGGTAAGCAAAACAGTTGCAAGCGCATTTATCCTGGTAATTCGTTCATTTATTTTTTCTTCTGATATTGGGCAAACCAGTTGTTTCATAATTTTCATGTGTTTATAATTGTTTGTTTTTTAACGGCAACACATGGAACTCGCCAAATAATCATCCTCTTGTGTGCCAATATTTGCCATGCTCATTTCATCTTTTTGTTTTTAATCGATTGTTATCTGCAATTTTACAGATAAAAAAGTATTTTATTCTCTTATGTGACGTTTGTCACACAGTTTCCTTACAATCATTTAACAAAGAAAATGTGAGAGAAGGATATTTTAATAAATTACAAATTTTTTAGTTGAAAGATTTCCATCGGTAAACAGAGCGCGTGCGATGTACATTCCTGGTTGAAAAGAAGAGATATTAAGTTTAATTGCGTCTTTTGAATAAATACGCTGTTTAAAACACAGTTTACCCAGTGTATTGTAAATTTCAATTTCCTTGAAATCTTTTTCAGAATTTAAATAAATTTCATCGGTTGCCGGGTTTGGGTAGATGGCAAGAATTTCATCGGTTTCATCATAGACATTTCCGTCGCAATTTCCAACCATATATTTATCGAGCCAAATTAAACGGATTGAAATCCAATTTTTTAGTTTTTCTACTTCTCCTGAATAAGTTTCGGGTTGCTCATCCACTTCGGGGGCACCAACATTTTGTCCTAAAATTGCGTATTTATTATAGTGTCTTTCCTGTGCATTTTCAACTAAATTGGCAAGCGAATCAATAAAATGACATATGTAATTTTCGGATAAAACATTTTCGCGAAGAGCAAAATACCTGCAATTAATTTGGTTTGCAAACGATTTATCCTGAAGTATTTTAATCATCCATCCCGGCGACTTAACACGGGGATTGCAATCGTTAACCTGGTATGCCCATCCCGAACCATTTGTGTTTTTAAAAATATTACACCCGTTTATATTCTTCCACGCCCAATCGAAATCCCACACCGGGCCTGCATTTATAACTCCGTTTTTATCTTTATGAAAATAACGACTTTTTTGAAACCCGTCGTTGTTGCGCGAAACTTCGCTGATTAGAAAATAGTCGATAAATGATAAATCGTTGATAAAAGATCGATAACCCGATTCAAGATCGGCTAATTCTTTATTGTAAAGGGCGTCTTCAAAATCGTCAACATAATTTTTCAAATAATTTTTTTGTTGTGGTGTAATGTCTTTTGTGTCGGGATAATAATAGATAAACCGGACTTTAAAATCGGGATGGTTGGGAGGCGAAAACATCGAAGTCCAATAATCGTCACCATCAGTATAATCTACTTTAAAAATATACCCGCCTGTTAATTCTTCACCCGAATTATCTACCAGAAGAAGTTTGGAAATATCAATCCGGTTTTTATCGCGTTTTAATTTTTCGCCAAACAAATAAATGCCTTGGTATTCATTATTTACGAAAACTTCGCATAAACAGGTTCGGGTAGCATAGTTCCCCATTTTTTCGAAAAGATGAAATGCCAACGAATTTCGTACAAACGATTTGTCGTTATAATTTGAAAGCAAAACCCAGTCGTTTTCTTCGGGCATGTCGAGCAAAGAAACATTGTTGTTTTCGCCCATCGAATCGCGGGTCTCAAAAAGATAGGGTTTTTGTGGGTAATGCGACGACGAAGCGCCACGGATTTCAATACCTACAAAACCGTTGTAATCGGTTGGAGCATCTGTAAAACGGTTGGTTTGGTTATTGCCGTTGTTTATTATTTTTAAAGTTGCGGTGGTTTTTGGTTCGTCAACAATTTCACGGCCGTTCGTATCAATAATAAAAATGGGCAATTCTGATTGAAAATCTGTGTTTTGACCAGCTCCCGTTAAATCAAAAAGAATTAAAACCAGAAAGAAAAAAAATATTTTAATCGATTTTTTCAAGGCTAATTTTATTTGTTTACAAAAAAAATTACATGCTATAGAAAGGAAATTTTACAATATAAAAGTGAAAATATGGATTGAGTTAAAGAGACAAAACATACTCCGTTAACTGCTCAACTTCCTCCTCAGTAAGCTCTTTGTTTAATCCGTGTTTTTCTTTAGAAAAAACATCTTTCATTGTTGCCGATCTGCCATCGTGTAAATAGGGCCCTGTGCGCCAGGTTTCAATTAAGGTAGGCGTGTCCCAGGTGTTTTGATGATCGAATTCTCCTTGTCTGCCCATTTTATGTTTTTTCAAATCGGTAAACCATTTGCCGGAGTGACAAATATTACACCCCACAATTTCAAAAATTTCTTTCCCTTTTTCAGCTATTTTGCTTAGTTCTCCATTTACTAAGTACGGACTTGGAACAGCTTTTAACGACCGTAAATATTTGTCAACGGCAGTTGCACGGGTTTCTTCGATTTGGGTAAACTGTATGTGTGTAAATCCGGCCCTGACCCCAGCCTCTGCATTTGGTCGGATTCCCGTAATCATTGCCGGCGGTGTTTCGTGGGCCAGCAACATACTTTTGCAGTTTTTTGGATTGCCCATTCCATCATTTAGCAAATCCCAGTTCAGTCCATCTGTTCTTGCATCGCTGGGGTGACAACCGTTGCACGACTGCCAACTTTGAAAACAGTATGTGGCATCGTTGAAATAAATTTCCCCCATTCGAACCTCATTAATTTCCTGGATTTCGTTTAAAACCAGTTTTCTATATTGCGAAGGTATTGGGTTGAGGATATTGACTACATCAATGTTGTCGGAAAAGTAGTTGGCAACGTAAACTAAATTATTCTCAGATTTTATAACCCGTGGCCCATTTCCTGTAACTTTTATTCGCTGCCTTATGCCTGATAAAAAACGCAAATCGTAGGAAAGTGTGTTTTTGTCCTCGGTATTATTTAGTTTTTCAATAAATTTTGGATAATCTATTACACTAAAATCGTGAGTGCCTGAATGTGCAACTATTATATGTTTGGGAGTACAATCAATTCCCCACGAGCCAGCTGCTCCTTTTTCCGGTTCGTCTAACAAAACAGTAGCAACAAATTCTAAATTGCTTGCATCGATTATACTAAGTGCGCTGGTATTCATCCATCCCTGTTCCAATTGTGTTGTTGGCACCTGAAACCTTCCCAGATTATGTGATATAAAAACATATTTTCCATCAGACGAAAGACAAATGCCACGCAAGGCATTACTCCCATTTGCCAAAGGAATGTTTTTAATAACCGTTTCTTTTTCAATATCGATTATACTAATTTCTGAAGTTACAGTATCGGCATCAGCTCTGCCTGATGTTAAAAAATTAGCCACAAAAAGGTACTTCCCGTTTTTCGATATTTCTAATTGCATAGGTTGGCGCAAAACCGGAATACGAGTAATTTCTTTTTGTAATTTTAAATCAACAAAAGAAACATCGTTTGAAAATTGGTTAGCAACAAAAGCTTTCGAAAAGTTGGCATTTGTTACAACATCGCATGCTCCAAAACCAACTTTTATTTTTGCTTTGTGTTTAAGTGTATTTTTGCTTACAACTAATAATTCTCCCGCTGAATTAGAACATGCAATTAAAATGTTTTCACCGGCAATTTTTATGGCCTTTGGTGTTAGTTCGGTTGAAAAAGATTTAAATAAATTGAAATCGGACAGATTGTAGGCACGAATTTCATTAGCAGTTTTCCCAACAACAAATATTTGGTTTGAAATTATTTCAATCTCAAAATCAGTTGGTGAAAAATATTTGTTTTTTTCTTGAGCAACTAAATTTGTAAAAGCCAGCAAGAAGCATATAAAATGAATGAATTTTTGTTTAAACATTTTAAAAAATAAATTAAAACTTTTGTGCTTTCAACTTGCCATTTTTTACGAGATTCTACTAAGGGTACATTTTTTTATCATAAATCAGATTCCCTTCTGAAACGGCTTTGTTATTTTCTTTTTCAACTTTTAAGCGGTTCATGTATTTTTTTAGTTGAACTTGTTGTTCTTCGCATGGTTCAAACCCTTCCATGTCGGCACGGGGTACTTTTTCCAGTTGTATTTTCCCAGCTTCAATAATTGCTAATGCTTCAAGATATTCAGCACCTTTCATTTGTATTGGCAGCAGGCAAGGACTCAGCTCTGGTCGTTCGAACGAAATTTGCGGTCCAAGTTTACGCTGATGATCTGCCAGCAGGCTAAAATTTACCCCGGTTAATTCTCCTAATCGTTTAAGTTGTTCAAAAGTCAAGGGGCTTCTTCCGGCCGGATTATCGGGGTAAGCCGATTCATATTCAGGATAATAAATGCCGTTTAAATCAATCCACAGATAAATGGTTTCCATTTCTTCTTGTGACAAATTAACTTTGTGATGACCTTTCTCAATAACTTTCACAAGATTGCTTGGATGGGAACCCCATGAAAATGCTTGTTGGATTTCTGCAGGGCCACCACCAACACTTGCGATTTGTTTTTTCAAGTGAATATCAATGTAAGAAGCATTGAAATATGGATTGCGATCACCTGCCAAAAGAAGTTTTTCTCCGGCCTCTTTTCCAAAATCGTGGCACTCAATGCAGTGTTTGTCAAAAATGGGTTGTAAATCGCGGGTGTAACTAAAAATTAAATTTTCCTTTAGATTTTCAGAAAGTTTATGCGGCTTTTTGCGCATGGCCAATGGCATTTTAGTTGTTACAGGAGGAACAGAAAGCCGGTCTTCGTGGCAACCAATACAACCATTTGTTTCGCCCGGATGAACAATAACGCCACTTCTCATCGATTGCACCATTTTTTTCTTTTCATCTAATAATTGAAAAAATAAAAACTTACCTGAAGGTGCTTCAAAATAAGCAGATCCATCACTTTCAACAGGAACAATCCCCAACACTCTTTTATTCTCGAAACTGTGCCAGTTGACACCCGGAGCTTGTTGTCCCTGACCATTCCACGAGGGTTGTGTAAAAGTTCTTTTCTCTGGTGATTCAACTACACGTAAATACTTTACTGAACCTGGTTCGACCTTGTCCATGTGGGTTCCTTCATAAACATTTTGCACATAAAAATATCCTGGCGATTCATCAAATTTTCTTGTAGTTGGAATTTCGCGGGGTAGAAAACGTGGAGTAAGTGGCATCGGATCAAAACAGCTCAGATTTTTGTCTTCATAAAGCAAAGTTTCATTACCTTCTGTGTCGAGTAAATAAATACCCATTTTCTCTATTTCAGGGTGGTCGTTTTTTTTCTTTTTTAAAATCTTCGATTTTGAAACTAAAAAGGCGGTATTCGAAAGTGGGAAAGGATCTTCATACCGAACATCCAATTGCATAAATGTGTCCCAGTTTCCTTTTCCTATTAAGTCGATTGCTTTTTCAGGCCAGATTTTAACAACCGCATCTTTACCATCTACACCTTTCGAACGGTCTAATAACGTGAGTGCTCCCCAGGGACGATCGTGGCATGAGCCAAATATGCAAAGTATCAAATTACTTTCCGGGAGTGGTCGGGGATCTATAATTCCTCCGGGCGAATTGGTGTTATTTCCGTAATAAATGGCGTGTTTGGTTCCATCAGGATTCATGGTCCATAAACCTTGAGCATCGCCAAAATTGCGATCGACATATTCCCAACGATCGTAAATAATTCGTCCATCATTCAACAACGCCGAATGTCCTTCAAATAAAGTACTTTTCCCTAATTGTACAATGTTAGATCCATCAGGGTTCATACGATACAAATTGGCCATAATATGGCGGTTGCACATACAATATTTTGGCTCGCGGGTTGAACTGAAAATTATTTGATTGTTAGGCAAATATAGCGGATCGATATCTGAAATTCCCAATGCAAAAGTAAGTTGCTTTAGATTTTTTCCATCAGAACCAATTTCGTAAATATGGTAATTATCGTCGATGTTTTTCCGGTACGAGAATATTATTTTTTTGCCACCGAAAGAAACTTCAGGATCGCGAATTACACCAGTTTTTGTTTCTAAAAGAGAACTTGTTTTTCCGGTTTTTACATTCAAAATTTTTAATGAAGCACCTGCCTCAAAACTTTGTGTGTTTACTTCTCCTGTTTGGAAAATTGTGGCTGTATTATGATGATCTTGCTTGTATTGATTACGTACCACAAAAATTATATTCTCCGGAATTTGAGAATTGGAAATTAGAAATTCCCTTTTTAACTTTTCCAGATAACCGGAGTTTTTCATAATTCCCAACGAGAAATTAACCGACACCAAATTAATAACGAGAAAAACAATAAGAAATTTAATTTTCATAATATATTTTCATAACATTTCTTCAGTTTCGAAATTATTAAAATTAATTCATTAATAGAATGCGACTAAAATTATTATTTTCACACAACAACAAATTTATTTATAATGAAATTTATAAAAGTATATTTTATCTTATTGGCAATTTTGTTTTCAAAAATGGTTTCAGCACAATCTATGTTGGAACGTTATCAAAAGGCAGAACAATTTCTTCCCAAGAATATTTCAAAATTAACGCGGAATGTTTCACTCCGGGCAAACCCAGTGGAAGAAACCAGCGATTTCTGGTATAAACTACAATCAGAAAAAGGGGAGAAATATTTTTATTTTGATGGTGAAAAAATTAAAACAAGAGAGGCTTTCGATCATATTCAACTGGCCGAGTCAATTCAACTGGAAACAGGGAAAAATATTTCTTCCGACTCATTAGAATTGCAGGATTTGAAGTTTAATTTAAAAGTTAATACAATTGAGTTTAAGATCGATACGATTTTTTATGAAGTAAGGCTGGATGACTATTCCATTGAAAAAATTAACAAAAAAAAGCCCATTAAAAAGAACCAGTCAGAATCTCCCGATAAAATGTGGATTGCCGAAGTCAGGGATTTTAACCTGTTTTTAATAAATGCAGAAACCGACGAAGAATTTCAATTGACAAGCGATGGTATTAAAAAATATGAATATGCCACTTCGCTTTCGTGGTATAAAATGGTAGATGAATCGGTGGGTGAAAAATACGATCCTTCCATATTTGTTTCCTGGTCGAATGATTCGAAAAAGCTGGTTACCTATCGTTTGGATAGGCGAAAAGTTGGAAAATTATTTCTATACCAAAGCCTCCCCGACAGCGGGATGCGGGCAAAAGCATGGTCGTACGAGCGGGCACTGCCGGGCGAAGATCCAATTACCATGGAATATTACATTTTTGATGTGGAACAAAAAACAAAGGTGAAGGTTGATTTGGAACCTTTTGCCGATTTTACTTCCAGTATTTACCCAACCTGGTTTGAAGATAATAAAGAGTTGTATTTTGCACGTTTCCAGCGTGGTTACAAGGCTATCGATTTGTTTAAAGTGAATGCAACAACCGGCGAAGTTGACACTTTATTAACCGATAAATCGGAAACTATGGTTGAATATCAAACCATAAAATGTAAGTGGTTAAAAGATGGCAGCGAGTTTTTCTGGACTTCCGAACGCGACGGTTGGAATCAGATTTACAGGTACGATAAAAACGGAAATTTGCTGAACCAGGTTACCAAAGGTGAATTTGTGGTTAATGATATTTTAAAGATTGATGAAGAAAAACGATTAGTTTACTTTATTGCAGGAGGAAAAGAATCTGCCATGGATCCGTATTACAAATTATTGTATGCGGTTAATTTTGACGGCGACAGCACCATCCTTTTAACAAAAGAAAAGGCTAACCACGAAGTTTGGATTCCTGAAAAAGGGAATTATTTTATTGATTCTTATTCCCGTGTTAATCGTCCAACAGATCATGTTGTACGGAGTTTGGAAGATGGTAAAATAATTTACAGGCTGGCATCGGCGAGTCTCGATTCATTATTTGCCACTGGTTGGAAATATCCTGAGCAGTTTAAAGTAAAGGCCCGCGACGGAGTTACAGATATTTACGGGGTAATTTATTATCCAACTAATTTTGATACAACAAAATCGTACCCTGTAATTGATGCTTCATATTCTGGTCCGCAAGCCGTGCGCACACCAAAATCTTTTGCTCGTGGATATAATAATTACGATCGTTCGATTGCAGAATTAGGTTTTATTGTAATTACTATTGATGGTTTAGGAATGGCCTGGCGCTCAAAAGCATTTCATGATTTTTCTTACAAAAACCTGGGTGATATTGGCGCCGAAGATCATATTGGAGGGATAAAACAATTAGCAAAAACACGCCCTTGGATGAATTTGGACAGAGTGGGGATTTATGGACATTCTGCTGGTGGCTACGATGCCGCCCGCGCTTTGCTTACACATCCTGAATTTTATAAAGTAGCTGTTTCGTCAGCCGGAAACCACGACCACCGAATTGCCAAAGCCTGGTGGCCGGAACAGTACATGGGAATGCCGGACAAACATTACGATGAGCAATCAAATTTCAATCTGGCAAAAAACCTAAAAGGGAAACTGTTACTTGTTCATGGCGACATGGACAATAATGTAAATACAGCTTCAAGTTTGCGTTTGGCTGCCGAACTGATTAAACACAACAAAGATTTTAAACTGCTAATTATTCCCAATCGAAACCATGGCTTGGCCGATCATCCTTATTTTATTCGCAATCGCTGGGATTGGTTTGTTGAACATTTATTGGAAGAAGAGCCGCAGAAAGAGTATGAAGTAAAAAGTTATAATTAAATTATTGGGAGATTAGATATAATGGCTATATTTGTACATATTTATGTACAAATAAGAACAATAAATGCTTACAACTACAATCTCAGATTTCCGAAAAGACATAAAAAAGTATTTAGACAGTGTGACTAAAAACTTTGAAACACTAATCATTAATCGCGGAAAAGATAGTGGTGTCGTTATAATATCATTGGATGAATATAATTCACTATACGCCACCCAACACGAAATGTCGTCGAAAACAAATGAAGCAAGATTAGATTCTGCCATCTCTAAATTAAAAAGTGGTTTTTCATTTCAAAAAGATATCATTGAATTATGAAATTAATTTTTGTCGATGAATCGTGGGAAGATTACTTGTATTGGCAAAAATCTGATAGAAAAATGTTAAAACAGATTAATGATTTGGTAAAAGATATTTCACGAAACCCTTTTTCAGGAATAGGGAAACCAGAACCTTTAAAACATAAATATAAAGGATTTTGGTCGCGGAGAATTAATGGCGAACACAGAATAATTTATCAAATCAAAGAAGATGAAATCCGCATTGCTAAATGTCGGTTTCATTATGAATGAATATAAACAAGTGCAAAATTCCAAATAACACTAAAATGTTTCAACAAAAAACTTATATAGAACGAAGAAAAACGCTAAAAGAAAAAGTAGGCAAGGGATTAATTTTATTCTTTGGGAATGATGAGTCTTCCATGAATTACGCAGATAATACATATCATTTCAGGCAAGACAGTACATTTCTTTATTACTTCGGAATTCAACATCCGGGTTTGGTTGCAATAATTGATATTGATAATGACCGCGAAATAATTTTTGGCGATGACTATACCATCGACGATATTGTTTGGATGGGACCCCAAGCAACTATTGCCAAACGTGCAGAAAGTTGTGGTGTAAAAAATGTACAGCCCATTCATAAACTTTCAACTTTTTTGGATTTGGCAAAACAAATGGGGCAGCCCGTTCATTTTCTTCCACTTTACCGTCCTGAAAATAAAATAAAACTGCAAGAATTAATTGGTATTTTTCCTAATGAAATACCATCTAAATTTTCAATTAATTTGGTTAAAGCTGTAGTTTCTCAACGCGAAATTAAATCAGCAAAAGAAATAATTGAAATTGGGAAAGCAGTAGATATTTCAGTAGATATGCACATTGCAGGAATGCGATATGCAAAGCCTGGAATGACAGAAGCTCAGGTAACAGCCGAGATTCATAAAATTGCAATTGCTGCAGGAGGAAATATTTCATTTCCGATAATTGCTACTAAAAACGGACAAACTTTGCACAATCATTACCACGGAAATACGATTAAAGAAGGCGATTTGTTTTTAATTGATGCCGGGTTTGAAACAGAAATGGCTTATGCAGGAGATTTGTCAAGCACATTTCCGGTGAGTAAAAAGTTTACACTTGTACAAAAAGAGATTTACCAAATTACTTTAGATGCACATCATGCAGCAATTGATGTACTCGAATTGGGAGCGCCATTTAAAAATGCACATATTGCCGCAAGCACAACTATTTTCGATGGATTAAAAACAATGGGATTTACCAAAGGAAATGCCAGCGATGCATTTGATGCTGGTGCTCATGCTTTGTTTTTCCCATGCGGAACTGGTCACATGATGGGATTGGATGTACACGACATGGAAGATTTAGGTGAAATTTGGGTTGGATACAACGGAAAACCAAAAAGCGAGCAATTTGGTTTAAAATCTTTGCGTCTGGCAAAACCGCTTCAAACAGGCCATGTTTTTACCATCGAGCCAGGGATTTATTTTATTCCTGAATTAATAGATTTGTGGCACTCGCAAAATAAATTCAACGATTTTATAAACTGGGAAAAAGTAAATAGCTATCGAAATTTTGGCGGTATAAGAAACGAAGAAGATTTTGTAATGACCAAAACCGGAGCAAAATTGCTTGGTAAACCAAAACCAAAAACGATTGCGGAAGTGGAGGCGTTGAGGGGATAAAAAGATTCTCGCGAAGACTCAAAAAAATTGGTTATTATTCTTACTTCGCGTCTCAGCAGCGACTTTGCGTGATAATTCTATATCTTATTGATCCCATATTTCAGTTTTCGGAATTCCCCTTTCCACAAAAACTCAGCTTCTATATTTTCAGGAACAAAAATTTCACCACTTACATTTGAGTTATTAAATTTCAGGTTCATTTTAATCTCCCCTTTTGGATGGGTAAAACTGGCATCGATAAATTTTAACTCACCGGGATTTGGTGCAATTCTGATTTTTTCAAAACCTGCTTCAATAGGTTGAATTCCACAAATTGTTTTGAAAAAATAAATATTCGGACTGCAACTCCAGGGGTGGCAATCAGACCGTTGTGTTCTGCTTCCGGTTAGTGCAACTTCAGTAAAAGTTGTAAGATTATTTTCAAGCATTTCTTTCCAGCCCGATAATTGATTTTGAAAACTTTCATCCATGCCGGTTTTATTGTAAGCCTCAAAAAGGTAGTGATGAAAATAGAGCCCGATTTCAGAAAGACCTTTTTCTGTAAATATTCTTGTAAGAATTTGTTGGGCTTTTTCACCTTCAACCGCACCAGCCAAAACTGCAAAAATATTTGTGTGTTGCGAATAAAACTTCATTTCAGGAGTATCGGAATACATTCCCTTTTCCTTATTAAAACAGAGTTGATTTACCGATTCAACTAAATTCGCTGCCTGTTTTTCATAAATATCTGCCATGTGTTCTTTGCCAATGAAACGATAAATTTTCGCGGCATTTTTTAATGTGTAAGAATAATGCAGCGTAAAAAGAGCCGAGTTTCCTTCCAATCCTCCGGGGGGAACACCGCTTTTCCAATCAACACACCAATCGGCATAAGCCCACCAATCGATTGGCCCGGTTAATCCGTTAGCCTCAATTTTTTTATTAAACCACTCCAAAATGGTATAAATTCCTATATCGAATTGCGATGTAAATTCTTTGTCGCCTGCCCACATCATGTGGTCGTAAATAATGTCAATCCAAACCAGCGAATAAATAGGAATAGTTAGGTTAAATCCATCGGGATAACAAGCGTGAGTCAATCCTTCCGGTATTTTCGACCAGTCGCCATGCAATATCATTTGTCGTACCAAATCATCATTCCCGGAAAAATATTGCAAGGCTTCGCCATGAATCCGGGCATCGCCAATGTATTGCATTTGCTCGTAGTAGGCATCGCTTATTAGCAAATCCTGAGCACACAACGAAGCAGTTCTCCAACCAGGCTCCATCAACTCATTAAAAAAATTATTGTCGGTTTTAAAAGATGCTTTTAATTCAATGGGATATTCCGATTTTTGCAGGTAATAATCTACTATTTCCAAAGGTTCATCTTCAGTTGAAATGTCTATTTGAATATACCTGAACGAGCGAAACCAGTTGGGACGAAACAATCTGTTTTTTCCACCGTCGGGTATAAAAATATCGGAGTAGCCAATCAGTTGGTTGCCAACTATTTTACTTCTGTCATCTTTTCCAAGTCGGTTTGAATGAAACAATGTTTCAGCATAAGAAACTTTAACATGACTATTTTCTCCACCTGTTAAAATCATTTCAGGAAATCCTAACGTCATTACTTCATTATCGATTAAAATACTCATTTTAGAATGTTCGGGAATTTTGAGATTTTTTAAAGTCTGAATTTTTTGTAATCCATCTAAATTGTAAAAAACGGGGAATTCTTCTTTCTTTTCGATCCTGTTTTTTATAGGGCGTTCGTACAAAAGCCATCCATCGGGATAAAAAATACCTGAAACATTATTGAATCGATAGGCAGAAATATCAAGATATTTTGCTGCTTTCCAATTACTATCATCGAAATCTGGATTTTGCCAACCCCATAAATATTTTTTGCCAACAATACTATCGGTTGGGTTTGCAACATACAAACCCATTGTAATATCAATTCGTTGTTGCCAGAGTACTTCTTTTGGAAAATATGCAAGATTATTTATAGCTTTCCAGCCGTTGTTGCCGGTATTTATAATTTGCTCTTTTTCTGTTTCGCCTTCCATTAAAAAAGCGGTAAGATGCGACAGTTGCGAAAACCCACGTGTTGGCCCAAAATTTACAACTTCGACGGCAAAAACATTTTCCCCCGATTTTAAATATTCAGCCAAATCAATCGTCTGATAATACCAGTGTTCTAAATCGCTTCGCCCCGGTCCTTTGCAAACATATTCGCCATTAACAAATAATCGATACTGGTTATCTGCCGAAATTTTCACTTTAAAATTGTCGGGCACAGAAGTTAGTTCAAACGATTTTCTTAAATGAATAACATTGTGTTCTTTTAATTCAATATTCTCTGCCGAAATCCAACTGGCACTAAATGTTACTTCCTGTGCAATAGAATTTATGGAAATCAGAATCAAAAAAATCAGGACTGAAGTTTTTAAATATACGTATTTCATTTTTTAGTTTAAGTTATTTCATTTTTATGGATCACATTCAATGGATTTTTTCCTGCTTCAAAAAAAGCCAGAATATTTTCAATAGACGTGTCATCCTGAACGTTGTGAGCCGGAGCAACTATGTAACCTCCTTTTTCACCAAAAATATTAACTCTGCGATTTATCTCTTTTTTAATTTCTATGGGCGTTTTATTGGGCAATAAATCCTGCACACAAACTCCACCAAAAAAAGTCAGATCGTTGCCGAAATCTGCTTTTAGTAATTCGGGTTCCATCCCTGCTGCCATTGGCTGAAGCGGATTTACAATGTCTAAACCAATTTCAATAAATTCGGGAATAAAAGGGCGGAAAGCGCCGCACGAATGCCAGGCTAATTTTACTTCCGGGTTTACTTTTTTGTACTCCGAAAACATATCTTTTATCCGTGGTTTAAAATATTTGCGAAAAGTTTCCATGTCCATAATTTGGCTTTGCTGTGTTCCAAAATCATCGCCACACCACAAAACATCGGCACCCAATTCAATTAATTTTTTACCGTAAACAGTGTGTATTTCCTGAATTTTATCAAGCAGTGGATTTATGTACTCTGCCTCCATCATTAAATCCATCAGAAATTTTTCCATGCCAACCAAATACCAAGCAGTTTCGAAAAGTGTAGTTTCTAAATCGGCAATAATACCATGGGTTTTACCATATTTTGCAATGGTTTTTTCAGCTTCTGTCCAGCGACCTTTTGCCAACGGGTCGGGAAATTTGTAGTTAAGAATGTCGTCCGCTGTTTCGGCATTTGCCAGCGGATAAATATGAAACTCGTTATACAATCCCATGGGTTTAAAAATCATTCCCCACTCGTTTTCAATTAACCCACTAACAAGTGTTTTTGTAGGAAAATTATCGGGTGCGCAAGCTGCAATTCCCACAGCATCGTTTCCCAGTTCAACCAATAAATCCATATGCGACGCCCGTGTAGAAAGCATTGAATCCAAAGGTTCTTCGTATGGTAAACCAAGGTGTTTCGACATTTTTTCGGCAACCTGGGGAGTAAACGTGGCAAAAATTGGTGGCCGGTCGGGAATCTCCTTATTAATTGTTTGCAAAAATCTTCTTCTGGAATCCATATATTTTTTTTAAATGTCTTTATATTTTCAAAGATTAAAATTACATTTAAATAGAAGTTTTAAAAACAAATTGTTTAATTGTTTAACATTATTAATTGCGTGTTGGCTAAGGTCAATTTTCTTGTATTTTTGCCACAAACATTTTAAATGAAACGCAACTTTTTTTTGATATTATTTTTTAGTTTTTATTTTCCAGTTTTTGCTCAAAACGAAGTTGACCCTGATGGGGATAAACTAATTTGGGTGTTTTTGCTTATTCTGGTACTGGTACTTCCGTTTTTCATATTCAAAAAATCAAAACAAAATAAAGTGGATTCCCCCAAAAATCCTTTTCCCCGTTTTATTCAAGTTGAAATTCAGGTTAAAAAAGACCGTTTGTACTATCCTGACAGATTAAGGTTAAGTGTAAAAAACAGTAGTAAGACTGACCTTGATTTAGACCGGCCAATGTTAGTTTTCGATAATTTCTGGATGAAACGAAAATTCAGGATAAATGGAATTGAAAACCGTTCGTTTTATCCACTTTATTTAGAAAAAGGAAAAACACATTCAATACCTATCGACCTGACCCGGTTTTACGCGCACGATAAAAGTCTTAAAAAATTCCCAAAAGCAAAAATTATTGTTTTTGATGTGAAAGGCAAGAGACTTGGAAGTAAATCTGTTTTTTTGCGTAAAACTTTATTTCGCTATTAAATGAGAAACTGGCGATTTAATCATATCGATTTTTCAACATACTCCTGTTACGATGGGAAAGATCTCGGTGTCTTTTGGGCCCCAGAAAAAACGGTGATAAAAATTTGGGCACCAACAGCCAAAATGGTTGAATTACGTTTATATAAAGACGGTAAATCGGGCGAAACATTTCATAAAACAAATTTACAGCAATCGGGTGGTGGTACGTGGTCAATAATACTTGTCGGGGATTATGAAAATAAATTTTATACATTCAGGATAAACGATGATGAATGGCTAAATGAGATTCCGGATATTTATGCCCGATGTGTGGGTGTAAATGGTAAACGAGGAATGATTTTTAATCCTTTAAAAACGAATCCCCAAAATTGGGAAAATGATAAAGGCCCCCGTTTAAAAAGTTTCACCGAAGCTGTTATTTACGAAACCCATGTTCGCGATTTTTCTGTTTCAGAAAATTCAGGAATAAATAATAAGGGGAAATTTTTAGGTTTTACAGAAGAGAATACGACATCAAAAAAAGGGAGTTTAACTGGCTTGGCCCACTTAAAAGAACTGGGAATTACTCACGTTCATCTTTTACCAGTAAACGATTTTTTTACAATTAACGAAGAAAAACCGTTTGAAAAATACAATTGGGGTTACGATCCTCAACATTTTAATGCGCTGGAAGGATCGTATTCTTCAAATCCTTACGATGGAAATGTTCGGATAAAAGAGTTTAAACAATTAGTCCTGTCACTTCATTCAGAAGGAATTGGGGTTATACTGGATGTAGTTTACAACCACACTTTTTTTGCAAAAGAATCGATCTTTAATCAAACAGTACCAGGATATTTTTATCGCCAGAAACCAGATGGCAGTTTTTCAAATGCGTCGGGTTGTGGAAATGAAATTGCATCAGAACGTAAAATGGTCCGCGAGTATATTATAGATTCATTAAAGTATTGGGTTGAGGAATTTCATGTCGATGGATTTCGTTTCGATCTAATGGGAATTTATGATTTAGAAACCATGAAGACTATCCGCTCAGAAATGGATAAACTAGATGATGGATTGTTTTTATATGGAGAGGGATGGATTGCCGATCAAAGCCCTATGAATGAACAATTACGTGCCATAAAAAAAAATATAGCACAACTGCCTGGGATAGGATGTTTTAACGACGATTTTCGTGATGCGCTAAAAGGAAACCACGGAAGCAAAAAAAATAAGGGTTTTATTAGTGGACTTGATTTACGAGAAGAAGCTGTAAAATTTGGTGTTGTAGGGGCTGTCGATCATCCACAAATTGTATATAATTTTGTTGAAACTTCGGAAAGAGCCTGGGCCACTGAACCCGATCAATGCATTAATTACGTTTCATGTCACGACAATTATACACTTTGGGACAAGTTAAAACTAAGTGCGACCAAAGCTACAGGAATAGAACTCCAAAAAATGGTGAAGCTTGCAGGTGCTTTAATACTTACTTCGCAGGGGGTACCATTTTTACATTCAGGAATTGAATTTTGCCGAACCAAGGCGGGAAGTGGGAATTCTTATAATTTGCCCGATTCGGTTAATCAAATCGATTGGGATAGAAAAGATAAATACCTCGATGTTTTTGAATACTATAAAAAGCTAATTCAATTACGAAAAAATCATCCCGCCTTTCGAATGACGACTTCTGAACAGATTCGAAATAATCTAAAATTTTGTACGCCCTATCAATTGGGAATTGTTTCTTATTGCATTCAAGGAAAAGAAGTTGGAGATTCCTGGGAAATTATCATCCTGATTTTCAACGGAAACAAAGGCAAAATTGTAATTCCAATTCCAGAAGGAATTTATAGAATTGTAGCGGAAGGAAATGAGATAAATGAATTTGAAACCGATAAAACTGTTTCCGACGAAGTGCAAGTTGAGGGAATTTCAATGACGATTTTGGTTAAAACAGAAGAGTAAAATCCTTGTCCTTCTTTTTAAATTTATCAATTTCTGCTTTAAAATATTTGATTTGTTGTGATGCAATAAAATTTCGAAATATTTCTGGACTATTTTTTTCTTCAGTTTCATTTAAAGCGGAAATATATTCTGCCCTGTCTTCGGTAAAAATTTTTATTAATGGCTCGATGTGATACAATTGGATGTAATTCATCATCAATCTGGAAACACGTCCATTTCCATCTCCCCACGGATGAATATTTACCAGATTGTAATGTAAATCAGCAGCAAGTTTTAAAACTTCAAGTCCTTCGCTCTTTTTCAATTTTTTATTTATTTCCTTACAAAGTTTTTCAAGAAGGAGAGGGACTTTTTTTAAATCAGGAAAATACTTTTTATTAACATAAACCTGTGCCAAACGTAGATCGCCTTTTGAAGAATCAAATTCGCCTGAAATTGTTTTTACAATCTCCCCCGTGTTTTTCATTGTTATAGCAGCTACTTCCTTTAGAAAATCAACCGATAGTTTTCGTTTTTTTAAGGCTTCATTTTTTATAAAAAGAAAAGCATCAAAGTGGTCTTTTACCATTAAGTGGTCGGTTAATGGTTTTCCTTTTGCAGTAATGTTGTTTTCTATCAAAATCCGGGTGTCATTTTCATCTAGCGAGCAACCTTCTATTTTGGTTGAATTATAAACAATAGAAATCATACTGAACTTTTCGTAATTGATATTTTCGTTTAAGTTCAGTGATATAAATTCTTTTCTGTATTTTTTAAGTTCTGCCCACATTGAAAAATGGTTCATAGTTCTTTGCAAAGGTACGCATTTCAACCTGAAACGCTATTTTCGTTTTTTGATTTCAACCTGAACAAAGTTCAACCAAAAATGGTAAATTAAATATTAATAAATTTTTTTAACCGCTTTTCTAGCGAAAAACACAAACGATACAGAAATAAACATTAGAAAAAGTAAGCCAAGAATTATCTCTTTTTTGAGGTTCCTGTATTTCGAAGCAAAAATTTTGAAAATGTTGATGGAATTAGAATTCAAAAAAACCCGTTCTGAATAAATGTAATTGACCAAACCTGTAAAGCACCGACAGTTTTTGTTGAAGTTTGGATTTTGCAATGAGTTTTGGGGCTGGGACCTGATTTAAGCAAAGAAATAAAATTAGTAAACAACCACGCCCAAAGGACGTGGCTTTGAGATAACCCCTAAAAGGGGATAAAAATACCTTTACCCTCACATAGGGTAAAAGCGCGTTGTTTCCACTCATTATTATTACTTTTTTTCTTCTCGTTTATCTTTATTTTCTTGATACTTGACATATCTTTTTATCATCTC
>Ga0209249_1001628_pt1 | contig 20638 bp, 12 predicted proteins | sample SaaInlV_200m_DNA_4_FD_184653 | JGI IMG/M metagenome (GOLD analysis project Ga0209249, IMG submission 184653) | Marine microbial communities from expanding oxygen minimum zones in the Saanich Inlet - SI037_S3LV_200m_DNA (SPAdes) (version 2) | ecosystem: Environmental > Aquatic > Marine >...
TTCCCTCAACAGCTCAAGTAGTCAAGAAAACAGGGAAACAGGTTTGTCTGGACAGAACCGAACTGAATAGCAGGAAGATCAAGCACGGTTCTGTCTCAAGGACTTTTGACAGAACCTGTTACCAAAGAAGGAATCTACCGATGAAGATTGCTGGAATTGCTGTGGCCGCCCTCGTGGCCTGTGTGGTCATGATCATGCCCATCTCTGCGTTCATGGTCCGGCAGGGCCTCAAGAACAAAGAAAAGCCCGGTGCAGCGAAGATGGTGTTCCGCGCCGCGAACATCCGGATGACGCTCTTCCAGTACGGAGCGGCCGCGAAGATCATGCAGAAGGGGCTCCAGACCTTCCCCGACTACAACGAGAAAGCCAGAGCCACCTACCGTATTGGCCTCTGCTACGAGAAGGGCGGGCGACCTGCCGATGCCAAGAAGTGGTACGAGCAGTACCTGAAGCAGTGGCCCAAGCACACATGGGCGCAGCAGGCGCAGACCCGAATACAGAAGATCGACCTCAACAACGAGTGACGACGGTGCACGCGGGGGGGGAGCATCAGCAATGCCACTGTTTTTCTCCTGCCACTGCAGTGGTGGAAAGGTCGCCGGATGGCACCGCCTCCCACATTGGGCGCCCTGCTAACGTGGGAGGAACTGCCACGCCGCGACCCCATCTCCGAGAGAGTCAATCGCGTTGGGGGCATCAGTCTCGGTTGTTACTCGGCGAAGAGATCAGCCAATTCGCCGTCGACGTGGGCGAGGCGCGCCTCGCCCTGTATCCCGTGCATGCCTCCCTTCAGGCGTAGCGGAATCCCCGTTCTGGTGTCAAACCAGATCTCACCCGCCTCAGACAATCCGTATGGGCGCTCAAAGCCATCGCCGCCTGAGCGCTGGAAGACTGCACTGTGAACGGCGGGGGAGACGGGCAAGGCAAGGGTCTTCCCGACGTTAGCCCCGAGGGTTCCCCCGGCCAATTCTTCGAGCAGTGCCCTGACTTTCTGTCCGGCCACGCCGGGGAAGTAAGTGGCAGCGATCGCATCAAGATCCGGTGACGTTGGGATGATGAATGGACAGACGTAGCTGAGTGTCCAGGAAAATCTCCGAGCTCGGCGATTCAGCGGGGTGCCATTCACTTTGAAGGTCAAAGCTTCAGTTTCGTGCGGGGCGAAACTCGCCTCGTAGATCGAGGTCGCCCTCTTCCGGATGCCACAGTGTCGAACGGCCTGTTTGATCCGTTCCGGATTCCTGAATACGGAAGGCAAGCGGAAGAAGGTGGTCGGCAAATCCGTGATGACTGCGCCGACGGGTATCGGGTCCTGGAGGAAGCGCACGACGACCTCTCCTTTGACCTCCTCCGTTGCGCCTCCGAACAGGCCCTGGAGTCGACTCAGCGCCGACGCATCCCGCACCTTCGCTTTGGTGACATACACACGGCCAGGCTCAAAGTACTCGAAAACCACATCCGGAAGGCCCTGCTTCCAACGTACGGCTCTGAGGGGCTCTCCAGTCTTTGGGTCAAGGTAGGTTTCGGCATAGTAGTGCGGCAGGAGGTTGCTTTTGACGTCAGCCGTGATGCAGATGACCTCGTCACGCCGATGTTCTTCATAGAAACCGAGCGAACGAGGATTCGGCATGGTGTAGGAGATGGTTTTGGCCACCTTCTCCCAGACGCCTCGGGAAGCCCCCATGGTGAAGCTGCCCTGGAAGAGAGGTGATTCGGCGACATAGACGAGTTTGCCGAGAAGGGGACGCGTTGATCCATCGACCGGCTTACCCGCATGCCCGCAGCCGGCCCAGGCCGTGAACAGCAGCGCAAGCCGGCACTGCCGACAGGCGGCGCCAATGCGTGACAACTGGTGACCATTGTGGGCCATTGGACGACTCTCTTGGTGGTTATTGAGGAGCGGTCCGAAAAGATAGCGCCCCAACACGCCAAACCATAGACTCGACTACCGTGGGCTATGCGGCTTCGGCTACGTGGGGTCAATCGCGGGCAAGAATGAGACCACGTTCGTACGCCACGCCCCAGGATAGCTGGGCTCTTTCTGGCCGAGTCCTGAGTACGTGCCAGGCACGAGGCCGTTGGGGTACCGCGGAGGCGGACAGATACATGGTCTCGTTGGGGCTCGCACGTCTGTGCGTTGGCCTTGTGCGTAACTGCGCCGGTGTGAGCAGGGGACCGCTTCGCTCGCCGGTTCTCTCCTCACTTCAGCTCATCGGTGTTCTCCCGGATCTTGCGGAACGCGGCGAGGATCATGTCCATCGCATCGGTGGTGCCCAGGAAGGCCTTGTGGGTGATGGAGAGGGCCTGCGAATCGCCTACCCGCTCGGCAACGGGGCAAACGACCTTGGTGTAGGCAGGCATCACTCCATCGGCGTTTTGGAACACCGGGTTCTTATAGATGCATCCGCCATGTGCCCCCGCCCCGACCGGAACACCCTCGGCTGCCGCTGCCTGGATGAACGTGCTTCGCGGCACGCCATCAAATTCCTCCTGCCGGTAATGGAAGTTCCAGAAGTAGAATCCCCACCGGGTGACTCGGGGATCGCGATCAATGGGGTCCAGCCCGGGGATGTCCTTTAGTCCGGCGGCCAGGTAGGTGGCGTTGCGTTCCCGGTTCTCGGTCAGCTCAGTCAGGCGTTGGAACTGCGTCCGCAGGATGGCCCCCTGCCATTCGGTCATACGCAGGTTTGACCCGAGGCGGCGGGTTTCCGGGAAGGGGCGCCCGGGGATGGGGCCGATGTGCTGGTGCGCAAACGCGCGTTGAGCCAGGTCCTCATCGTTGGTCAGAACGGCTCCACCCTCGCCGCAGGTGAGGGTCTTGCCCATCTGGAAGCTGAACGTCCCAAAGTGACCGATTGAGCCGGCTCCTTTTCCCCGCCACTGTGTCCCGTGGGCATGGGCGCAGTCTTCGACAATCTTCAGCCCTCGCCGTTCCGCAAGGTCCATAACCCTGTCCATATCGACCGGGTATCCGCCGTTGTGGACAACCACGGCTGCCTTCGTGGCAGGGGTGATGGCTGCCTCCATGGCCCCCGCGTCGATGTTATAGGTTCCGGGGTCCACATCAACGAACACGGGTGTGGCCCCGACCAGCGCGATCGCTGTGGCGCTGGCGACGAATGTCAGCGCCGGGACGAGTACGTCGTCGCCTGGTCCGATTCCCAGCGCTTTGAGGGCACACTCGATCGCTTGCGTGCCGTTGGTCACCGCCACGCAGTATTTCGCTCCCTGGAAGGCTCCGAACTCGTCTTCGAACTGTCCCACTTGCGATTCGGAAACGTCCTTGCGGCCGCCGCGCCACCAGATCCCGCTGTGCAGCGTCTCGATCAGCGCCTTCTCTTCACGTTCGTCCCAGATCGGCCAGGTTGGACCGAGGGGGCGTGTGATCGTTTTGTTTCCGCCGTTCTTTGCCAGATTCGCCATGGCTTTCTCCTTGGCTGCTATGCTTCACAGTCCGAATGCGTCAGTACTATTCACTACTCCCGCAAGAGGGCGAGCACACGAGGCAGGTCGCGCATTGCCGCAGTTGGTATGCCCCTGCTCCAGCCTTTGCTCACCACGGCGTAGCTGCGCAGAGCGAGATCGCGGAAGCGAGGGTCGCCACTCAGCGCGTAGGCGTAGGCAAACGTCTCCGGGTCACTGCTTCGATGCCGTGAACACAGCGGCGTTTGCTTGTAGAAGCTCGCCGGTTCCCCATCGACCTCAGTCACGGCTTCGTGCATCATCCAACTCGCGCCGCGCACCACCGCCGCGGCCGCGGCCTGGTCTCCAGTTGCGAGATGGTGGCGCATGAGGGCCCGGCAGAGGATGTTGGCCATGAACGTTGTCCCGCCTTCGTAAGCCGGTTGCTCGTAGATCTTACTGGACCAGACTCCGCGAAGATCGTCCTGCATGGCGACAACACAGCCGGCGAGCTTCCTGGCCGCATTGACGTAGGTCGCGTCGCCCGTTCCATGGTAGACGCCGAGGAGAGCGACCATGGGCCACCCCGCGGTGCGTTCGCTGCTCCCACTCCAACCGGCCTCCGCAAACCGTACGCAGTAGTCCCCGAGGCCCCGCGCAATGCGGAGGCTTCGCTCATCGCCAGTCAGCAGATAGTGCTCGACCACTCCCTCGCTCCAGAGATGTCCCAGGTTGGGTCCCTTTTCGGTGTGATCCAGCCAGTGACCGTGGGGGGCTCCGACCCACTCCGGATGGGCTGCACTGGCATGGACGACATCTGTATCACGGTTGTGCAGCACCGCACTGCTCCCGCGGTGCAGGAAGCGCAGGTCTCCGGATCGGGCGAACTGGGTGAAGGCACAGTGTCCGACATCGTACTCACAGTTCGCCCACATGCGGTACTTGGTCTGGTAGCCCCAGATGAGCGGGTTGTCGCCGTAGTTACGGAACCCATAGCGTTGGTAGGTGGCGCGGTCTTCGTGCGTGTGATCAACGATGCGGTCCCATTGGGCCCCGCCCCCGTGTCCCATCATCTCAGGCTCGATGGCAGCCACACCCGCTTCGTACTCAGGGAAGCGCCCGGTGTCCGCCGGAGCGATGGGGCCGAACAGGCCGGACGCGCAGTACCAGTCCGGGGGAGCGACCGGGAAAAGCGGGTGTTGGAATGCCGACAGCCGGTCCGCCAGCGGTGTGGCGTTGTCCGCGAAGGCCAGGAGCAAATCATGGGTCTTTGCTTCGCCCTCGGAGAGTGTGAGTGCGGGTTCGCTCCCGAGAACCCAGGGAACGCGGTCGCTGGTCCAGAGGTCCACCTGCAAACCATCGCCCGCCACGCGGAACCCGTTCGGATGCTGCTGCCACATGTGCCGGAGCGAGAAACCCAATCCACCGGCGGGACCAGAGGCGGTCGCCCAACCTCGGTTTATCGCACCTTCCGCGAGCAGCTCGGAGTCCCCTTTCGTGAAGCCCCAGCTGTAGAAGCGGTCCGTGGCGTGCTGCACGAGCCAGGCGTCGTGGTCAGCCAGGGCGCCAGCGACTCCATCGATATCAAACGCAGTGAGTCCTTCTGCATCAAGTCGAACCGCAATGGTGCGCAAACGGGCCGTTTCCGGGTCGGCGTTCCAGATCGTGTGCTGCAGACGCACATCTGCTGAACCGGAATGGAAGTCGAGGCGGATCTCGTACCGTAGGTCCGCCGCACTGGGGAGTTCTTCATAGGCCCCCTCAGCCCGCAGACGCACAACGAGAGGCCCTTGCTCCACGATCTCGATTCTGTCGGGTGCCTGGTTGCCGACGAAACGAGAGGGGAAGCCATCGTAGTTGGCCAGGCGGGCGAGAGGAGTGCCGGGAGACGTCCAGCCGTCCCCCGCGGCCAGGCTTACGCTCTCCAGCAGCGCGACCGAGGGCCCCACCGTGAACACAGCCACGCCGGTGTCGACTACGACGCGGGTGCCCTCTCTATGGGCCATCGACCGCGTGTCTGACGGCGGCTTGGGGGTCGTCTCTACGTCAAGTGTGGTGGTGCTTCCCGGCTCGACATCCACCGGAACGTGCAGGAGCACGGATTTCACGGAGTCATCGGGCCAACTGGCCAGGATGCGTTGCTGAATCGGTACCACGCGCCCGTCTCTGACACGGACCTGCAGAGAGTTAGTCGGCGCCAGACATCCGGGAGGAAACGGCACGCCTCCACTCACCACCTCATGCCGAGGAACGGATGCGGAGTTCGCGATGTTCAGCGAGGGCAAGCTGCCGGAGACCGCTCCGCCTGGGGAACAGCTCCGCAGGGGCGGGACAGGCGCGTCTGTTCGTGAGAACGTTGGGGCGTCGCTCCCTTCCGGAATGGTCACAACGGACGGCAACCCCCAGAATACATCGATCGCGAAGTTCGCAGCAACGGGCTGAACATCCTCGACCCGGAAGACCAGTGACCCGGCTGCTTCCTTCGGGATTTCGACTTGGTGGAAGCGCTCGTCAACTGCCGAGTTCGGCCCAAACAGATCGTAGCGGAAGATCTCGGTTTCCCCAACGCTCACAGTCGCAAACCGAGCGCTTGGGAAGTGTTCCGGAGGGTAACCCAACTCAGGATTACCCGTTTCGTGCCCCGCGTACGTGTCGGAGAGATAGAACCGCACGAACCGCCTCCCTCTTGATCCCGGAGGCAGCGCAAAGCGCGCTTCAGCGATGCTGCCGGATTCGGAGGGTTGGTAGGGATGGGACACGGTCAGCACACCCCGGTCGTCGACGCGGGTCGCCCAGGGCCCATCCGTGTTGATCCGGGCATCAGCCCACTCAAGCTTGTGCAGAGGCGTACTCATAGGGTCCTTCTGATTCCTGGCTTCCACCTGTTCGAGGTGCGGCCCATCTCTCCGAGCTGTGACGGCCGGGAGCGGCCCGCTCTTTGGGTCTTCTCGACTCGCATCAGCTGGCCGTCGCTCTAAGCAGTAGGCATCCGGCGGAAGGTCGCAAGGCTTCCCTTCCTATTGGGATCGCCTGAAGACCACACGGTCCACGTAGACGGCCTGCACTTCGCCCTCTTCACGAACAACCGGGGCGGCCCAGGCGTAGGCTTGTTCCGCCAGGTCGAGGGTCCCGAGGTCAATGGTAGTGTAGTTCACACCGCGGATATCTCGGACCAGGATCCTCTTAGAGACGATCTGCTTGTGCCGGGCATCGTCGTAGACGCCGAGGGTCATGGCGATCCCGTCGTCGGTGGTTGCGTCGCAACGAACCCGCATGGTCACCTGCCAGCGCGACCCGGTTCCCACGTCATAGTCTCCCAGCGGGTAGCTGTGACAAGCCCAGATCGTGTGGGTATTGGGCATGCGTCGGGTGAGTCCGTTCGAGGCGGCCGAGTCCTTCACGATGGCGAACAGGTTCTTTCTGGAGCGTGGGATGTAATCGCCATCCTGAAGCTCGAACCAGTCGTCATCGGTCAGACCGCGGCAGTGTTCCGGTGTGGAGCCGGGAGGAATGGTCTTTTTCAGCCGGAAGCGCAGGTCGGCGCCGAAGTTCCCAGGGAAGGCGCGCCCCTGGCGGATCCGGCCCACCCGATGTTCGTGAACAAGAGACACGAATTCCGTCAACCCGGCTTCGGGATCAGCGGGCCCCCGGAAGGGCTCCCCGGCACGTTTGGCCTGGCGTTCCAGCGCGTCGTATCGCCGCAGCCACACATGGTCCAGGGGCAGGCGTTCGCGTCGCACGCGGCGGGTAAGAAGGGGATCGTCGGATACGGCATCGAGGGCCTGCTCAAAGAGGTCCATGGCCGCATTCATGTCCTTCAGCGTCAACCAGGCATCGGTTGTCGGCGTAAAGCACCCAACCCGGGTCGTTGCCCGCTGGCCGGCCTGGCTCATGAGCTGGATGTAGGTGGTGAGGTGTGTGGCTGCCGCCCCGTAGTAGCCGCTCATGAACTCGGCCAACAGCGCGTTTTCATCCGCTTCGGGATTCCAGAGCAAGTGAGCCAGGTACCAGGCCCGGAGTCGCACAAAATCACCGACCCGACAGCCGCTGTCGCCCTGCTCAAAGACACCGATGGCCTTGTGCTTCACGAAGAACCTCAGATTTTCGGCAAGCACATGGAAGTTGGGGTGCGGCAGCAGGTAGCCGTGGAAGTTGGTCACGTAGTCCCAGATGTAGAGCTGGGAGGAGATCCGACTCCAGGCCTCGATGTCTTCCCGGAACCGTTGGTTCGCTTCGGATTGTGCCTCGAGGGGTTTGGAGAAGTCGCACTCGATACTGCACAGGCGCACAACCACATTGTGGCGTGGGCGGACGTGCTTCGGCGGCTCTCGCGTGTACTGGTAGGCCAGCGTCTCAACGAGGACATCCGGGAATTCCCTCTCCACTTCTGCCGCGACGTCGTTGACGAAATGGATGAGGGATCCGGCGGGGGTTCCTTCGCGCTCGTCGATAGCCTGGCAGGCGTCACACTCGCAGTTCCCGCGCCAATCGTTCTGGCTCACGGAGATCATGGTTGCGGTCGGATCTGCCCGCAGGCGCTTCAGGACAACGCGCACCATCTCCGCCTGCATCTCCTTGTTGGTCAGGCACAGTTGGGACCGTTTGTCCCGTCTCTCTCCGTTGATGAGGCTGTACCACTCGGGATGCTCGGCGAAGTACGTCTTGGTCGGTAGCAGACCATTGATTTGGTAGAACGTATGAACCCAGCCGATGAGTGCGTTCGGGGCGCTGCGTTCCGGGGGGATGGTGTAGAGATCATGCCCGTTCAAACGCAGCCGTGAGGCGAAGATGCCCATGGCCCGCTGTTCTTCCGGGGTGACCGTGCTGTGGTTTGTGAAGCACCCGTCCGATGTTTGCAGATAGCGTGTTGCCCGATCCGCTACCGGCGGGGAATAGATGATCGCGAGCGGCGGGATTTCGAGTGTAGGTCGCTTTGGGACGAACGACTCGGTCATCGTCCACCAACGCATTCCCACGATATCTTCGAGGAAGGTCGTGACGGCCAGCAGCGTTCCGCGCCGCGGATGTCCCCAAAGCACCACATCACGGCCGACTGTGCGCATGACGATCGAGTCCGGAGCCAGTCGAGACGGATCGATGTCGGGTGCCAGCTCTCGTGTCAGTGGACCGTCGCCGATCACAATCCGGGCTGCTCCTCCTGCTTTCTCCTGGGAAACGATCGGCAGTTCGGCCCCCGTCACCTCGGTCAGGTAGTTCCGCAGTTCTTCTGCAGCCGTCCGTTCGACGGGCGTGGGCGTAGGCGGCACAGCGATGACGTAGTCGCTCACCCCCTGGCGGGAGAGCACCAGTGCCCCCGCCGCCCCGGCCGTCGTGAACTGCAGCCCCATGCACAACGAACCGATTGACCGAACTACCCCTGCTGAATCCAAAGTCATCTCGCACTCTCCTCCTCGTGTCGAGCGTCGCTGTTGTGACGCCTATTCATTACGTCGTGGACCGGCTGCAGTCAAGCGCGAAGGTAGGCAATAGTTCTGCACTCCTGTCGGAATCAAACCACGCACAGCGTAAGCGGTCAGTGAATCGCGGGATGGCACCCGCTTCCACATTGGGGCAAGCCGCTCCCGGTAGTCGCGGCTCTGAAAGAGTGCCGTGCTCCGAACCGAGCCGCGCACAGCGTAAGCGGTCTTGGTGCCCGTTTCCTTGACAGGCCACGCAGTGGCGGTATCATCGGCGCGAGTATTCCCCGACTAACTGGCAGGGCGAAACCTTCGCTGAGGAACCGCAGCATGACGACATGGCAAGCCGAGGCAAGACACTTTCTGGATCATGAGACGCAGTTTCACCTGGGCATGCTGCCGAGCGAGCAGGCTCACGCGAAGACGCGTGGCCTGGCGGACGTCCTGCAGCAGGATGTGGCAGCCGGGCTACGCCTGCTGCAGAGCGTGGACGAGGAGGTCGCGGACTCCGCAGAAGGCGTTCTGGCGAGTGAGGCCTTCGCTGAGCTCGTACGGGTCTTGACCTCTACCTTCACGGCAGGGGGCCGGGTGTGCTTTTCCGGGTGTGGGGCCACCGGCCGGCTCAGCATTCTCCTGGAGGCCTGTTGGCGGCACTTCTGGCAGACCGCTGCGGATCGGGACCCGGAGCTGGGCGCGGTGTGTCAGGGGTTGGGCGATCAGGTGTGCAGCATCATGACCGGCGGCGACTACGCCCTTATCCGTTCGGTGGAGAATTTTGAGGACCACGTGTCGTTCGGGAGGCAACAAGTCCGTGAAGCGGGGTTGGGCGAGGGGGATGTGCTGGTCGCGATCAGTGAGGGCGGCGAGACGTCGTCGGTTATCGGCACGATCTGGGAGGCCCATGAACGGGGTGCTCGCACGTTCTTCGCCTTCAACAATCCGGCAGACATCCTGGCCGAACACATCGAGCGTTCACGCGACGTCATCGAACACCCGGATGTGATTATTCTGGACCTGACCTCGGGCCCGATGGGCGTTGCCGGCTCAACTCGCATGCAGGCGACCACTGCCGAGCTGCTGGTCGTCGGAGCCGCTCTGGATCTGGCCTGTGAGGCGGTCTTGCCCGAGGCCGTGGCTGCCCGGGAGCGCGACGCGGACGCCACCATGCAGACTCCGCAGGAGTACATGAACGCCTTCTGCAGCCTGCTCGCGGACTTGGCTCAGCCGACGAGCGTTGCTGCCATGGCAGACTGGACGGCGTTCGAACGTGATCTCTACGAGCGCAAGGGACTGATCACCTACTTCGCGGACGAGTGCCTCCTCGATATTTTCACGGACACCACCGAGCGTTCTCCGACGTTCATGCTCCCTCCATTCCGTAAGTGCGATGACACCATCTCTCTGCCGTCCTGGGCCTTTGTCAAGAGCCCGTTGCTCTCGACGCCAAATGCTTGGGAACGCGTCCTGGGTCGTCCGACGCGCTGCCTGGAGTGGACGCCCGAGCTCTACGCTCAGATGGATGCCCCCGAGAACGTCAGGCGGCAGCCGCCCGTTCTGGGCGCCGCCGCGATCCAGAAGTTCCATATCGGCTCCGAGGCGGATATCTCGCGCACGGCTCCGACGGCCACGGCTGCCGTCCTCGCCGTTCTCGGTTCAGAACTGAATGGTGCCGGAGATTCCGCCGCGAGTGTCTCTGCTGCGTTCGGCCCTGCTGCGGAGGGATTTGCTGAGCGGGCGGCCATTGTCATCGGCGGGGAAGAGCCTGAACCATCGGGGGTCGAACGTATTTTCCACGTCCCGTGTGCCATCGCTCCGACACACATGAAACTCTTTGAGCGCCTCGCGGTGAAGCTGGCCTTCAACAACGTCTCCACTGCGACCATGGGCTGTATGGGACGTCTGGTCGGCAACTGGATGGCCTTCGTGGATACCTCCAACAAGAAGCTGATTGATCGGGGGTCCCGGTTGGTGTCTGAACTTGCGGAGGTGGACTACGAGACCGCATGCTATGCGCTCCATGAGACCAACGAGATGCTCCGGACCACGCTCTCTCCGGGCGATGAGAAGCCGTCCCCTGTTGCCCTTACCATCGAGCGTCTCCAACAGCCCCCCCTGGAGCCCCGGACATCCTGACTGGCTCTCCCCGGTTTCGGAAAACCGGCCTCCAGAGGAACTGGGGCGAGGGAAAAGCCCTGGGGGTGAGGTCATCCTGACTGGCTCGTTGGCGCATGCCCAGCCCGACTCTTACATTCCCACCATGAAGAGCGCGCGACAACGCATTGCTGTGGGCATGTCGGGTGGGACGGATAGTTCGACCATCGCGTGGATGCTTGCTCAAGAGGGCCATGACGTGCTGGGACTCACCCTGCGCTTGTGGCCTGAGAGCTCGGACCGGTCCTCGAGCGACCACCTGGAGAATGCCGGGAAGGTCTGCGGAAAGCTCGGGATTGAGCATCACACCGTCACCCTCTACGACGCGTTCGAGGAGACGATCGTGACGCCGTTCGTCGAGGCCTACGCCAGCGGGAGTACGCCGTCGCCCTGCGTGTTGTGCAACCCGACGATCAAGTTTGGGGTTATGCTGGACGAAGCCCGAAGGCTGGGCTGTGACGCCCTGGCTACAGGGCACTATGCCCGGATCGAACAGGCCGCCAGCGGCAACTATCGGTTGCGACGCGGGGTTGACTCGACGAAGGAGCAGAGCTACTTCCTGAATCGGTTGTCCCAAGTGCAGTTGGCACGCGCCCGATTTCCCCTCGGCGGGTACCGGAAGACGGACGTATCTGCCCTGGCTCTGAAGGAAGGGTTGATCCCGGAAGCGCATGGGGAGAGTCAGGATCTCTGTTTTGTCCCGGATGGTGACTACGCCTCATTTGTCTGCCGGCGCCGACCGGACTTGGCTCAGCCCGGTGAAATTGTGACAACGGAAGGGAGAATACTTGGTGAACACCAAGGTGTTTTCCGCTACACGATTGGTCAGCGCAAAGGGCTCGGCCTCGGGGGCGGCCCCTGGTATGTTGTAGAACTGGATCCGGTGGGGAACCGAGTTGTTGTCGGGCGGGAGGACGAGACCCGAGGCGACACGGTCTGGGTCCAGGATCTCAACTGGATTGAGTCTCCTCCGACCGAAGGAGAGGCGCTGAAGGTGGCCGCGCAACTGCGCTACAATATGCGGCCGGTCGAGGCAACCATACGCGTGACCGGCCCCGACCAGGTGCTGGTTGAGGTGCATTCGCCTGTTTCGGCTATCACGCCCGGGCAGGCAGCGGTGTTCTACGACGGTGAGTACGTGGTCGGCGGCGGCTGGATCCAACGGCCCCCGCTCGAAGAGGTGTCAGCATGAGTGCACAGGCAGCAGACAGCCGCTGGATGCGTCGGGCCCTTTCCCTGGCCAAGCGGGCCTGGGGGCGGACCAGCCCGAATCCCATGGTGGGTTCGGTTGTCGTGCAGAAGGACCGTGAAGTCGGTGCAGGTTACCATCACCAGGCTGGCCAACCGCACGCTGAAGTGAATGCACTGCGGGATGCCGGCTCCGCAGCTCGGGACGCGGATGTCTTCGTGACTTTGGAGCCCTGCTGTACTCACGGCAGGACGCCGCCGTGCACGGAGGCCCTGATCGAGGCCGGTGCCCGGCGCGTGGTGATCGGTTGCCTGGACCCCAACCCCGCCCACGCAGGGCGTGCGGTCACGATTCTTCAGGAGGCCGGAATTGAGGTCGTGTCCGGGGTGCAGGAGCAGTCCTGCCAGGAACTGAACGAGGCTTTCTTCCACTGGATCCAGACCGGACGGCCCTTCGTCCTCCTCAAGATGGCCATGACCCTTGATGGCAAGATTGCCACGGCCGGCGGGGACTCGAAGTGGGTCACGGGGCCGAAGGCACGCGCCCACGTCCAGCGCCTGCGGCGGTGGGCGGATGCCATCATGGTCGGTGGCGAAACTGTGCGTGTGGACAACCCCAGTCTTACCGTTCGCACTCCTGAAGATTGGCCGTGCCAGCCGCGCAAGCTGGTTTGGTCCCGGCGGATCGACTTCGATAGGAGGCTCAATGTCTGGGCTGATCCAGCCAACCCACCGCGGTTCGCTGCCCCCGATGGATCCGAGTCCTGGCAGGACTTCCTTGCCGAACTGGGGACGCAGGGCGTGACCGCGTTGTTGATCGAGGGCGGTGGAGAGCTGGCAAGCGCCTGCCTGAGGGCAGGATTCGTTGACAAGGTCGCGTTCTTTATTGCCCCGAAGATTCTTGGCGGTCGGGGCAGCCGTCCCGTTGTGGCCGGCCCGAATCCGGACGCGCTGATGGATGCGTTCGGGGTTGATCAACTCAAGGTCCGGCATGTCGGTCCGGACATTCTACTCACAGGATACGTGAATCATGTTCACCGGACTAATTGAAGACGTCGGCGAGTTCCTCGGGCGTCACCCCGAAGGCAATGCCGGAAAGCTGGAAATCCGCACTGCCCTTCCGCTGGACGAGATCCGGATCGGTGACAGTGTTGCCATCAACGGGACCTGCCTCACGGTTGAGGAGACTCGCCCATCCCCCGGCTGTCTCGTCTTCCACACGCTTAACGAGACCCTGGACCGCACGAACCTCGGTGGGTTGGCAATCGGGAGTCATGTAAACCTGGAGCGCGCCCTTCGTTTCGGCGACCGTCTGGGGGGGCACCTTGTCATGGGGCATGTGGACACGACGTCCGCCATCCGCCGAATCGAACGCACGGCGGACGACTACGTTGTTACTGTTGCTTTGCCGGACTCTCTCCAGGCGTTGGTGATCCCCAAAGGGAGCATTGCCATTGATGGCATTTCTCTGACCATCGCTCACCTGGGATCCGATGAATTCAGTGTGCACCTCATCCCTCACACGTGGGTCAGCACGAGCCTGCAGCACGCCAAACCGGGGGACACCGTGAATCTGGAAGGGGACATGGTGGGGAAGTACATCGTTCGTCAGCAGGAGGTCCATCCGTCCGGAAGTGTGACCATGGATGACCTGCACCGGGCCGGCTTCGAGTAGCATTACCAGGTGAGCACGGGGCGGGGGACCAGAGGCGCGGTCGGAGACCACTCCGGCCCCGAGCGGTGCGTGGCCACCGGCGTGCCATGGACCACCGTGTACTTCAGCCGTCCCCCCGGCCGGGCGGTGAAGCTGGTCACGGGCCGTCCGCTGATGCTGAGTCTGCCGTCGGCGAACATGGCGTTTCCCGCTCCCCCTTCGAGTTGAATCAGCCGGTCACGCCGGCAGTCAAGAAATGTTCCCCCGACCAATACCCAGGCGATGACCTCCCCCCGCCGGAGCCGTAGAACGGCCAGCTCGGCATCGCTGCCCGCCTCCGAGCTCACGATCTCGCCTTGCCCTCCCAGGAGGATGTGGTCTTCGCAACGTCGCCACCGAATACGCCATTCTCTGTCACTGAGAGCGACAACGGTGGGTCGCTCCATCCCAGGCGAGCGTGGGTAGCACCAGGCGAGGAACTGCGCTCGGTCCGTCCTCTGGGTAGCCTCGAAGCGTGGATGCGGCGACATGGCTTCGGGGTGGAACGGTGTGACATGGAGGTCGGACTGCGGCGGGAAGAGAAGCTGCATGTGCATGAAGCCCTCCGCGGCGAGTCGTCGGGCTTCTGATCCGGTGGTGAAGGGCGACTGGATGCGGGTCGGGTCGGCTGCGTCAATCAGGATGTTCCGGGAGGCGTCGTGTCCGGGGATGGCCAGAATCGTGCTTCCTTCAGGTACCAGGGAGAACGTCGCAACTCGCGCCTCGGGCTCCCGGATGGTGACTCGGATCGTGTGTGTACCGGCGGCCAACTCGAACGCTTCCTTGCCGACCCGGGACCACTTGTAGTCGTAGCTGTGACCGGCGGACCACACGATTCGTGGCCCGGCGGCTACCTGGATGTGGAACGAGTCCATTCCACCAGGGACGGCGTTGCCTGCTCGGCCGTAGCCCCACAGTGAGTACACCCCGGGTGTTGGCAGCACGACGTCGTATTCTGCAAAGCCGCCTGTGTCCGGTTTGGGGCCAGGTGTGCCGACCGGCTCGAGAGGATGGTAGAGGTAGTCGGTCTTCGGGGTTGATGGCCGGTGGCAAAGAGCGGTTGCGCCATCGACCGTCACCCGGTTGTCGGCTCCTGTATGCAGATGCCAGGTGTACTCGTGCTGGTCGGCATCCTGGCGCAGGTCGTCAGCGATCAGCAGGTAAGGGGGCGCTTCCTTGCCGCGCATGAAGACCACGTTGCGGCGAGCCCACTCAAAGGGGTCCTTCTCTCCCGGGCGGCTCTTGCTGTTGTAGATCTCGTGCTGCCAGTTGTAGAGGTAGCGATAGGAGGGTGTGAGGTCGGCTTGGGAGACGGTCGCGACGGCGTCCGAATGGCACATATCGGTGATGAAAGAATCGCTGTGCCAGTTGAGCTTGCTCAGAGGGTTGGGTTGAGCTGTGATGCCGTCGACGATCACCAGATTGTGCGCGTCACGGTGGGCGGAGAACCGTTGATTACGGCCTCCGGAGTCGACAATCCAGCGGCCCCCGTACCCATAGAGTGTGACCTGTCCCCGGTCGGCCTGATCGTGGGCCACAATCCTGGCGTAATGGGCGTGGAACGTTCCGGCGACAGCCTTGGCATCCCATCCGGTTCGGAAGGCGACCAGTCCTTCACCCGGGAACCACTTGGCCAAAGGCAGGTCGGGATGACGGAGCCGCTCTGTTTCAGGGCGGTACCACGGCAACCCAAAGAGCTGGCAGAAGGGGGGGAACTTGTCCTTGGGGTAGAGGTTCTGCCAAAGCCACTCGGTGGTGTTGGAGCCAATCCGGTCTCGATAGAGGGCGAAGAGATGCCGATTCTGTGGTTCGGCCGAAGCAGCGGAGTACTTGAGAGGGAAGACCTCGCGCCCCCAGGGAGCGAGCATGTAACAGAGGTAGTCCGGGACCCGGGCGAAATTGGTTGCTCTGAGGAGATCTTCACCTGTGGCCGTGCGCAGGGCTTCGAGAAAGACGATGACGTGCTGATCACCGTAGAAGAAGTAGTGCGAGCCTTCGTGGAATGCCCCGGCACGATCGATCGCCGAATGCCCCTGAGCGAGTACGACGTGTTTCGCCAGGTTCAGCCACTTACGCACCGGGGCATCGGTCTCGCCGATCACGGCCAGGCACGCGTGTCCGAGGGTGCTTGCAGCCATGGCGGTCCAGTTGGGCACCCACTTTTCATAGATGATCCCCCCGTTCTCGAACATGTCATAAGCCCCCGCGGCAATCTCAAGCAAGCCCTCGCGTATCGACTCGCGATGGTCTGGGTCGATGTGGGCATATCCCCAATCGTAGACGAGTGCCATCATCATGGTCGTGCCTGCTGAGTAGGCCGGCGCGGCAAGGGACCGGGCCAGGTCATGGTAACCGATCTGCTTCGCGTAGGCGGCGGCAATCTCCCCGGCTCGGCGGGCGTATGCCGGTTCGTCGCCGAGGAGAGCACCAAGAGTGAGTAATGCGGGGGTCATCACGACATAACGGTCCTGCTGCAGTTCGTAGGCCGTCGGTGCGTAGTAGTCCGGCGATTCGGGATCAGCCCAGCGGCGGCAGTCATCGAGGAGGCGCTCAACGAGTTCCGGTCCTCGCCCTTTGCTGAGGGCCTCCCGAACTTGAGCCAACCGGCCGGCCTGGAGGATCATGCGGGGATGGTGTGTCACCCACTCCGGCTGTTCGGGACGCAAGGTCGGGGCCCATCGCTGCCGTGATTCCTCTCGCAGCCGTTGCGCCGCGGTCGCTCTCGCTTGTGCCGACGTGTCCTTGTCGTGGGTAAGCCCGGCGTGGACTCGTATCGAATCGAGGGCCCCATGGAGGAGCTGCCACGCCTGGTCCGGTGGGCCCCCGAAGCGCAGCGCGTCGATCGTCGCGAGAACATGGGGCAGGCCTGTTTGCCCAACAATTTCGCCGTCGACGAACAGAGTAGCCGCCACGCCAGGGTCCACGGTCAGTGCGAGCTTCGTCCACCGTCTGCGCTGGATGGCGATTGCCGTCGGTGTGGGGTGGTTCCACGTGGCTAGGAACGAGCGCGTCTGAGCGCCCTCACCATCGGTGAAAAGGACCTCAAAGCGCCCGAGCTTGTTGCCCCGGATTGCCAGGACTGTTCTGCCTTTTTCGTCCAGCGCCTCAACGAGATACGGGTATGACGGAATATCCTGCGGCAGTGTGTCGATGCGTGCCTCGAGCTCAAGGGTGAAGACCCCGGCCAATGCGTTCCGGAGAAGAGGCGCCAGGGGACGGAGAAGGAGGGAATCCCGTCGACCATCGAACGTGAGGGCGCCTCCCTTCCCTCCTTTGCGCGGCATGAGCGCGGCTGACGGGGGAGCCACAGCAATCCTGCTGGGAGTAGCGGCACGGTCCACAACAGCCGTACCATCGAAGTCGAGATTGGCGACCTCCGGAACGTCCGGCTGTGCGGTGACAGGCGGAGCAGAATGGCCGATCACGACGCATGCGAACAGGGCGATGCTTCTGAAGATAGCGTTCATTGCGATGCGTTCCTTGATTGAGTCGTCCGTCGTCCGTCGTCTACAATAGTGGTCCTGGGAGCCACGTGTACGAGATAGCGGGGATATGCGCGGCTATGGTAAGTTGTTGCGTGGACGTAGGATCAATTGGGCGGACACGATATGGGCAGCGAAAACGTCATCATCGGGACGACCTTTGTTCTCTACATCACGGCCATGTTGGCTGTTGGCTTCGTCGCATTCAGGCGAACGAAGAATCTTGCCGACTATCTCCTGGGGGGGCGCCGGATCGGGCCTCTGGTCAGCGCACTGAGTGCGGGTGCCTCCGACATGAGCGGCTGGCTGCTGATGGGCCTGCCGGGTTTCGCCTACGCCGCCGGGTTCATCTCGCTCTGGACCGCGCTCGGACTCTTCCTGGGAACCTACCTCAACTGGCGCCTTGTAGCGTCACGATTGCGCCGCGAAACCGAGCGTTTCGACGCGCTGACTCTATCCGACTACCTCGAGCGCAGGTTTTCCGACAAGAACCACCTCCTCCGTCTCGTCACGGCCATTGTCATCCTTCTCTTCTTCCTCGTCTACACGACGTCCGGACTGGTTGCGGGGGGCAAGTTATTCAGCCACGTTTTCGGTCTGCCTTACACGGCCGCTGTCATCCTGGGAGCTCTGGCGGTCGTTGTATACACCTCGTTCGGCGGGTTCATCGCGGTCTGCTGGACGGACGCGATCCAGGGCTTCCTGATGATCGGCGCCCTGATCGTGGTCCCGATCGTGGCCATGATCAAAGCGGGTGGCGTCGGGACTGTGTCCGAAGCGCTGGTGAGGGTGTCCCCCCACATGTTGAGCGCTTTCCGTGGGAACGACGGTCAGTCCTATTCAGTCCTCAAGATCGCCAGCGACATGGCGTGGGGTCTGGGCTACTTCGGGATGCCGCACATTCTCGCTCGCTTCATGGCCATCCGTTCCCCGGAGTGCATTCCTCGCGCCCGACGGATTGCGACGACGTGGGTTGGTCTCTCCCTCCTGGCTGCTCTTGCGGTCGGGTTCACCGGATTGGCCGCCCTGCCGCAGACGCTTGCTGACAATGAGACCGTGTTCATTGCTTTGGTGGAAACGCTCTTCCACCCCGTCCTGGCCGGGATCTGCCTGGCTGCTGTGCTGGCTGCTATCATGAGCACTGCAGACTCCCAACTTCTCGTGTGTACCTCGGTCATCACAGAGGATTTCTACAAGACGTTTTGCCGACGTGACGCAACTGAGGACGAGTTGGTCAATGTTGGGCGGATCTCGGTGGTCGCTATCGCGCTCATCGCGATGGCCCTGGCACTGGACAAGGACAGCAAGGTCATGGGGTTGGTCTCCTACGCATGGGCCGGTTTCGGTGCGGCACTCGGACCGACTATTCTCCTGAGTCTCTACTGGCGCAGAATGAACCAAAAGGCGGCGTTGGCCGGGATTCTGGTCGGCGGGGGCACGATCGTCGTCTGGAAACATCTCAAGGGCGGCCTGTTCGATCTCTACGAGTTGCTCCCAGGCTTTCTGCTGTCGCTCCTTGCCATCGCGGTGGTCACGTGGATGACCGGGGGCCGCACTTCTGACGTTGCCGACGGTGGGACACCTTCCGAGCAACCGCTGAACGAGGACTGACTATGACACTTGCAGGGATTTCGGCCGTTCGCATATCAACTGGGATACTGATTGTCTCCGGAGCCCTGTCGGGGCACGCGCAAGAGCCTGCCGGCAAGCAGGAGTGGCTTCCAGCCAGTCCGGCCAAACTGCCGTGCTGGCGGGGCTTCAACCTCCTGGAGAAGTTCCACCTCAGTCGTGGCAAGAAGCCGTTCCTGGAATCGGACTTCCGGATGATGTCGGAGTTGGGCTTCAACTTCGTCCGTTTGCCCATGGACTACCGCACCTGGATCCGGGATGGCGACTGGACCACGTTTGACGAGGAGGCCCTCCGTGAAATTGACCAGGCGGTTGAGTGGGGGGAGCAGTACGGCATCCACGTCATGATCAACTTTCACCGGGCGCCCGGGTATTGCGTCAACAAACGCCCGCCGGAGCCGGCCTCAGTGTGGGAGGATGCAGAAACGCAACGAGTTTGTGCCCTGCACTGGGCGACCTTTGCCAAACGCTACCGGGGTATCCCCAACGAGCGGGTCAGTTTCAACCTCTTCAATGAACCGAACAAGGTGGAGGCGGAGACCTATCTCGGCGTGGTTGAGATGCTGACGGACGCCATCCGAGCCGAGGACCCGGACCGACTGATCATCTCCGATTCGTTCTTCGGGGACAGCTCTGCCCTGGGTAAGGGTCTCAAGCGCCTCAACGTGGCCTTCTCGCCACATCAGTATTGGCCCGGGCGAGTGACGCATTACAAGGCGTCCTGGGTAAAGGGCAGCGATCAGTACCCCGTCCCAACGTGGCCCATGATGTCCTGCTCCGGGCGCCTGTTTTCGCCGACAAAGAAGGGCTACCCCCCCGGGCCTCTCACCCTCAGCGGTCCGTTCACGAGGACCACACAACTGCGTCTGAAGATGGGCCGGGTCTCTGCCCGGGCCCTGGTCGTGATCAGAGCGGATGATCGGGAGATCTGGCGGAAGGACTTCGTGCCGGGGCCGGGGGAAGGTGAGTGGGAAAAGGTCGTGTTTGCGGAACAGTGGAACATCCATCAGAACATCTACAACCGCGACTACACGTGCGAGATACCGGCGGGGGCGGAGGTCGTCACCGTGGCCATGGAAGCGGGGGATTGGTGCGTCCTGAGTGAGGCTGGTCTTACGCGTCCCGGGCAGACGGAGGACGTGTTGCCGTTGAGCAACGAGTGGAACGTGCGGGCCGGAGTCGCTACGTACACTCCGGGGGGGCCAAGAGGCGCGTTCGCGGGGCAGAAAACGATTGGTGCGGATGCCATCAGGGATCACATGACGAGCTGGCGTGGCGTCAAGGCCCACGGTGTGGGCGTCTTCATCGGCGAGTGCGGCGTGTTCAACAAAACCCCGCACGATGTCTCGTTACGTTGGCTGGAAGACAGCATGCGGCTGCTGAAGGAGCAGGGCTGGGGCTGGGCCCTCTGGAATTTCCGCGGCTCATTCGGTATTCTGGACAGTGGCAGGGAAGACGTCGAATACGAGTCCTATCAGGGACACAAGCTTGACCGTAAAATGCTCGATATTCTGCTGAGATACTGACCGAGTTCCCGGTCTCGGTCAGCGTCCCCCCCCCCTGCCCCAATGCCGTCAACCTAAGCGTCCGGGCGGCGCGACGGCCTCAGATCCTTTTGCGGTTCATGACGTGACGGTGCTTCGTTGGTGTTTTTTTCCTCGGAAAGCTGCGTCCAGGCC
>Ga0209249_1001647_pt1 | contig 20540 bp, 12 predicted proteins | sample SaaInlV_200m_DNA_4_FD_184653 | JGI IMG/M metagenome (GOLD analysis project Ga0209249, IMG submission 184653) | Marine microbial communities from expanding oxygen minimum zones in the Saanich Inlet - SI037_S3LV_200m_DNA (SPAdes) (version 2) | ecosystem: Environmental > Aquatic > Marine >...
AAAAATTAACTAAAACTCATCAATGTTAATATATTTGAGCATGAAAATTGTAGAAACGTTTATGAAAAAAAAGTTTATGAATTAATCAGGTTAGATGTTCCCTAAAGAATTTAAGTTTTGTAAAGACTATTTCAGAATGGCACCTTCAATAATCAGCTTATAAGTATAGCCTGCACCAAAATCTTTATCAAGTATAACTGTCCCTTCTAAAGTTACAATATCCCCAACACTCACAAATTCCTGAGTGGTTACAGTCAGGTCAAAGTTACCCGAATCGTTTGTGCCATCTTGAAGGTGTACCCAATTTTGATCCATAATGGAATTGTTGACTTTGACAACTTGTCCACGTACCACCACTTTTTTATTAGCGTAATCCTTGCGGTTTATAAATAGCTCTGCTATTGAAATACCATCAGATGCAGGATCTACCTGGATATCTTCATTTAGTTTACTTGCATTTGCTCCGCTGTGACTTGATGAGTCCTGTTTTGAAAAGCTTTGAGATGATTGGCCATGCACTGCTGACATCGAAGAGCTAATTGGCTCATTACTGATCTTTTGCACGAATAAAATGCTGCTGAAAACGCGGTCTAATTCTTTGCTCTTGAAATCTTTCATTTCCATAGCTTCGTCGTAGTAAAGCTCGTCTCCAACCTTTGCATCTATTTTCATAACTGCCATCCAAAAATTCTTGTCATTTTCATTTACAAACATGTAGGTGTATGAACTGGTTTGTAATACTTCTAAAACTTTAACTTGATTAGAAGAATATGTAGATTGTTTATTTCCACTACTGTTACAGGACGATAAAAGGGCAATTCCAATTATAATTACAAATAATAATCTCATAAAACCTTGTTTTAATGATTTAAAAATTCTCGACAATAATACAAAATAAAAAATCAAAAAACATCACCTAAGCAAAATATACTGCGATTAATTTTTAACTCTTTCTTGTTTCATAATAATTAGTAATTAGTATTTTTTTTATACTACTATTTTCTACTAAAGCTTAAATTTATCTATTCTCTGCTCATTTTTTAATGTTTTTATATATTTCTTTGTTGAATTATTCCCAAGCCAGCATATTCTGTAAAAATGTCGTAAAATCATCTATACTATTTTTTTCAATTTCATTTTCCAAATATAATCATTTCATTAAAACCAAATCATCTTATCAAAAACCATTTTCATTTGTTCCTACTATCTTTTTTATGAAATATGTACATAAACTGCTGTCTTTCAATTTTAGAATATCTGAGAAGTTTTTGTAGAATTACAACACCAACTACTTACTGTTCTATAAGTTTTCGGAAACAAACCGCTCATCCTTCTTTTTATTATTGTTTTTAATTCTTTATAATTAATTTATTAACTTCCTTATTTTCAACGTTTAATTTAATAATATAAACTCCTTTGGCTACCTTAGAAAGATTTATTTTTTGACTGCTTTTATTATTATCAATACATATTTCCTTTATTAATTTACCATCTAAGCTAAAAATAGTTGCTGATTTGATTTTTAATTGCTCATCATTTTCAATTATTATAAAATCTTGAGTTGGATTATAAAATAGCTGAATATTTACTTGTGTTTTTACATTATCATTTTCAAAAAGTGCCAATCCTTCCATTTTCTTAGTCTTATTCGATGCAATATCAACCACCCAAAAATTATTTCCATCATATGTAATATCTGTCGCACTGAATAAAATTTCATATTTCCAATACTCTTCTGTTCCATTTGTTGTAGTTATTATATTTCCTCCATGCCTAATTGCCCAAATTGAATCATTTGCAATTGTCATACCTGCCAAATGAGTACAACATAAATCTGTACTTGCATAGTTTACTGCATCAATTTCTAATAAGCAAGGACCCCAACCTCCATTATATGTAATATAGAATTTACTATTGTAATAAGTCAATCCCCACAAATCTCCAGATTGCAGATTAGTTGCAGAACCAATTATACTTATTGAATCAATTTTTTGACCGTTTGATTTATCTATTTTATACAACGAAAAAACAGAATATGTTGAATTATTAATTAAAGTGTCTGCAATAATTTTTGTATTCAACGCCCATAAAGTATCATCAACAAATGTAATACCGGTAATCTGAGCATTCTCAATTTCTATTGAATCAAGAGTTTGTCCATTTGTACTCGATTTATAAATCCAACCGGAAATATTATCACTTATCCAGAGATCTGTGCCATCCCAAGTTAATCCCCATGGATTTACTGTCGGTGAATTAAATTCATAAATGGCATATAGTGTGTCATTTTGACTAAATAAAGAGCCAAATACCATGGTCAAAACGCATGAAATTGCAAAGATTTTTTGTTTCATTATTCTAAATATTAATTTGTTATTAATTTGATGATTTTATTCGTTTTAACAACTGTTATTTATGTTAAATATAAGCAAAACCATCTTTTTTTTTCAAGTATTCTGTTATCATTTCGATAATTTTAACCAATAATCGTTACTAAATTACAAATTTAATTAATCTTTTTCATCAACATAGTAATTTGGCAACTTTTTTTAATGCCAAAATGACATTATCAATATTCTGTAAAAAACATGTTATCAGTCAATTAATAAATATTTGTGAAATTGTTTGCATAGTATAATATACGGCATTATCTTTGTTTAGAATTAGTCTAATTAAAATTAAGAGATAATATGTTTAAAGAATATAAACCAATAGATGACAAATTGTTCAGCATAATTGATGATGATGGTATTGTGAAAAACAAAAAATGGATGCCGGCTTTGTCAGATGAACATTTACAAAAAGCCTATAAAGACATGCTTTTTGCACGGGTTGCCGATTTGCAGATTGTAAACTATCAGCGACAGGGCAGGATATATACTTATCCTCCAAATTATGGACAAGAAGCAATTTCAGGAGCTGCAGGCTCAATCATGAGAGACAATGATTGGTTGGTACCGGCATTTCGCGAAATGGGTGCATACCTTGCAAAAGGAGCTACATTAAAAGAACTTTTCCTCTATTTCATGGGATATGAGGATGGCTCAATGTTTAAAAATGCAAATAACTTCCTTCCAATGGCAGTGCCAATTGCTTCTCAGTTGTTGCATGCCACCGGTATTGCCTACGAAGTGAAACTCAAGAAAAAAGATCAGATTGTTTACACTTTTGTTGGAGATGGCGGTACTTCAGAAGGCGATTTTCATGAAGCTGTGAATTTTGCAGGTAGCTGGAATGTGCCGGTAATTTTTATTGTGCAAAACAATCAATACGGAATTTCAACCCCATTTTCTGTGCAAACAGCCTCAAAAAATATTGCTGTAAAATCTGTAGCTTATGGAATTGAGGGAATTAAAGTTGATGGGAACGATTATTTTGCAATGTATGCAGCTTTTGAAAATGCTGTAAATCACATCAAATCAGGTTTAGGACCTGTGTTGATAGAGGCGGTTACTTACCGAAAAGGTGCTCATACAACTTCAGATGATCCAACAAAATACCGAACTAAAGAAGAAGAGCAAAGCTGGGACAAAAAAGACCCATTGAAAAGACTAAAAGCATTTCTCATTTCTAAAGAGTTGTGGTCGGAAAAAGAAGAGGAAAAATTGATAGTTGATTTTAAAAAAGAAGTTGACCGTCAGTTTGTTGAGGCAGAAAACTATCCGGCATATCCATTGGATGATGTTTTTCAATTCATGTATAGTGAAATGCCCGAGGATTTAAAAAAGCAGAAAATTGAACACGAAAAATTTCTAAAATGGAAGGAGGTACAGAAATGAAAATAATGAATATGGTGAATGCAATAAATAATGCATTAGATATAAAACTTAACGAAGATAAAAATATAATTGTTTATGGTCAGGATGTAGGAGTAGAAGGTGGTGTTTTTAGAGTTACCGAAGGATTACAAAAAAAATATGGGAAGGAAAGAGTTTTTGATTCACCGCTTGCCGAATCCGGAATTGTTGGAACAGCTGTAGGAATGGCTGTGGCAGGGCTAAGACCGGTTGTCGAGATGCAATTCTCAGGATTTGTATTTCCTGCATTCAATCAGATTTTGTCTCATGCTGCACGAATGAGAAACAGAAGCCGTGGACGCTACCAAACACCTATACTAATCAGAATGCCCTACGGTGGAGGAATCAATGCCCTTGAACATCATTCTGAAAGCATGGAAGCTTTGTTTGGCCATGTGCAGGGTTTAAAAGTGGTTATCCCTTCAACACCTCACGATGCCAAAGGCTTGTTGGTTTCGGCAATAGAAAGTAATGATACTGTTATTTTCATGGAACCAAAAAGAATATACAGAGCCATAAAACAAGAAGTTCCTGAAGAAAAATTCTCTATTCCATTAGGAAAAGCAAGCATTGTTTCACGAGGGACTGATATTACTATAGTTGCTTATGGTGCTATGTTGAGAGAAGTACAAAAAGCAATGGTCATGGCTAAAGCTGCCGGTATTTCTGTCGAATTAATCGACTTGCGATCCATCTATCCTATTGATAGAGATACTATTGCAAATTCTGTTAAAAAGACCGGCCGTATAATTACAGTTACGGAAAGTCCTAAAAGTTTTGGAGTAGCTTCAGAAATCACGCAAATTGTTACTGAAGACGCATTTTTGAGTTTAGAGGCACCTCCAAAACGAGTTACCGGCTTCGATACGATTGTACCGCTGCCAAAAGGCGAACATCATTATATGGTTTCTCCCGATAAAATATTTTATGAAATTGAAAAAACTGTAAAATTTTAACATATGAGATATATATTTAAATTCCCGGATATTGGCGAAGGCTTAGACGAAGGAACCATTGTAGAATGGCTTGTAAAAAAGGGACAGAAGATAGCATCCGGCGATTCGCTGGTTACTATGGAAACAGACAAAGTTGTAACAGAAATTCCATCTCCAAAAAGCGGCACATTGGTCAGCCTTTACGGAAAAGAAGGTGAGACAATTCATGTTGGCGATGCTTTGGTAGAAATTGAAATTGAAGGAGTTTTGGGCGAAGATGCTGTTGCTGAAGTAGAAAAAGGCTCCGATTTGGAGGCTGTGAAAGAAGAAGGAGCAGGTGTTGTTGGAACTTTAGAAATTGCGGGCAATGCAGCGGTTCTAACTTCAAGCAATGAAGGCATGGATAACAGTTCTGATAAATCAGAGAAATCTGTGAAAAGAGTTTTTGCAACACCCGTTTCAAGAGCTATGGCAAAAGATTTGGGCATTGATATCAAAAAAGTTATTGGCACCGGTCCGGCCGGACGAGTTATGAAAAATGATATTTTAACTTATGCCAGCGACAGGAAATCTCGCCCCGAGCCTAAAAGCAGCCCTCATTCAGACGAAACTCCATTTGTTGAAGTTGAACCTATGTCGCAAATCAGAAAAACTATTGCAAAAAACATGATTCAATCTAAACATAATGCAGCTCATATGACTGTATTCGAGGAGGTTGAAATTAGCGAACTCGATAGAATCAGAAAAAAATACAAAGACAAATACGCTCCCGAAAATGTTAAACTGACTTATCTTGCATTTATCATTAAAGCTGTTGCCTTATCATTAAAGAAATTCAAATCATTAAATTCGGAAATGGATATTGAAAATTCCAATATGATTTATAAGAAATATTATAATATTGGAATTGCTGTAGATACTGAAAAAGGCTTACTTGTTCCGCATGTAAAAAATGCCGATAAGCTTAGCATTATTGAAATTGCAAAAGAAATTCAGGCATTGTCGGAGAAAGCCAGAGACGGTAAACTTTCGATGGATGAAATGAAAGACGGAACTTTCACAGTTACCAGTTATGGTTCTATAGGTGGAATATTTGGAGTTCCTGTAATTAATTATCCACAAGCCGGCATTTTAGGAATAGGTAGAATTAGCAAGCAGCCAATAGTAAAAAACGACAAATTAGACATTGGCCATATTTTACCTCTGTCTTTGTCTGTAGATCATAGAATTGCTGATGGTGGCGAAACTTCAAGATTCTTAAATTCAATTATGGCTTATTTGGCCGAACCCGTAACTTTATTGTTTGATTAAAAAAAATATGACTTATGAAATATGATATTATAATTATAGGCTCGGGACCTGCCGGCTATGTAGCTGCAATCAGGGCAGGCCAGCTTGGTCTAAAAACTGCAATTGTTGAAAAATCTGAAATAGGAGGAATGTGTCTCAATTGGGGTTGTATCCCTTCAAAATCAATAATTGAAAGTGCAAAATTGTATAATAAAATTATTAAAGATGCTGCAAAATTTGGTGTTGATGGAATTGACAAAAAGAGCATCTCTTTTAATTTTGCGAAGGCAACAAAAAGAGCCAATCAGATTGTAAAACGATTGACTAAAGGAATAGAATTTCTTCTTAAAAAAAATGGTGTAGAAATAATTCAAGGCGAAGCCGAAATAGTTTCAAAAAATTCAATTACTGTAAATAATAGAAATATAGAAACAGAGAATATAATCATTTCAAGCGGTTCGTATATTCCTGAAATTGAGACTACAAAAAATGATTTGGTTTTGAATGTAAAAGAGCTTTTTACTAAAAGTGAAATTCCTGAAAATGTAGTTGTTTATGGTCGTAATTCTACAGCAATTGAATTGGCTCAGTTTTTTTCATTAATTCGAAAAAATGTTACTCTCGTTACTGATAATGGCATTATTTTACCTTTGGCCGATAAATACTTATCGAAATATATTCAGACTAATTTAACTAAAAGTAAAGTGAAAATCATTTTCAATTCGCCTATCGAAAATGTTGAGAATTATTTTTCAGAAGGCATTCTTGAAATTAATAATGAAAAAGTGAAATGCGATATAATAATTAACTCTCAGGAAAGAAAGGCTGTGATTCCGGAATCGAAAGTAAAACTTGAAATTGAAAATGAGTTTATCAAAGTTGATAAAAATTGCAAAACCAATATAGATGGGATTTTTGCTATTGGCGATGTTAATGGAAAAAGCAAATTTGCTCATATTGCTTCGGCACAAGGCCTGCATGTAATAAATTTGATAAAGGGAGTCAAATCAGAATTGGATATAAAAAAGTACCCTTTAAATATGTACACAGTACCTGAGCTTTCTCAAATTGGCCAAACCGAAGACGATCTAATAAAATCTAATGTTGATTATAAAATTAGTGAATTCCCATTGTCGGCAAACGGAAAAGCCTTGGCAGAAGGCAATAACGAAGGATTTATTAGAATTTTGTCGGAGAAAAAGTATGGTGAAGTTTTAGGTGTACAGATTGTGGCTGCCAATGCTACCGACCTGATTGCTGAGGCATCGGCATTTATGCAGTTGGAATCAACAATTTATGATGTTGCAAAAACTGTTCATGCTCATCCTACAATTTCTGAAATATTTATGGAAGTAGGCTTCGAAGCTATAGATCAGGCTATTCATAAGTGAGGCTTTCCTTTTCAATTTGTGGCGAATATTGTGGGTTTGTAGAGGCATAGGCTGAAAGCCTAATTAAATTCAGCCAAGGCACCGCCTTGGGTAAAAGAATTCCAATGAAAACCGCCCTGAAAGGGCAACTTATCAACATCATAATGGATATTTTTAGGCTGTCCTTTCAGGACGACAATTCCGTTGTTTATGACCCAAGGCGCTGCCTTGGGCTGAATTATACTGCACTTTCAGTGCAACTTAGCCCTTATGTATAATTGGCAAGTAAGTAATATCTCAACTCAAACAATTCACTAATTAGAATAAAGCAAAATTCTAAAATGAATACCACAAATGTAAAAAAATACGATCTTCAGGATTTTTCAATTATAAATTCTGAAAAGGATTTTGATTTTCATATTTGGCAACCAAAAGAGAATTATATTGTTCTCGGAAGGTCAAACAGTGTAGAAAAATCTGTCAATACCGAAGAAATTATTAAGAATAAAATCGCAGTTTATAAGCGCCCTTCCGGGGGCGAAACTGTGATTTTAACTCCAAACACATTAGTATTTTCGGTAAAACTTAAAATTAATGATAATTCACATGATTATTTTAGGCTGATAAACGATAGAATAATTCAATCTTTAGAAAATCTTGGAATTAAAGATGTTTCTATGAAAGGAATTTCAGATATTTCTATTGGCGAGAAAAAAATCTTAGGGTCCTCAATATATCGAAAAAAGGACATGCTTTTCTATCATGCAGTACTTAATGTTTCAGAAAAAACGGAAATTATTCAAAAGTATATTAAACACCCAAAAAGAGAACCTGACTACAGGAAAGGCAGAAAACATTGCGATTTTGTAAGTTCAATAAAAGCAGAGGGTTACGACATTAGTATTTCTGAAATTCGTGCTAAATTGAATGCGTATTTATTTTCATTAAAATCACTTAGTTAACTATTTTTGTGGAGTTTAGACATACTTGAGATATTTTTAGTAGTTTTTTATAATCCAAAATTCAATAATGAATTACTATTGTTTGACTATAAATTGAATTTCTATTTCTCATTTAGTTCAAACAAATTGGTAGCTGGATTTATTAAAATGTGTGCAACAGAAAGCAATAAATTAAGCAAATTAAATTATCAGGCAACTGAATATTCCAACAATTTAAAAAATTCAAAAAATATCAAAAAGAATAATGGTATTTTTGCATTTTAATTTTTATAAAAAATAGATGAAATGGGAAATATCGTAGCAATTGTTGGCAGACCAAATGTGGGCAAATCTACATTGTATAATCGTTTGACAGAATCAAGAGAAGCAATTGTTGACGAATATAGTGGAGTTACCAGAGATAGAATCTATGGAAAATCGGATTGGAACGGAATAGATTTTTCAGTAATCGACACCGGCGGATATTTGTCGAATCCCGACGATATTTTCGAAAAAGAAATTCGCAAACAGGTTTTTCTCGCCATGGAAGAAGCAGATATAATTCTATTTGTTGTAGATGTTTTGAGTGGCATTACCGATTTTGATGAAGCAGTTGCCAGAATTTTGCAAAAATCGGAAAAAAAAATATTCCTTGTAGTAAATAAATGTGATAATACTGAGCGGCTTTTCGATTCTCATGAATTTTATGGCTTAGGATATGAAAAGTTATATCCAATATCTTCAATAAATGGTAGTGGAACCGGCGAACTTTTAGACGATTTGGTGAATTCTTTCGAAAAAACCAAAGAACTTGATGTCCCGGACTTACCAAAATTTGCCATTGTGGGCCGTCCAAATGTTGGGAAATCTTCGCTACTTAATTCACTTATCGGCAAAGAACAAAATATAGTTACACCAATTGCCGGAACAACTCGCGATTCTATTCATACTCGCTATCAGAAATTTGGCTACGACTTTTATTTAATTGATACTGCCGGTGTTCGGAAAAAAGGAAAAGTTACCGAAGATCTTGAATTTTATTCTGTAATGCGAGCTGTCAGAGCAATTGAACATGCTGATATTTGCCTACTAATGATTGATGCTACAAGGGGTATTGAAGCTCAGGATGTAAATATTTTCCATTTGATTCAAAAAAATAGAAAAGGAGTAGTTGTAGTCGTAAACAAATGGGATATTATTGAAAAAGAAACAAATTCCACAAAAAAAAGTATTGAAATTATTAAAGAAAAATTGGCTCCTTTCAACGATGTGCCAATAGTTTTTGCATCAGCCAAAACAAAACAAAGAATAAATAAAATCCTTGAACTCGCAATTGAAGTAAATAACAATCGTAGGCAAAGAATCAAAACTTCAGTTTTAAACGAATTTATGATAGAAGCTGTTGAAAAATATCCACCACCTTCTGTCAAAGGAAAATATATAAGAATAAAATTTGCAACCCAATTGCCAACTTTAGCTCCTTCTTTCGCCTTCTTCTGCAATTTGCCACAGTATGTTAAAGATCCTTACAGGAGATATATGGAAAACAGACTAAGAGAGAAGTTTAATTTTTCGGGCGTACCAATTCAGATATTTTTTAGAAAAAAGTAAACATTTTATATTTGAATTTTGAATTAAAATAAAGTAACATTTCCAAAGAATATTCTTATCATTGGTTAAAATTTTATATAGTGAAGAGAATTATAATTAAAATATCAGTAGGTTTTTTCATGATAGCAATAATTTATTCTTGCAAGGAAATAAAATCCTATTCAGAAACTCCGCAAATTGCTTTTAAAAATGCCGAATTAAAAATTGATAGTTCTTTTTTTCAAAACTATATAAAAACAGTGGATTTGAAATTCTCCCTAATTGATGGAGACGGGGATATTGGTTCCGATTCTGTTTCAAATTTTTTCTATAAAATGTTTTACAAAATCGATGGAGAATATTTAGAATATCCAAACCCCGATTCAATCTTTTTTAAAATCCCACATATTGAACAACCATCGGGACAAAATAAAACAATTCTTGCCGACATAATAGTGAAATTTGAATATTTGCAATCGGAATATATTTTAGACACTATCAAATATGAATTTTATGTGGTTGACCGTGCAAAAAATCAAAGTAATATTGAAATTAGTCCTGAATTGACTTTTACTCAATAGATTCAAGAATATCAAGGAAGTAAAGTTATTAAAGTTGAAGGATGAAATTTATTTAATCCAAAATTATTACATTTTCTCCCACTTCCGATAAATTCTCAAATAGCATAAAAATCAGCGATAAGCTACAAAATCTTTGGACTAAGTAAACAGAATTGCATTTCCCGCAGATTTCGCAGATTTACGCAGAAATATGACAATAATTAACGAAATCTGCGGGATATTTTATTTTTCAAATTCTAACCTGAATATTACTTCTTATTTCGACTTTCAACAATCTCCTCCTGAATAGCTTTATTCACAGGTTCGTATTTGTCAAATTCCATAGAGAAGTTTGCTCTACCGCTTGAAAGATTTCGTAATTGTGTTGCGTATCCGAACATTTCCATCAATGGTACCGTTCCATAAAGTTTTTGAGAACCTTTTCGATATCTTCTCATCGAAAGAATTTTACCACGCTTTTTATTGATATTTCCAACTATTCCACCAATAAAATCGTCCGGTGTATTAATTTCAATTTTCATTATTGGCTCAAGCAAAATAGGATTAGCTTTCATAAAACCATTTTTAAAACAAATTGAACCACATGTTTGAAATGCCATATCTGACGAATCGACAGGGTGGAAATTTCCGTCAAGTAGCACAGCCTTAACATCAATTATAGGAAAACCTGCTAAAATTCCCTTTGCCATAGTTTTTTTCACACCTTTATCAACAGATGGAATATATTCGGCCGGAATACGACCACTTTTAATATGATCAACAAACTCGTAACCTTGATTTACGTTTGGTTCTATTCTCATTAATGTTTGAGCAAACTGACCTTTACCACCACTCTGCTTCGAGTATTTATGTAGAATTTGTGTTTCCTGAGTAATGGTTTCACGGTATGTTACAGAAGGTTCGCCTATCTCAACATCAACATTAAATTCGCTTTTTATTCTATCAATAATAATTTCGAGATGAAGTTCTCCCATACCGGCAACAATTGTTTCATTTGTCTCCTCATCGTAGCGAGCATTAAACGAAGGGTCTTCATTCGATAGTTTTGCAAGTGCTTCGCCAAGTTTTCCTTGTTCTTTTCTCGATTCTGCAGCAATTTTCATTTCAATTACCGAAGGTGGAACTTTTATAGTCTCTAAATATAATTTATTGTCAACATCGCAAAGAGTATCCCCGGTTTTGGTTATTTTCATGCCAATCAAAGCAACAATATCGCCAGCTCCGGCTACAGTTACTTCTTCTCTATCTTTTGCATGAATTCTTAAAATTCTACCAATTCTTTCCGATTTTCCTCTTATAGTATTCTCAACCGGAGTGCCGCTTTTAATTGAACCGGAATAGATCCTGATGAAAGTTTGTTGGCCTACATATGGATCATTTACAATTTTAAAAGCTAAAGCAGAAAATGGTTCTTTTTTAGAGGGCAAGCGTTTAATTGACTTTTCCTCATCATCTATATCTGAACCAAAAACGGCACCAATATCAATTGGCGAAGGCAAATAATCAATAACTGCATCTAAAAGTAATTGAACTCCTTTATTTTTATATGCAGCACCGCAAAATACCGGCGTGATAAGGAGTTTTAGGCATCCTTCTCTTGCAGCGGTTTTTAGTAATTCAATTGGAATTTCTTTTTCTTCAAGAAATAATTCTAAAATATCTTCATTAAAATCAGCAAGTTTTTCGATTAACTTTTCTCGGGCTTCATTCAATTTTTCGATATGTGTTTCAGGAATGTCAATTTCAACTCTTTCGTAATCTTGAAATTCATATGCCTTTTTTTCAATAACATCGATTACTCCTTTAAAATCTTCTTCATCACCAATCGGAATTTGAAAAGGTATCGCATTGGCATCAAGATATTTATTCATTTGACCAACAACTTCAAAAAACGATGCCCCCGTCCTATCCATTTTGTTGACGAATCCAATTCTTGGAACTTTATAATTATCTGCCTGATTCCAAACAGTTTCCGATTGTGGCTCGACTCCACCAACTGCACAAAATACAGCAACCATTCCATCAATTACTCGCAGCGATCGTTCTACTTCAATAGTAAAATCGACGTGCCCCGGAGTGTCAATAAGATTGATTTGGGCTTCTTTCCAAGCACAAGATATTGCTGCAGAGGCAATTGTAATACCTCGTTCCTGCTCTTGCTTCATAAAATCCATGGTAGCTTGTCCGTCATGAACCTCCCCCATTTTTCTATTTACTCCTGTTAGGAATAAAATTCGTTCTGTTACTGTTGTTTTTCCTGCATCAATATGAGCGGCAATACCTATGTTTCGTAAATCTTTTAATGACATATCCTAAATTGAAAAAAAGCTGCAAAATTAATACAAGTTTTTTAATCTATCTTAAGAAATTGTTAAAAAATCATTATGTTCGATTTTCATTTTGAAATCTTAATTTATCCTCTGATAATCAATTTTATAACTTATTGCAAATACACAATTATTTTTGCTAAAAATATACTAAAACTAATTTATGTTAACAAAAATTGTATTTTTTTCATCAAATTTCAAAAGCATTTGAGATTCTTTTTATAGCTTTTCACTATTAAAAAATCAAAGAAGAAGAATATAGATTTCCTATTCAAGCAAAAATTTGCTTAATTTGATAGAATTTAGACTTGAAAATATAGATTATGAAAATTAAAAAGTTTCTTTTGATAACAATTGCATTACTAATGTTTATGTTTTCTAGCTATTCGCAAAGAGGACAGAAATCATTCGATGAATATCACAAATACTCGCAGCACTGGAAAAAAGTAGATAGTTTTGATAAAAAAGGATTGCCAAAATCAGCATTAAAAATAGTTGATGAAATCTATGAAAAAGCAAAAGATGAAAACAATTATCCCCAGCTAATAAAAACACTTTTGCACTATTGCAAATTTACAAACAAGCTTGAAGAAAAATCTTACGTTTTAATAATCAGCAAGTTAGAAAACGAATTGAAAAAATCTGAATTTCCAAATTCTGCAATCCTCAATTCGATAATTGCCGAAACTTACTGGGACTATTTTCAGAAAAACCGCTGGAAAATTCTGAATCGTACTGAAACTGTCGGATATGATTCGGAGGATATGGAAACCTGGGATTTGAAAAAACTCACTGAAAAGGCGATTTTTCATTTTCAAAATTCGCTGCAAAATGCCGATAGTTTGAATAAAATTTCCGTGAATTTATACGATGAAATAATTTTAAAAGGCACAAAGTCTCAAGTTCTACGACCAACATTGTACGATTTTCTGGCTCATCGTACAATCGATTTTTTTTCAAATTCGCAATCGAAACTCACAATTCCTATCAATAATTTTCAGCTGAAAGAAAAATTTTATTTTTCTGATACAGAGGATTTTATAAAAGCAAAAATCTCAACAAAAGATAGTTTATCGTTTCATTTTTTTGCAATCGAAAATTTTCGTAAGCTGCTGAAATATAAAGTTCAAGCAGGTTCTGATGATGCAATAATAGACATAGAATGCAAAAGAATCGAGTTTGTTCGCCAAAATTCCGTGAATGAACAGAAAGACAGTTTATATCTCAGTTTTCTGAATAGGCTTGAGAAAAAGTATGCAACAAATCCGCTTTCTGCTCAGGCTTCTTTTGCTATAGCTCAGTTTTATCGATCTCGGGCATACCAATATAATCCGGAAATTTTCGAAACTCATATTTTCAAAAACAGCAATCAAAAAGCCTTTGATATTTGTAAAAACATTGTTGAAAAATTCCCAAAAACCAATTCAGCAACGAGAGCTGAGAATTTGCTCCTCGAAATTAAACAAAAATTTCTATCCTTCGAAATTGAAGAAAACATAATCCCGGAAGATAAAATCCTGACAAAAATAAATTATCGTAACATTTCGAAAGTTTATGTAAGAATTGCAGCCATCAGCTCCAAAAAATTGCATCAAATTAATAAGGAACATAGATACGATGAGTATTTTGCAAGAATCAAGGAAAACTCTACTGAGATTAAAAACTACGAATTCGAGCTTCCTAACGATTCTGACTTTCAAAAACATAGTTGTGAACTTTTGATTGATGGTTTGCCGCTCGGTTCATATGTTGTAATAATGTCGAATAATCCGCAATTCAAAGAGAAAAACAATATTGTGGCTTACAGGACTTTTGTTGTTACTAATCTCAGTTTTATCCAAAATCAATCAGACGATGGAACAAATTCCTTTTATGTTTTAGACCGAAAAACCGGGGCTGGCATAAAAAATGCTAAAGCACAAGTATTTTACAAAAAGTATGATAGAAAAGCCCGGAAATATCAATATATTATAGGGCCAAAAATATTATCGGATAAAAAAGGTTTTTTGGAAATTCCAAATGATGAAAACTTCAACGATACAAGAAGCTACTATATTGAATTCACAAATAAAAATGACACATTAATTTCTGACAGAAATTATCGTCAATATTTTCCACGAAAAGATCATAACAAACCCGGAAAATCAACTTTCTTTTTCACCGATAGGGCAATATACAGACCGGGACAAACTGTTCATTTCAAAGGAATTATACTGAAATCTTACAAAAATCAACATGAAATTTTTCCTCATATAAAAACGACAGTCGAATTTTTCGATGCCAACTATCAGAAAATCTCAGAATTAGAATTAAAATCAAATGAGTTCGGTACATTCAGCGGAAGTTTTATTATTCCAAAAGGCAGACTTAACGGCACTTTCAGGTTAAAAAATAAATATGGATCAAAGCAAATTCAGGTTGAAGAATATAAACGACCAAAATTTGCAGTCTCAATTTTGCCTTTCGTCGAAAGTTATTTTCTTAACGATTCTGTAAAAGTCAGAGGTTCAGCAATTTCATATTCGGGAGCAAATTTGAGTGAAACTCAAGTGGTTTATAAAATATTTAAAAGTCCTAACAGGCAAAATTGGTGGCATAATACTTCTGAAACTGAAATTGCTTTTGGTGAAATTGAGACAGATGAAAACGGAAAGTTTGAATTTAGTTTTATTGCAAAACATGACCTCTTATTTCCAAAGAACCCGGAAAACGTTTTTTCATTTAGAATTTTTATTGATGTTACCGATTCTAATGGCGAAACTCAGAGTACTGAAAATAGCATAAATATAGGTTATCAAACGCTCAGGCTCGGGCTAGAAATTCCTAAAAAACTTTGTAAGGAAAATATTAAACAAGAATTTGAGAATAGTTTTTCAGTTCAAACAAAAAATCTGAATGGCAATTTTGTTCCTGCAAAAGGAAAAATTGCAATTTTCAAACTTGAAGAACCGCTGGAAGTTTTACGAAAAAGACATTGGACAAAGCCCGATAAATATATTTACAGCAAAAATGAATGGGAAAATCTTTTTGCTGGAAATGAATACAAAAATGAAACTGAAATAGAAAACCTCAAGAAATCTATCAAAAAATTGGAAATTAATTTCGATACAAAAAACAATAAATCTATAAATCTTGAAAATATTTCTGATTGGAAAACGGGCAGATATCTTGTAGAATTAAGCTCAAAAGATACTTTTGGAAACGATGTTTTCAAAAAACAATATTTCACCTTATTTTCTGAAAAAGAAAAAACTTGCCCTGTGGTTGCGAGCCTGTGGTGTTCTACCATTTCAAATAAATATGAAGTTGGAGAAACAGCAAAAATTGCTATTGGAAGTGCATTAAAAAATGCCAGCATTTTGTTAGAGACTAGGCAAGAAAATACCGTTTTACACTTCGAATGGATAAAATTAGAAAATGAGCAGAAATTGTTTGAAATTCCAATTTTGAAGAACTATCGTGGAAATGTTTTTATCCATTTCACATTGGTACGCAACAATAGACATTACACATTTGAGGAAAAAATAGATGTGCCATATTCTAACAAAAAACTTGATATAGAATTTGAAACTTTTCGAGACAAAATTTTGCCTGGAAGTCAGGAAGAATGGAAAATTACAATTAAAAATAAAGATGGAGAAACAGAATCGGCAGAAATGCTTGCTTGTCTTTACGATAAATCATTAGATAGTTTTAAGAAAAATGTTTGGGGTTTGAATATCTACAAAAAATGTTATAACGCAACAACTAGGAGTGCGACATGTTTTAGAAGTAACTATTCTGATGATGCTTCACGAATTTCAATTAAATATAAAGAAGTTCCATTTGAAACTTACGACTATTTGAATTGGTTTGGATTTAATGATTATAGTTTGACTGAAATGCGGGAAGGAGATACCGAACCAGTTTATTTTGCAATTGAAAGATTGGATATGGATAAAAGTGATGCAACTTTTGCTAACGGTATTGTAGCTAAACAAAAACAAGTAACTATCATAGAGAACGACATAGAATTATTGGCTAACAAACAGGAAGAAAAGAAAAAATATTTTGATGATCCATCAATTCAAAATAGGTCAAACTTTAGTGAAACAGCATTTTTCTATCCACACTTACAGAGCGACAAGGATGGAAATTTGAATATAAAATTTACTATCCCCGAATCACTCACAAAATGGAAAATGCTGGGATTTGCCCACAGCAAAGATTTAAAATACGGTTTCATCGAAAAGGAACTTATTACTCAAAAACCTTTGATGGTTACGCCAAATATTCCTCGATTTTTCAGAGAAGGCGATACAATTGTACTTGTCAGTAAAATTAGTAATCTATCGGAAAAAGATATTGAAGGACTTGCAAAAATTGAATTTTCTAATCCTATAGATTTTCAAGTTATAGAAAATTTGATTTTGGACTCAACTACTGAAATTCAAAACTTTAAAATAGTTACAGGACAAAACTCAAGCGTTTCCTGGAAATTAGAAATTCCAGAAGGAATTTCGGCACTTTCTTGTAAAATTATCGCTAAGTCTGAAAATTTTTCCGATGCCGAAGAACATACAATTCCGGTTTTGTCAAATCGCATTTTAGTTACTGAATCGCTCCCGCTCCCAATTCGTGGAAACGAGACAAAAACATTTGAGTTGAAAAAATTGCAAAATTCCGGAAAATCTCCAAGCTTAAAAAACCATAAACTAAGTCTTGAATTTACTGCAAATCCGGCCTGGTACGCAGTTCAGGCTCTCCCCTATCTCGTCGATTTTCCTTACGATTGTGCAGAGCAAACTTTCAGCAAATTTTATGCAAACAGTCTGGCAGCACATATTGCAAACTCTTCGCCCAAAATAAAAGCAGTTTTCGATAGTTGGAAAAACACCGAAAACTCCGATGCATTGCTTTCAAAACTTGAAAAAAATCAGGAGCTAAAACAAATCCTGATAGAAGAAACTCCCTGGCTTTTAGATGCAAAAAACGAAAGCGAAAGTAAGCAACGAATTGCTCTTCTCTTCGATTTAAACAATCTTGCAAACGAACTTGAGTCAATGTTGCTACAGTTAGAAAATATGCAAAACTCAAGTGGAGCCTGGCCTTGGTTTAAGGGAATGCACGATAACAGATTTATAACGCAGCATATTGTGGCAGGTTTTGGGCATCTCTACAAACTTGGGGCTATTGAGAAAAATACCCGAATTGAACAAATGCTAAAAAAAGCACTTTCTTACCTCGACCAACAAATGAAAAAAGATTATAAACTTTTAATAAAAAGGAAGAATAAAGATTTTAATCCAAGTCGAATTCATATTCATTATCTGTATGCAAGAAGCTTTTTTAAAGAAATCGAAATTAGCAATGAACATTCTCTTGCTTTCAATTATTTTTTGAAACAAGCTGAAAAGCATTGGCTAAAAAACTCGAAGTATTTGCAAGCTATGATTGCTTTGGCATTGCATAAGTTTGGGAATGAAATAACTCCATTTGAGATTTTAAAATCCATAGAGGAACATTCGCTTCATTCCAATGAATTAGGAATGTATTGGAAAGAAAATTCGGGCGGAATGTTTTGGTACGAAGCTCCAATAGAAACGCAGGCATTGATGATTGAACTTTTCGACGAGCTATCGGAAAATCAGGAAACTGTTGAAGAACTGAAAATTTGGCTGCTCAAGCAAAAACAAACTCAGAATTGGAAAACCAGCAAAGCCACTACCGATGCCATTTATGCACTTCTACTCAAAGGAAACGATTTGCTCGGAAATAGCAATCAAGTAGAAATTTCTGTAGGTTCGCAAAAAATAAATCCTCAGGAAAATGATGATTTGAATTTGGAAGCAGGTACCGGATATTTCAAAAAATCATGGTCGGCAAACGAAATCAGTCCTGATATGGGAAAAGTTACTGTAAATAAGCAAAATAACGGAATAGCCTGGGGGAGTTTGTATTGGCAGTATTTTGAAGATATTGATAAAATTACTAAGCACGAAACTGCTTTAAAGCTAAAGAAGGATTTATTTATTGAAAAACAGACAGATAGCGGCAAAAAGCTGTTTTTAATTAATGATTCTAGCAAACTTTTTGTAGGCGATAAAATAATTGTAAGAATTGAATTGCGAGTTGACAGAGCTATGGAATATGTTCATATGAAAGATATGCGGGCATCCGGTTTTGAACCTATAAACATAATTTCTGCTTATAAATATCAGGGCGGTTTAGGATATTATGAAAGCACAAAAGATGCTGCAACTAACTTTTTTATTTCGTATCTGCCAAAAGGCACATTTGTTTTTGAATATCCTTTGCGAGTAAGCCAAAGTGGAGTTTTCTCAAATGGAATAACAAAAATACAATCTATGTATGCTCCGGAGTTTTCTTCGTTTAGTGAAGGGATTAGAATAAAGGTTTCGGGAGAATGAATTTAAATATTTGGTCGTTTATGCAATTTACCACTTGGAGTGGCGGCACGGGTAAAGGCATAATAAAAAAAAATATGAACGTTTAATACTTTAGAACTTATTACCAAAAAAGCCCCAAAGTAAAAAACAATGGGGCTTTAGTTTGAAGTAACAAATATACTATTTCACCAAACTCATACATTTGGTTTCTAAATAGTTAGAATTTTCTCCTATAACTTTTATTGTATAGAAGTATGCACCGGCAGAAAGTCCGCTTGCATCGAATTTTACTGTATAACTTCCGCCTTTTTGTTCAGTTTCAACAAGCACTGAAATTTGCTCGCCAAGATTGTTGAAAACCGTTAGGCTTACCATTCCTGCCTCGGGAAGCTCGTAATAAATCTCCGTAATTTGCTTAAATGGATTAGGGAAATTATGACTTAAATAATATTCTTCCGGTAGCTGACTTGCTTTTGTAACAAGCTCAGGAATTACCAAATCTGCGTAATTGCTTGAATTTGTCAAATCCTGAGCAAACACACTTTCGGAGCTTAGTGATAAACCAATATTGTCTGGAAAACTATTATCAATTGCCTGAAGTTCAAGTGTAAACATAGTTTCTCCTTTTATGAAAGAGGCTTTATTTTTGTTGAACCAAACTAACCTAAGAATTCCGTTTTCAGCATTATAAACAAGTATTTCATTTTGCTCTAATTCTTTTTTATCTTTGAAATAGATGTTTTCTACTTTATATGCCAAAGGAATTTCGCAAACCAAAGCAATTGCTTCAAGAGTGAAATTCTCGTCAGCTAAAATCGGCAAACTAAATTGTCTGAATGAATTAACTTCCTTAATACCTTTCTTAGGAATTTCAGCATATGTTACAGCTTTTGAAACAGAATTTGCAAACGAACCGTCAACGTCTCCGTAGCAAATTCCTTCTATGGTAACAAATTCGCTTGCTCCGTTTATGCTAGCACTTGCATTTTCGAATAGCCAATCGCCTGCTGTCCATCCTGCAGGAGACACTCCAACAGATTTTTGAGAAATTATTTGGAAATCGTCGGTAGTAATAAGCCCATCGGAGTTAACATCGCCGGCATCAATAAATAATTGTCCTGAAGGAACAGAAGTTCCCGTATAAGCTGAAAGTGTCATAATGTCAAATACTGCAATTCCTCCTGTTGGTTGAATGGTATTTAAATTATCAATGTCATAACTTATATTATTCTCTGTTCCTTCTTGAATGAAAGTACCGAGAGAATTTGTAACTTGTATGCCATCAGTAATCCCGGAGTGGCTCACTGTAGCATTTACATT
>Ga0209249_1001649_pt1 | contig 20533 bp, 16 predicted proteins | sample SaaInlV_200m_DNA_4_FD_184653 | JGI IMG/M metagenome (GOLD analysis project Ga0209249, IMG submission 184653) | Marine microbial communities from expanding oxygen minimum zones in the Saanich Inlet - SI037_S3LV_200m_DNA (SPAdes) (version 2) | ecosystem: Environmental > Aquatic > Marine >...
TAACCGACATGTACATCAAATATGATTATTCTATAATCGATGAATCAAACAGAAAAGTAATTGATTTTGTAAATTCACATTGCACTTCTCTCGATGTGGCCCTTAATAACAAATAATTTTAAAATGTCAGTTTTGTTAACCTCGAATGGCTTGTAAAAACTGTTCCGGCTTTCGCAGCTAATCATATCTGCTTCACTTCCAGGCTGTATATATTTTATCATCCTATGATTTTCCCGGGTAATAATTAGATAGATATAACCATACTCAATAAAACTCTCTTTCCATTCCTTGCAAAGCACGATTTCCCCACTGTTAAGGGCCGGGACCATACAGTCGCCCCATACATTAAGTGCAATATCACAGTCTTCAAAGCCGGGAACAATTAATTCTTTATATAGCGATTTGTTCGCTCCCTCAAACATTTTTCCCGAACCGGTAGAAGAATCTACTCATAGTATCTATTTCTACTTTACTAAATTGAAAAAAGAGGTGGTTTGTTTTGTTATATATCTAATAATTAATATCTTAGGGTAATTATTAAAGCATTCTGATTGTTTTGACAATGAAGCCAAAACGAGCAGATAAAAAAATTTTCTCTAACAAAACCCAATACGACAATTTCTCTGACAACAGCCTTAACAGACTGATTAACAGTAGTTATAATGATTTATTCAAGGTGTACACAAGGAGCTGTACGCATGTTGCGGAAGAGTATTTGTCGGGGCTGCTACAATGCGAAAAGGGGCATGAGAACATGGAACGAATGGTGGAAAAAGTAAATAATTCAGATTATAAACGATATATACATTTTCTGTCTGTTAGTAAATGGAGTGCACCTGATGTGAATTCGGTCACTATGAAATCGGTGGACAGCTCATTACGGGCACAGAAAATAAAGAGTGGCTTGCCAACAGGACTTGTAATTGACGAAACCTCACACTTGAAAAAGGGTTTGAAATCGGTAGGGGTATCTCGCCAATATGCTGGTGTTGTGGGCAAAGTCGATAATTGCCAGGTTGCTGTACATCTGTCATTGAGCAATGAAAAATTTTGCAGTTTGGTGGGCACCGGGTTATTTTTACCAGAAGTATGGACAAAAGACAAAGAGAGGTGTGATATAGCAGGAGTACCTGAGTTGGATCAAAAATTTCAAACAAAACCTGAGCTGGCTTTAAAGTTGGTCAAGCGGGCAATTGGTTCAGGAATAGAATTTGATTTTATTGGTGGCGATGGACTTTACGGCCATAATGCAGAACTGACCAGGGCATTGGATGCTTTGGGTCAATTTTACGTGTTGGATGTTCATAAAGATGAACTTGTTTTCCTGACCGAACCCACGTTCTCGATACCAGGACGCAAAGGAAATAAAGGTAAGTTCCCAACGAAAATACAACCAGATATTGAACCGGTTCAATTGCAAAACTATATAAAATTACTTGCAGATAAGGACTTTAGCACAGAGCAAATAAGAAAGACTGCAAAGGGTTTGAAGCGTTCAAAAGTACACACTGCAACGGTTTGGCATTGGGACGGAAAAGAAGAAAAAGATTGCAAAAGGACATTGGTTATCACCAAATCTGAGAAGATAAAATATTCACTCAGCAATGGGGATAAAGAAAAATATAACAACAAAGAATGGGCATATTTTCAATGTAGCAGATATTGGGTAGAGCGCTGTTTTGATGATTGTAAAAATGAGTTGGGAATGTCAGGTTATCAAGTAACAGGATGGTTGGCATGGCAACATCATATGGCATTAGTGATGATGGCAAGCCTTTACATATTAACATTAAAGCTTGAAAATCAGGAAGAAATGCCTCTGCTAAGTGTCCGTGATGCCAAATTGTTGGTTATTGCCAAGGCATTTGCTACACAAAAAGAGGTTGATCTTTGTCTGGAGCATATTCGAATAAGACACCGACAACGGCAAGCTGACATAGATAGATATTATAAGCCAAAATCATTTTAGTAAAGTAGAACTATTTACATCCTTTGAAGAAGTGCTGTTCGTGATATTTCATCTGAACTGGAAACAATTTCACAAACGATGGAACTTTGTTTGAATCACATCCAACCAATCGAAAACAAAAAATAATATGGAAACCACAACACTAAAAATGTTTACCGACACTATTAAAAATGAAAATGGGCTGATTTGGATTACGCAGGTTGCAAATTTTTCAATTTACATGTAAAAAATCAGTACAGTAAGATTAAAAAAGACCCGATTCTGGGTAAACTGGTCGGAAAAAACCAACCAGTTTCAGCCCAAAATGAAAATCTGGTACGAAAAAACTATACAGTTTTAGTGCTAAATGAGAATCTGTATGGAAAAAATGACCCGATTTTGGGTTGTTTGGTAGAAAAAAGTCTACCTGACTTGGGTGAAATTGATGAAAAGGGTAGAAGTTTTCTTACCTAAAAAGGATTTTATCCAGTGGATTCAAACCATAAAATTCATCCGTTGTAACTAAGGAGTTACGAGAATAATTAATAGATATCAAAATATGATATTTGATTTTCTTTTTGGTTCCCTAGAAGAACACGAAACTATTACCACAGTACCTTTAACAGTGGAAGCAAAAATATTACGAAGCAAGACAAAGTAGAATAGTTGGAATACAGGGAAAAGTATGGTAGTTCCTTTAAAGGATTAAACAAGGACAAACTTATACAACAGCCAACCTGAACAAACCTGGAAACCGGGAAGTTTTTGTTAACGCCATTAAAGAATATATGGAGAATTTACCTTGCCAGGGGGAAATTATTTTTAACCATGATTATTCGAAGTTTTACGAGGATGCATCCTCGTGTTATTGAATAATTTATGTTGGAACTATACTTTGTAGAGTATTCTAAAGTTCTTTAATACACGTGTTTATATGGTAAATGCAGATTCCATCATCACTCGTTCTGCACTGGTAATATTTATGCCACTGGCTCTTTTTTTCCATTGTTTTACTATTTTTTTAGTTCTGTTTATGTAATTTACTGCATCTTCTTTTTCCCATCTAAAATAACCTGCAACGCTTATGCAAAGATCAAAATCAAGACTATTGTCATCTTCAGATATATTTAAGCTTAAACCTGTTCCTTTTTCCGCGGGATTGATATCATAGGCAGGAGAAAGTTTCCACCCATTGGAAGTGAGCAAGAAACCATGGTTTCTTAGATGGTCATCTGTATTTGATATTGCAACCGAAAAAACGATTCTTCGCCATAGTTCTCTGATATCGTTATCAGGTTCTGAACCAAATTGTTCGATCAATTCAACGATTTCAAGGTAACTGCCACCTTCCTTGTGATTATACCCATCTTTATATCCCAATAGGGTCATTGCTGATGCGAAATGAATACGTTCATTTCGAACCGTTCTATCAAATCTTTTTGTTAAAAAAGTATGTTGTTTTTGAGAATATATTCTTGCCTCGGCTTGCGCCATATCGATTCCAAGTTCTATTGCCATTTGATTTACGAGAAATTCCCATGCCCCACTATCTTTATTATCGTTCTTGCTTGGGAATTTAGCTATCCATAAGTGTCCATTAGTATCTCTTACACTTGCTTTTGGACGTGCCCCGCCAAGTGATGATCCTGGGGCCATCAACATCATCAGCCATTTCAGTGCTTGTTCATCCTTGAAAAAATCATCATCTTCCAATCTCAGGCTGGCTTGTTCCAGTTCCCTTAAACTGATAAATGGAGGAACTTTTATTTCTTCATTGCCAGATAGGAAATGTCCCGATTCTTCTAATTTAAATCTGAGTGCCCCCATTCGGGTCTCATCATTTACTCCTAAGAGAAAATCTGATTCAATCAATCTTTTTTTTGGCTGGTTCGTTTTACGTGCGATTATTGCTTCTCGTCTTTCCATAAGCATTCTTCCCCATCTATCTGGAGATGAGTCAAGAAAAAGTCCAAAGTTGGGTTTGTTAACATTCAGATATTGAGCCCCTCCAAACAGCCTTAGATCTGGGTCTATAACTTGTGCAAATCCGCTACTAAGCCATTCATCATTATATTCAAAAGAAAATACTTCTTCACCTTTTGATTTTTCGGATCTCAAAATTCCTATTTTTAGTACTGAGGGCAATCCGACCCAATCTGCAAATACAAGTATTTTTTTCATTACAATGTGTTATTTTTTTTAGGTGCCCTTTTCTTTGTTGAAAGATTGGCATCCTGAAGTTTTCTCCCCAGTAAATCATCCTCAGCAACTTTTATTAGATCATTGGCCAATCCCAAAACAGACAAAACTTGAAAAAAAATGCCTATTCCTATATGCTCACTTCCTTTCTCCACATGCCAAAGTGTCGATCGGGCAATGTTCGCCCGCATTGATACTTGTTCAGTTGTCAATTTTCGTCTTAGTCTGGCTAACTTGATATTTTCTCCTAAACGCTCAAGCATTCTACTCTCTTTTGGTAGTAGTCTAGCATTTTTTGATTTCATAATGTTTCTATTTAAAATCAAAGATACAACAATTGATTTCATACGCAAACATAACAGAAATAATACTTGATAATAACAGGTTGGTTCGTCTTCCGATATATGCTAAATATATTATATTTTCGATTGTGTAAGCATTTTAATAAAAGCATTTTAACGGTATTCCGGTTGACAGATATTGCTTTCTTACCATTGATATAAATTATTGCCCACCTTTTTTTTCCTTTATCACCCAAAGGAAGTTTGTTTTATACTTCAAACGTTGCATAATAAGCCCTCTTTTTTTCCTTCCCTTTATCTATTTACTACTAAAAAAATGTAACTCTGTAACCAATAGTAAAAAGAACTAAGTATTAAAGAGTTACAAGGTTACATTTTGTTTTTTCAAAATGCCCCGGTTACACTTTTTTTGTAACCACCCTTTTGGTTACATTTTAATTGCACTATCTGTGACAGGCCGGTACATTCTCATAAAACTGATTTTTACTTTTTTAAAGCATTGAAAGCCAGCATTATATTATTTGGAAACTACCCGGTTACATAGTTACAGAATATTTGTACATAAACTACAAGGACTGGAGAAAGTTATACGGGATAAAAATTCTACAGCCTTTTTCTTAAATTCCTTGTCGTATTTTTTTCTCATTTGATTTATATTTGTAAGCTAGTAAAAATAGTACTTAACTCACAGTCCTGTTAAATGTAGCACTTCCAAATCCAAGGTGGTAATAAATTAGAATAATAACCTTGGCATACGGGCTGGCTTTACATTAAATATTTCATGCCGAAGGGCATCTCTGCTGTCCTTGTTGTACGTCACTTCGCTCCTTTTGTATGGTAGGACTTACTGCGTTCGTCCTGGGTGCTGGACTTAAACCAGTTTTTTTCTTTTGTTGTGTTTTGTTGGTGGTTGCTGTTTGGCTTTTTCGGAATTACTCTCTGGCTTTTCCTCTCTTTTTCCTCTATTCAATGATAATATGATTAATAAATATATTCCTGTGTGGTGTGGTGGTACCTCCTGTCATATATCCTTATTTTCCTCTCTTTTTTCCTCTGATCTACGTAGGGCAGGCTCGGCATACTTCGTGATTAAAAAACGTAGTTTTTTAAAATTTCCTTTTATTTATTTCTTGTTCAGTTATTTGCACTTTTCAGCACTTAATAACATTACGTCGAAAAAATGAGCTGGCGGCAACTTTTTTCTGTAGATAAAAGTTGACAAAAAAGACCCGCAGTTAATCGTTTTTAACCGCAAATATTCTTGGGACCGGCGAATTTTTGCTGAAACGATAAACACACCCCAGGGACCTCCGTCAGATGACGAACCTGGGGTTTGCTCCGTGTTCTTTTCTCTTTAAATCTTGCGGCAAAGAGAAAAGAACCAAAATTAGTAACTGAGCTTGCCGAAAATGTGATAACTGAGCCTGTCGAAGTTGATAGTTGTACCTGCCGAAAATGTGGTAACCGAGCTTGTCGAATATTGAGCCTGCCGAAATTGGTAACTTAGCCTGTCGATGTTGATAGTTGTACCTGTCGAAATCGGTAACTGAGCCTGTCGATGTTGTCGAAGCAGGTATCATTTACATGAATTCAATACCCCTACCCGATTCATTTTTTTTGGTTGGGATTTTTGCGGAGTGAGCATCAGCAGATATCAACCCAGTCTTGAAACTGCCGTGTAAGTGCAAATCACGGTTTTTTAACAACTTCGATACACGGGATGTCATTATCCTGTTGCGAATATATCTTCAACTATTTAAGACTTTAACAGTAACTTTCTGTAGTACCTTTTCCCAACTATTTTTTTTGAATCAAAGAAACGCTTCAAGGATATATTTTTTTCTCCGTGATAAATCGATGCTAAGGTGAAATGAAAAAACTATGTGACCGGCTAATTTCCTGATGGTCACATATTCAGGGAAAGTAAATTACAAAATGATTTTCCCGGCATATCCTCATACCGATTGCATCGGGATTCCGGTATTCCAGTTCCTCATTGTGTACCCTGAATTTTTATTTCTGTACCTGCATAAATTTTTAACTATAAAAAATAAATATCATGAAAGCTTACAAAAAAAATTACATTGGAAAAGGCACCGCTCACGAAAGTTTGGAAATTGTTAAAGTTACCTTGAATGTGGAAAATTTGCTGAAATTTGTTCACGGGTACAATGGCAAAGAGTATGTAACAATCGAAGTTGCCAGAATGAGAAAACCAGACGATTTTGGACGCACTCACACCGCTTACGTTTCCCGTCTGGAAGAAGTTGAAGCAGAAACTGCTGAAGCTGAAACCCCAAAAGCTAAAACTCCTAAAAAACGTGGAAATGCCAAAACAGATAAAACAGGCAAAATAATTCCTGATATGGTTCCTGCCGGTGACTTACCTTTTTAACAAAAAGAATCCGGTGAAAGCCGGATTTTTTTTGGTCGTAACATTCCTTCCAAACACAACAAAACCACAAAATAATAAAACTCCTTTTTTAATCGTATTTTCATGTTTTGTAAAATATATTGGTTTAAGTGCATTTGATTTTACTAAATTAGTCGCTAAAACAAACTAACCTGTCCTCAGGCATTAATTCCAACGGATTAGGTGTAATTTAATGTTTACATACATATTACATTTTATGGCAAAAAAACAAAACGGCAAACAAAAAAGTATGGAAGAAACCCTCTGGGATTCGGCCAATAAATTACGCGGAACGGTTGAATCATCGGAATATAAACATGTGGTTTTGGGATTGATTTTCCTGAAGTTTGTAAGCGATAAATTTGAAGAACGCCGGCTGGAAATTGTTGCCGATGGCAAAGGGAAATACATTGAAATGGCAGAGTTCTACAACATGAAAAATGTGTTTTATCTCACCCCCGAATCACGATGGAGCCACATTGTTGAAAACTCGAAACAAGATAATATTGCGCTAATTATTGACACCGCACTGCATACCATCGAAAAAAACAACCCAACGCTGAAAGGTGCACTGCCCGATAATTATTTCTCGCGGCTGAACATGGATGTAAGCAAACTGGCCGCCCTGCTCGATACCATTAACAACATTAACACCCTGCACGACAAACAACAGGACATTGTGGGCCGGGTGTACGAATATTTCCTTAGTAAATTTGCCCTGGCCGAAGGAAAAGGGAAAGGCGAATTCTATACGCCCAAAAGCATTGTAAACCTCATTGCCGAAATGATAGAACCCTACAAAGGCGTAATTTACGACCCCGCCTGTGGCTCGGGTGGTATGTTTGTGCAATCGGTGAAGTTTATCGAAAGCCACCACGGAAACAAACGAGAGGTTTCCATTTACGGACAGGAATACACCGCCACCACTTACAAACTGGCAAAAATGAACCTGGCCATTCGTGGTATTGCCGCCAATTTGGGCGATGTGCCTGCCGATACTTTTGGCCGAGACCAGCACCCCGACCTGAAAGCCGACTTTATTATGGCCAATCCGCCTTTTAACCAAAAAAACTGGAGGGCAGGCAACGAACTCATCGACGACCCACGCTGGCGGGGTTACGAAGTACCACCAACAAGCAATGCTAATTACGGTTGGATATTAAACATGGCTTCCAAACTTTCCGAAAATGGAGTGGCCGGTTTTATCCTTGCAAACGGCGCACTTTCCGGTGGAGGCGAAGAATACAAAATCCGTAAAAAACTGATTAAAAATAAATTGGTTGAGGCAATTGTTATTATGCCCAGAAACCTGTTTTATACCACCGATATTAGTGTAACCCTCTGGATTTTAAACCACAACAAAAAAGAAAGAACAATTACCTTAAACGATGTAGTTAAAAACTACCAAAACCGAGAAGATGAAATTCTGTTTATGGATTTGCGCCAGTGGGGTGAACCGTTTGAGAAAAAATATACCCAGTTTTCTGAAAAAGACATAAAGGATATTACCAAAACCTATCACGACTGGCAGCATAAGGATTTTGAACAGAATTACAAAAACACACCGGAATATTGTTATTCGGCTAAAATTGAGGAAGTAAAAGCCAAAGATTATTCGCTGGTACCAAGCAAATACATTGAGTTTGTAAACCGTGATGAAAATATCGATTTTGATAAAAAAATGACTGCCCTGCAAGGTGAATTCAGTGAATTGCTGAAAGCCGAAGAACAATCGAAAAAAGATCTTCTGAACGTATTTAAAGAGTTGGGGTATGAGGTCAAAATATAAAAAACTTGGCAAATATATACAGGAAGTTAATAACCGAAACTCTGAATTGAAAGTTGAGAAGTTGTTGGGTGTAAGTATTAAAAAAATACTGATGCCTTCCATTGCAAATACAGTTGGCACCGATATGTCAACCTACAAGATTATAAAAAGAAACCAATTTGCTTATGGACCGGTAACTTCCAGAAATGGCAACAAAATTTCTGTGGCTTTGCTTGAAGAATTTGATAAAGCAATTGTTTCCCAGGCTTATGTAGTTTTTGAAATTATCGACCACAATGAACTGCTTCCCGAATATTTAATGATGTGGTTTCGCCGACCAGAGTTTGACAGGTATGCACGTTTTAAATCTCATGGCAGTGCCCGCGAAACATTTGACTGGGTAGAAATGTGCGAAACGGAACTCCCCGTTCCCTCCATCGAAAAACAGCGCGCTTTTGTAAAAGAATACAACACAATTGTTAACCGCATAAAACTCAACGAACAACTTAACCAAAAACTGGAGGAAACCGCCCAGGCACTTTACAAACATTGGTTTGTGGAGAATGCAGTGAAAAATGAAACAGAAAAAAAATTAGGAGATTTATGTTCACTTATAACTGATGGAAAACACGGTGATTGTGAAAATGAATTAAATTCCGGCTATTACTTTGTAAGTGTGAAAGACTTGTCCAGGGGTGAAATCATTTACGATAATGCGAGACAAATAACAAAAGTTGATTTTGAAGAAACTCATAGGAGAACAAATCTTTATGCAGGTGATATATTACTTACAAATGCAGGAACGATTGGTCGCATGGCAATAGTAAAAGATTTACCTGAAACAAATAAAACAACGTTTCAAAAAAGTGTTGCAATTTTAAAACCTAAGAAAGATGTTGCAAAAACCTATTTTTTATACTCACTAATAAAATTCTATTTAAAAGATATAGTTGATTTAGCAGGTGGTTCAACTCAATCAAATTTATTATTAGGAGATTTAAGAAGTTTTGAAATTAAATATCCAAGTTTTGACTCTGTTTGTGAATTTGAAAAAAAGGCAATACCAATATTTCAATTGATGGAATCTAAAAATATGGAAAATCAAAAACTTTTAAAGATGAGAGATTTAGTTCTTTCAAAAATCACTAAAGTTGAAACTGAAAAAGAAGTTGTTGAACAATGAGCGAAAAGGTAAAAGAAATATTAGAATATCATTCGGAAAGTCACAATATTGACTTTAAGATGGAACAGTACTCCCTCGGAAATGATTATAAAAAGCATGAGTTTTTAAAAGATATTTCTGCGATGGCAAATCATCCAGACAATGCTGATAAATACATTATTATTGGTGTAAAGGAAAAGGATGGAGTTCCTTATACTTTTCACAATATTTCCAATTTAATTGACCAGGCGAATTATCAGCAATACATAAACACATATATTGAACCTCAGATTCATTTCGAATACAGACCTATTGAATTCAAAGGTTATCAATTAGCTTACTTTAGGATTTTTGATAATAAGGACAAACCATATCTATTTAAAAAAGAAGTTCAGGTTGTAGGTGATGATGATAAAAATAGAATAGTTTATCGCGAAGGTGATGGTTTCATAAGAGTTGGTACTAGAACAGATAAAATGGTACGTTCTGATTTTGAAAAAATTTATAAGGATAGATATTCAAAGAAAGATAGAAAATCAGATTTAATAATATTACCAACTTTAATTGGTTTTGAAGATTTCCCTTCGTCTGATGAGATTACTGTAAAAATTTTGGATATAAACATTGAAAATACTTCAAATACATCAATTGGTTTTGATATTGAAATGAAAGTTTTAAAAAGCAACTATTATAAAATTATTGCTAATACAGAGTTTGAGCGGATAAAGAATGAACAATCGTCAAATTATTCATTCGGTGGAAATGTTGTTTTGCCAAACTTTCACGTCGATTATGAGGAAGAAGAAGAATATTTTATTTATAGGAGAACTAAACTGCGAAATATGAAAACGGCAGTTTCCATCGCTCAGAATGTACCAGAAAAAGAAGTTTTTGGCAAGGAAATTATCGTCATTTTTAAAGAACCATGTAGAGTTGGCATTGAAGTTATTTTAAGAAGTGATGATTTTACTAGCGGGGCTTTGAGACAAAAGTTTGAAGTTGAATAAAAACAAATTAATACGAATTAAAAATGAAATCACTAAAAATAACTTTAACAAGCTTCACAATACGCTTTGGCCGAAGTTGATAAGTTGCTAAGTGCACCTTTCTGCCAAAGCTTTGGCGAAGGCAGGGGGGAGAAAGGAATGTAATGACAATATCTCAACAACAATTAAATTGGATAAAAATGAATAATAAACCCTTTTCTAGTTGGCACAAAATAGATTTGCATATTCATACTGACAAAAGCAATGAAACGAAAACCGGTGATTATGCAGGAGTATTTTCTGTAGATGTTTTACATTCGAAATTGGTTGAAAATGGAGTTAATATATTTTCGCTTACTGACCACAATATAATAAATATTGACGCTTACGAGGAATACTATTCTAAATACAATTCTGAAAACGATCCAAAATTATTTGTTGGTGTTGAGCTTGATATTGAGAAGTCAAGGGAATCAGGAGAAATCAAAAATTACCATTCACTTTTAATTTTTAATTATTCAGATGTTGAGGGAGCAAAAAAAATTAGTAAAGCACTCGAAGACAAATACACAAAAAAAGGTCTGACGAAGTTGAATAGGAAAATCACTTTTGGAGAATTGTCAAAAATATTTTTTGGAAAAGATTTTTTCTTTATTCCTCATGCGGGCAATACACAAAGCATAGTTGCTGCACATGGTAGAAACGAAATTGACGATGCCCAAAAAATGGTCATTTTGATGCAAAGTGCATTAGAGAAAGTATCTAAAGAAGAAACCCAACAAATATACAATGCAGGTTTCGATAGGAAAAAACCAACGGAACATAGAGCAAAAAAGGATATAGCTTATATTAATTTCTCTGACAACCATAACATTAATCAATATCCTTGCAAGCATAAAGGAATCACCGGAAATCATGATTTTTACTATTTAAAAGGAAGTAAAAATTACGAAACAATAAGGCTTGCTTTCATTGATCCGGAGTCCAGAATTCTGTCATCGCAACAATATGGAGCCCTGCAAAGCAATGGAGCAAGTATTGAAAGATTTAGAATTAGTGATTGCGACTTTATCGAAGAAATAGAGTTCGAGTTTAGTCCAAGCTTAAATGTAATTATCGGAGGTAGGTCGAGCGGCAAAAGCTTATTATTGTGGCTTCTGTGTAAGAGTATTGATTCTCTTGAACCTGATACTACCTACAGTATCCCTCATATAAGAACAATAATTAAGGGTGAAAATGACAGAAACTTCAAGGATATTACTTCGATAAATAAGGAAGATATTATTCGAATCAGTCAAGGTGAAGTCGTAAGGTATTTTGAAAGAAAAGAATTAAAAGAGCTGGCGTTTAAAGTTGGAAAAAAGGAAGGATATCAATCAATTTTACAGGATTTTGAAAAGCATAATTTCAGGTTAAATGAAATTCAGAACAGAATTGCAACTGCCTATAATAATGCCCATGAAGAAACATTGAATAAAACTCATGTATTACATGCTAAAACCATTGAAAATATACTTAGTCGGGAGGTAGTTTTTTATCTAGATTCTCAAGATTTAATTGATAGTATTAATATTTCTGATGAAATAAATGAAATTCTTGAAGTAATCGAAATAATTCAGGAAAATGTAAGAAAATTTTCAAATCATCGATTAATATCTCTGGAAAGAGAGCAAGAAAAGGTGAAAGAGGAGTTCCTTAAATTACTAGAAATTAAAAACAGTGAAATAGTCGAATTACAAATGTTAATTAATGGCAAAATCGATTTTATTGAATTAGCAGAGCAAACGATTTCTGAAGCTAATTCAAAACTAAATATGAAGTCGAATGCAAAAACTGTCGGAAAACAACAATTACAAAGATTAAAAGATACTATTAAATCGAAATTTCAAAATTATGGGAAATTAAAGGTTTTTAGCGATGAGATTGAGAATTTTAAGTATGCACTTTATAAGGAGATTGATTTATATGAAGATATCAAATTAGTGCTTGAAGTTAGCGAGGAAGCATCTCTTAAAGAGGAAATACTGGATAGTATATTACGTCCATATACCGAAATAAGTATTTTTGAAAATATACTTAGACTTCTTTACAATAAGACTACTGTGAAAAGTTATCAGGATATAAAACCAGCATCTTTTCGTAAAAAACTAGAATCGCAGATTAGCCCTATTAAAAATTCGATGTTATCTCCAAAAGATTACTTAAGATATTCCGACAGTGAAACATCCAAAGATAAAAGTCCTGGATATAACTCTGAAAAATATTTGGAAATAATTTTGAAACAAGCGAGTACTAAATCAATATTAATTGACCAGCCGGAAGACAATCTGGGCAATAGATTTATTTCAAAAAATTTGGTAACACTTTTAAGAGAAATAAAGCATAACAAACAAATATTTTTGGTAACTCATAATCCGTCAATAGTAGTTTATGGAGATGCAGAGACAATAATCTTGGCACAAAATATAAATAATAAGATAAGTTATAAACAAATAAAACTTGAAGATAAAACTGCCCAAAAAGAGATTTGTGAAATTCTTGATGGAGGTGAATATATTTTTAAGAAACGTTCAGAAAAATATGACATAAAAAGCATTTAAACCGAATAACAATGGAAACAAAAGAATACAGTCTAAAAATAAGCAACGAGAGTAAATTGATTTTAATCACAGGAATAACATCTAATGCCATTTCAATAGATTTTTCCGGAGATATTGATTTTACTAAACTGGTTTCCGAGTTGACACAATCAATTGATAGTAAAAAGTTATTGATTCCAAAAGGAGACAACGATATAAGCGAAGAAAGTACATTGAAATTAATATTAGAAACGATAGATTCTATCATTAAAGAATATAATAAAACTGTTGCAACTTTAGACAAAACAGTTGATGATGTTGAAGATTCAGAACCTGAAGCCGTAATTGAACCTGAAATTGATAATGATGCAAATTTGCCCTTTTAGTAAGTATTAGTTAAAAACTAAAAAATGAAATTCACCGAAGCACTACTGGAACAGGTTTTTATTGAGCTGAACGTGATGATTTAATATTTACCTTGCGGTTGAAAAACCACAAAACAAGCAGAACTGAATTGAACCGCATATAAACAATGAGCATACCAATAAATATAGAAACAGTATTGTCGGGGACAGTTGTTGAAGGCACACGGCTGGAGTTAAAAGAAGGGTGGAACCCAAAAACGGTAATGCGAACGGTTTGTGCTTTTGCCAACGATTTTGAAAACGAAGGCAGCGGATATATTGTTATTGGCGTGCAGGATGCAAATGGAAAACCAAAACGTCCTGTTTTGGGTTTTAATCCCGATGGTTTCGAGCGGGTACAAAAAGATATGATTGGTTATTGCAACTTGGTTCAGCCAAATTATATGCCCCGTTTGTCGCTTGAAGAAATTGACGGGAAACATGTTTTAGTTATATGGGTCCCTGCCGGAAGTAACCGGCCATATAAAGTGCCCGATGATGTTTTGACCAAACACAAAACATATAATTACCGAATCCGTCAGTTTTCGAGCAGCGTAATTCCAAATGCCGAGCAGGAATCCGAACTCGTTCAACTAACTGCCCGTATTCCTTTCGACGACAGGGTAAACTCATTAACCGGTATCGAAAATCTGAGTTTCGATTTAATGCGCGGGCATTTAGCAAAAATCAAAAGCAAGCTCTTTAACGAAAGTGCAACCATGACCCTTGAAGAGCTGGCTACCGCAATGAATTTGTGCGAGGGGGCACAGGAACACCTGTTTCCTAAAAATGTAGGCTTGTTAATGTTCTCCGAAAACCCGAAGCAGTTTTTCCCGGGAGTACAAATCGATGTTGTTGAGTTTCCGTATGGAGTTGGTGCAAAAGAGTTCAACGAAAAAACCTTTGACGGTGCTATTCAAAAACAGCTTACAAATGCTTTGTCGTACATTCAAACCAACATTATAAAAAGCAAGGTTAAAAAATATGCCGACCGTGCCGAGGCTGATAAAATATTCAACTATCCGTACGAAGCCATTGAAGAAGCTCTGGCGAATGCGGTTTATCATCGGAACTATGAATTAAGGGAACCCATTGAAGTACGGGTTTTACCGGAAGCCATCGAAATAATAAGCTATAATGGAATCGACCCATCATTAAAACAGGTTGACTTTGATAGTGGGATAGTTAGAATCAGGCGTTACCGAAATCGCAGAATTGGTGGTTTTTTAAAGGAATTGGAACTAACCGAAGGACGTGGAACAGGGATACCTACCATTATAAGAACATTAAAAAATAATGGTTCGCCTGCACCTGTATTTGATACCGACGAGCCGAACAGAAGTTATTTTGTTATAGAGATTAAAATTCATCCTGATTTTGTGGAAGATGAAGCTACTTCTGAAAGTGGAAAAGAAAGGTTGGTTGAAGGGTTGGTAGAGAGGTTGGTAGAAAATGAAACAGGTAGTCAAATTGGTAGTGCAGTTCTCGAATTGAAAAAAGAATTTGGAACAATTAAGAAGCGTATTAATTTAGGAGTTGAAGAAAATATCCGGTTTTTGAGAATTAATTACGGGGTATTTACGGGGTATTTACGGGGTAAATATGGATTAAATCCAGAGAAGATCACAACAGAATTTGGAGAAAGAAGCTTATGGATAATTATGCTAATGAGCATAGAACCATCTTTGTCCAGAAGTAATATTGCCGAAATTATTGGCACTTCATTAAGTACAATAGAAAAAGATGTGCGTAAATTGCGCAAAGCAAAAATAATTGAGAGAAAGGGTTCTGCCAAAACAGGATTGTGGCAGATTCTTGAAAATTAAAGCAACATGAAGTTCACCGAAGCACAATTAGAACAGGCTTTTATTGACCTGCTGGGAAAAGAAGGTATTCCGCACCATTTCGGACAGACCATTCAGCGCTCACCGGAGGAAGTATTGATTAAAGATGACCTGAAAGCTTTTCTGCTGAAACAATACCATGAAGAAGAAATAACGGTTGCAGAGGTGGAAAACATCATTCGCGATTTGGAGAAATTCCCGGCTTCTGATTTGTATGAAAGCAACAAAGCCATCATGAAACTGGTTTGCGACGGTTTCCTTTTAAAAAGGGAAGACCCCACAAAAAAAGACCTTTACATTCAGCTAATCAATTATAGTACTTTCAATAAAAAAAGTGAGTCGGTAAACGAAACAGAATCAGAATATAATTCCATTGCCGCAGATGTTGATACTATTTATCAGGAAAAACCGGATAACAACATCTATAAAGTGGTTAACCAGCTCGAAATTTCCGGTTACGAAAAACGCATCCCCGATGCCATAATTTACATCAACGGTATACCGCTGGTGGTGTTTGAATTTAAAAGTGCCATCCGCGAAGAAGCCACTATTCACGATGCCTTTATTCAGCTAACAGTAAGGTATAAACGCGATATCCCGGAACTTTTTAAATACAATGCTTTTTGTGTTATCAGTGATGGAATAAACAACAAGGCCGGTTCATTTTTCGCACCCTACGAATTTTTCTATGCCTGGCGTAAAATTACAGGTAACGAAACCGAGGTGGATGGAATCCCGTCAATGTATTCCTTGATTCAGGGCATGTTTAACCGCAACCGTTTACGCGACATAATTCACAATTTTATTTACCTGCCCGATAGCTCGAAAAAGGACGAAAAGATAGTTTGTCGCTATCCGCAATATTACGCCGCCCGTAAATTATTTGAAAGCATAAAAAAACAGCAGCGTCCCGATGGTGACGGAAAAGGAGGAACTTATTTCGGTGCCACCGGATGCGGAAAAAGTTTTACGATGCTTTTTTTAACTCGATTGTTAATGAAAAGCGTTCATTTTTCAAGTCCTACCATTATTTTAATAACCGACCGCAACGATTTAGATGATCAACTTTCCACGCAATTTACCAACGGCAAAGGTTACATTGGCGATGAAACTGTTATCAGTGTCGAAAGTCGTGCCCATTTACGCGAATTGTTGCAGGACCGGAACAGCGGTGGAGTTTTTCTTACAACCATTCATAAATTTACCGAAGATACCGAGTTGCTCACCGAACGAACCAATGTAATTTGTATTTCGGATGAAGCACACCGCAGCCAAACCAACCTCGACCAGAAAATAAAAATTACTGCAAAGGGAGTTACAAAAACCTACGGATTTGCCAAATACCTGCACGATTCGCTGCCCAATGCCACGTATGTTGGTTTTACCGGCACACCCATCGATGCAATGGAGAGTGTATTTGGTGAGATTGTAGATTCTTACACCATGACAGAGTCGGTAAAAGATAAAATTACTGTTCCCATTGTTTACGAAGGCCGTGCTGCAAAAGTATTGCTCGAAAACAGCAAGCTTCAGGATATTGAAAAATATTACAATAAGTGCGCTGAAGAAGGCACTAACGAATACCAGATTGAGGAGAGTAAAAAGGCCACCACTAATATGAATGTGATTATTGGTGATCCCGACCGCATAAAAGCCGTTGCCGAAGATTTTGTAAAGCATTATGAAAACCGCATTGCCGAAGGTGCAACGATTAAAGGAAAAGCAATGTTTGTGTGTAGCAGTCGCCCAATTGCCTGGGATTTGTACAAACAAATTATTGCTTTGCGTCCCGAATGGACAGAAGTAAAATCCTGCGATGTAGATGCCGAATTAACAGAAAAGGAGAAACGGGAAATCAAACCGATGGAACGAATTAAAATGGTAATGACCCGGGGCCAGGATGATGAGAAAGAGTTGTACGATTTACTAGGCACCAAAGAATACCGCAAAGAGTTGGACCGACAATTCAAAAACGAAAAATCAAATTTCAAAATTGCTGTTTTGGTTGATATGTGGCTTACCGGTTTCGATGTTCCAGCCCTGGATACCATGTACATCGACAAACCGGTCCAGCGGCATAACCTGATTCAAACTATTTCGCGCGTTAACCGCAAAATTGAAGGTAAAGAAAAAGGATTGGTTGTCGATTATATTGGCATCAAAAAACAGATGAATCTGGCCCTCGCGCATTACAACAAAGCCGACAGTAACAATTTCGAAGACATTGAGCAGTCGGTGATTGTAGTAAAAGACCATCTGGATTTACTCAATAAAATCTTTCATAAATTTAATACAACACCCTACTTTAAAGGTTCGCCGTTACAACAACTGGAAACCCTGAATATGGCTGCCGAATTTGTACAGGTTACCCAGGAACTGGAAAAGCGGTTTATGTATTTGGTGAAACGATTGAAAGCAGCTTACGATATTTGTTCCGGCAACGAGGCATTCGGTCAGGAACAACGCGACCTCATTCATTTTTATCTGGCAGTTCGTTCCATCGTTTTTAAGTTAACAAAAGGCGATGCTCCCGATATTGCGCAGATGAATGCCAAAGTTCGGGAAATGATAAAACAGGCGTTGTTAAGTGATGGAGTAGAAGAAATTTTCAAACTGGGTTCCGACAAGCAAACTGAGGTAGATATTTTTGATGATAATTATTTGGCAAAAATTGAAAAGATAAAATTGCCGAATACCAAAATAAAACTCTTGCAGCAACTGCTGGCCAAAGCCATCGAGGATTTCAAGAAAGTGAATAAAATGAAAGGAATTGACTTCTCGGAAAAAATGAAATCGCTGGTGGAGAAATATAACGAGCGCAAGGAATCTGATGTTTTGCGAAGTGAAGTGCTGGAAGATTTTACCGATGAAATTATTGATTTGTACCACGCTTTAAAGAAAGAGAAGGAATCATTCAATGAAATGGGAATCGATTTCGAGGAAAAAGCGTTTTACGATATTTTGAAAGCACTGGCCCACAAATACGATTTTGAATACCCGGAAGATAAACTTATTCTTTTAGCGAAAGAAGTTAAAACCGTGGTTGACGACAAAGCCAAATACACCGATTGGAGCAAACGATCTGATATTAAAGCCGAACTAAAAGTTGATTTAATTATGCTTCTGGCCGAAAACGATTACCCACCGGTTAACCGTGATGAAGTGTACAAGGAGATTTTTGAACAGGCTGAGAATTTTAAGAAGTATCAAAATAATAATTAATAAAATCAATTAATGGGACAATTAGTTGAACACACAAACCCTAAGCCTTTTTTTACTAATCTGCAAAACATTAAGGCCTTCGTGTTAGGCTGTGATCCAACAGCGTTTGATAGAAATCAAAATAGATTAGAATTCGAATACGTTTTTGATTTGGGAAATGATGAACGTTATTTCACTGGAATATTGAAAAACCTTAAATTGATTGGAATATCCTTAAATGACGTTTATGTCCAAAATTTAGTGACAGATTACCAGGAAGAAGAAACAAGTAAAAACAGGAAGTGGGAAGAAGTCGCTAAAGAATCAATTTCTCAAAGAAAAAATGAATTGGATTTAATCGATGTGAGTGGGGAAATTCCGGTTTTTCTAACATCAGAGCTACTTTACAAAGTTTTATTAAATCAGGGATTAGAAAGAAATAGAGCAAGTCAGTTTTATAATTTGGAAATCAATATACCAATTCCGGCAGATAATAACTTGTTGAATAGGCCTTTGCTCCCATTTTACAGACATTATCGATATAAATTAAGTGAACAAAAATCTTACCTAAGCTATTTGCAATCATTTTTTCGCCTTGGTTAAACAAGATTTCAATTACAGTATTATTAGAACACATATAGTTTTCTCCACTTAAATTCCGCCAAAGATATTAATCGCCATCTGGAACAGGCAAGGGTAATACAAGCGCCCTTGCCTGTTTTTTTTATGTGATTGCGCCCTTGCCTTAATCCATCCGGCTCAATGAGCATACGCCAAAATTTAACCGGCGTGCCAGATGCCATAATAAAAAACCGTAGGGCAGCGGAAAAAAATAGTATGGAATTAAATCTTTTTAATCAACAAATTGCGGAAGTAAAATGTAGTTATTCGCATAGTATTAAGGCCCGAAATCGTGCAAAAGTAACTTCTTCTGATGAAGCTGCGAAACTGGTTATACCAATTTGGGAAGATATCGATTACCGTGAAACATTCGCGGTGCTGCTTCTTTCAAGAAGTAATACGGTTCTCGGATTATCTAAAATTGGTACGGGTGGAATTTCCGGGGTATCAGTCGATGTTAAACTGATTTTTCAAGCTGCACTTTTAGCATGCTCAAGTTCAATAATTGCCGTCCACAACCATCCTTCAGGCAACTTAACTGCCAGTGATGCAGACATTAAAATTACCAACAAAATAAAATCTGCCGGGGTATTACTTGACATTTCCCTTTTGGACCACATAATTATCTCTTCTAATGGATACTTGTCAATGGCAGATGAAGGTTTTATGTAAAAACTTCCAATTCCGACATAATTAAGGGCTTTGCCCTTTTTTTGTGTCTTATCGGAAATTAAAATAAGAAAAACACTCCTTGTCTTTTAGGACAAACACCCTCTTGAATCGTCAGCAGAAATTGCCATACCCGGAATAAACCAATAAGTTTTCTGTTTCCCCTGTAACTACTTTCCCGAAAATAAATGCTTCCCCGAAGTTCTAAGCTCCGAGTTCTGATTTCGTATTCTCATCCTGATTTATTCAATTCATTGAAAATGCAACAAAGCTAAAACCCGGATCAGTGCCTTAACCCTTACATCAATAGATTTTCTCGGCATATCCTAAAACTCTCCGACTTTCTTAACGGTATTCCAATTCCTCAATTGTTGCCGGGTTCCCGGGTTTCTTTCCGCTGTGTGAATTTTCACTAAAATAAATCAAAATGAGAAATT
>Ga0209249_1001654_pt1 | contig 20469 bp, 10 predicted proteins | sample SaaInlV_200m_DNA_4_FD_184653 | JGI IMG/M metagenome (GOLD analysis project Ga0209249, IMG submission 184653) | Marine microbial communities from expanding oxygen minimum zones in the Saanich Inlet - SI037_S3LV_200m_DNA (SPAdes) (version 2) | ecosystem: Environmental > Aquatic > Marine >...
GATGATTGATCCCGATTCTATTTTACGTATTTTTGTTTTGTATTCTACCTTATTGTAAATTTTCGGTTTTATTTTTCTGAAGATGCTGACTTGAATATTTAGTTCATCTAGTTCTTCATACTCTTCTTTTTTTATTTTTTCTATTGAGACTATAGCATTAGCTTTAATTTCTTTAGCAATTTTTGTTGCTGCTGCTCCGATTGAATTTTCTATTGGTGGCATGCTTTTGGTAAGTTGGATTTATTAAAAAGTGTTTCTATAGTTAATTATTTAAATGATTGAGGTTGAATTGTTGTATTAAAAATGTGATTAGTCTAGTTATATTGGTGATGGAGGTATTATTCTTGACCGGATGTATTAATTGATGGATAAATTTATATATTTGATTTGGTGAAATGTAATTATGAAAAAGAGATTGATATTTTTAGTTTTAACGTTGATTATTAGTATACCTTTGAGTTTTTCTTCTGATGCTTTATTTAGTAAGGTTGATGTTCCTAGAGTTGGTGTTGAAAAAGATTCTGAAAGAGTTCCTTCTGAAGGTTTGACTCGTTATGTATCTGCTGATGGTTTGGTCGCATCTGTTAAGGATTCAGAGATTAAATATTATCACTCTGATAGGATTCAAAGTAATCGTTTAGTAACTGATTCTTCTGGTTCTGTTGAGAAAAAATTTAAGTCACTTTCTTTTGGACAGGAGATTTCTAATTCTGGAGTTAAGTATGCTTTTGCAACTGGAAAAGAATTAGATGAGTCTGAGTTGTATTATTTTGGTGCGAGATATTATGATTCTGATTTAGGGAGATTCACAAGTGCTGATCCAGTCCCTTCTGAACCCGCTTATCAATATGTTAGAAATAATCCGATGAATCTTGTTGATCCTAGTGGGAGTCTTCCAGTTGGGGCTTTAACTGAGAAATGGGCACAGCATACATTTCCTAAAGATTATGGTTCTCTTAAAGATAATTTGATGCATTATCGTTATGCTTGGAGTGATTACGGATTGTTAGATGTTAGTGCACATGTAAATGCTAAATTTGCAAGAAATACAATTGATTCTGTTTTTAATGCCTATAGTGAAGGAATAAATAGTGGGAAAATGAAAACTTTCCAAATTTCTATGGGAGGTTCTGGTTCTGAATCGCTTAGATATTCTATGCAAGTTAAGTTGGATGATTCTTTATTGGGAGAGGGCATATCAAGAGAGGATTTATTAGGTATTGCGTTCGGTATGTTTACTTCTTTGTCTTATGGATTTGAGGATGCACAAGGTGAACACGTAAGTAATTCAGGACATCGAAGTTCTAGTTATGCTAATGAAGATATGAGAAGTAATTATTTATCTTTTTTTATCTCTGCCAATGATTTTGATAGTTCTGAGGTTCTTGAAAAGTTAGGGGCAAGACCAATTGATGAGATTGATTCTCCTATAGAGAAAAAATTATTTAGTGTTTTCAAGGGATTGTTTATGTCTAAATCTCATGAGTGGCCAACTAATTTTCCTAGTTGGATAAACGATAATATGCCTGAAGAAAATTATGATAATTGGAAAACTATCGAGAGCGATAGTATTAATTAAGTTCTAGTTCGAATTTTTTGTTTTGTTTTAATGCACTTAATACTGTTTTACCTATCTGAGACTTTTTATGTATTTTGATTCTTCCTTTTGTGTCTGCCACTCCGGAGAATAAGAATTGTTTATCTAAACTGATTTCTATTGTTTGATTTGCATAGTCTCTTGGAACAGAAAGGGCGATGTATTTTTTTGTTTCTATTATTTTATAACTTAATTCTTCTCTTGTTCCTTCATACTCTTTAACTGTTAGTTTTATTCCAACTTTTTTTTCTATATTTTCTATTCTTCTACCTTTTGTTCCAATTATTGAAGGAATATCTTTTTTTTGTGCATAGAGTATTGCACGGTTTGATGAGATTAATTTTACCTTGATTGAATCTGAGTATTTTTTTAGTTCTCTTTCTAATTGTTTTTCTGCTAGTCCTTGTTCTGGTGTTCTTTCTTGCTGTACTGGAATTATTACTGTCTCTTCTCCATAACTGTATAGCTCGTACATTAGTTTTTTTGTCATGTAGTCAGTTATTTCTATTACAGGTCTAGCTAAATCTGATTCCGTCATACCTGTCGGAACTTTCACTAACATTTTTAGTGTGTAAACTGTTGTTACTTTTCCTGCTTCAACAAATAGGATTGTATCGATTGTTGAAGGTATTGTTCCCGTATCTAGTCTTCCAACGAATCTTTGAACTGTATCTATTGGTGCTGCTGCGTGTAGTACTCCTATGCAATTTGATCCCGCAAGTCTTAGGTCTGTAAATAATTTGAAATCAGGTGTGTCTCTTATTTCATCGAAAATAATATTGTCTGGCCTTGATAGAAAAAGTATATCATGTATTTCTCCAGAGCTTGTAAATGATTTTGAGTATTGTGTTATGTTTTTATCTAACTGTAAATCTCTTGGAGATTCTACGGTTTTTGTTATTTTTCCTTCTTTCACATATTGTTCTGCTATTGCTTGTGCTAAGGTTGATTTTCCTGAACCTGTTTCTCCTGCTATGATCATTCCTCTAGCTCTTGTTTTTATTCTTTCTAGGATTTCATCAGGAAGTTTGTAATTCTCTAGCGATAGTTTTTTTATTGGTTTTATTGCAGTGATCTCCAGTCCGTCAGCTATTGGTTTTCTAACAATAACTATTCTATATTTTTTATATTGAATTATTGTTGAACCAGGATTACTAATTTCTATAAATGATTTTGGATCTACTTTAGTTTTTTCGACTATTTCTTTTGCTAGTTCGTCAATCTTTTTGTATCCTAATTTCTTTTTTCCTATATCTACTAGTTTCCAATTTCCTGGTGTCCCTCTTTTTGCTTTAGGAATACAGTCTTCTTTCAGATGTAAAGACATTGTTTTGTCATCGAAATATTTCTCTATCTTGAGTTTTCCTCTAGGGGTGTGAGTTTCTATAAATCTAACATTCAGTCCGAATGCCTTTGCTGATTCAGATTGCACTTTATCTGCAGTTATTAGTGTTGCAGATTCATCGTAAGCTATTTGACGAATCATAGCATCTATTTCACCAGCTTTTGCAAATTTAATTTGAGCAGGAGTAGGCCTTAACCCTGCAAATCTTATTTCTATGTTTTTTCCTTTTTTTAGTTCTTGTAACTCTTGAACTTCCTCTATTCCTATGAGTCCTATTTCTTTTCTTTTATTTGCTTGAGCCTCTAGTTCTGCCATAACTGCGTTTGGAATTATTATTGTTCCAGAAATCTCTTTATCTTTGATTAGTTTTGATGTTATTTTTTCTATTACTACAGAAGTGTCGAGTACATATGTTTTCATTTTATTTTTCCCATCAAGCTTTCCAAATCTTTTATTAAGGATATTCAAAGAAATGTGTTAATTATTTTTAACATATGTTAATTATTCTTAATAAATTATATAAATCTTTTGTTTGTAAAGTGTATTTAACAACAATGTTAAATCTTTCTAACAAAAACTAAGAAACCTGTATGTCCTAAGATGCTGAATTCTGGATGTATCTTTCTTTCTTCGAATTTCCAAGGACGTTCTATTATCTCAACAACTTTGATTAGTTGAAATTTTTCATTTCTTCTAATCTCTTTTACAAAGTCAGAAACTTGAGGTGTTGAGGGTGAGTAACTAACTAAGTGGCCTCCAGAAACTAAAGCTTTTTCTGCGTGGGTAACTACTTCCCAAGGTGTTGGCATATCTAGTGTTATTAAATCTATATTTTTTTCAGAGATCCCTTCACAAATATCTTTGTGTTTTAGTTTTATATTTTTTAATTCTAATCTTTTAATGTTATTTTCTGCTATTTTCAAGAAGTCTTCTCGTTTTTCATAGCCAACTACAGATTTTACTATGTTTGCTAGTAAGAAGGTATTTATCCCTGAACCTACTCCTGCATCGATAACTTTGGAATCTTTATTTATACCAGTGTTAGATATTATTAAACCAATATCTTTTTTATGCATTGCTTGAGGCCCTCTTTTTAGTTTTTTTATGTTATCTATAAAATTAGCTTCTGATACGAAGAATTCATCTTTTGAGTGAGAATGGATAGGGTTTTCAGAGGATTCTATATCCTCTTTCTTTACTACACCGTATTGGGAGTGAAGATCTCCTTCTTTCCAGAAAAATTTTCTTTTTTTGTGAAATAATACTTTTTTGATATTCATTTTTATAAAGTGCAGGTGACAGGACTCGAACCTGCGTAAGCACTAAGCTAATGGATTTTGAGTCCATCCCGTTTGACCACTCCGGCACACCTGCATATGACTAGATTAGTCTAATTTTAGTTTAAAAATGTTTCTTTTCCACCAAATCGAATCTTTTTTAAGTTTTCCTATATTCTTTTTTTTATGGAGAGTTCAATTGTTCTGGATGATGTAAGTAAAAGTTATGAAATTGGAGATTATGAATTGCATGTTTTACAAGATATTTCATTAGATATTAAAAAAGGAGAATTCATAGCTATAAAGGGTCCTTCTGGAGCTGGAAAAAGTACTTGGATGAATATGATTGGTAGTCTAGATGTTCCAAGTAGTGGAAATATTATTTTGGATGGCAATGATTTGTCAAATCTTTCAGAATCAGAGTTAGCTGTTTTAAGAGGAAAAAAAATAGGTTTCGTATTCCAAAATTTCAATCTAATTCCTAGTTTAAGTGCCTTTGATAATGTTTCTTTACCTTTAATATTTCAAGATATAAAGAAAGAAAAGAGAGATAGAATAACTAAAGAAATTTTGGAGAGAGTTGGGTTAAAAGATAGAGTAAATCATAAACCTTCAGAACTTTCTGGTGGAGAGAGGCAGAGAGTTGCAATTGCTAGAGCTTTAGTAAATGATCCAGAAATAATTTTGGCAGATGAACCTACTGGGAATTTAGATTCAAAAACTGGAAAAGAAATTATGAAACTTTTAATTAATTTAAATAAAGAGGGCAAAACTTTGATTGTAATTACACACGATGATAGTATTGCAAAGCTTGCGAAGAGAGTGATAAACCTTAAAGATGGGAAAATAACAAAATGAAAAAAATAATTTTAATGGTTTTAATGCTGTTTTTGTTTGCTGATCCAATAGATGCTTTTAGCATTGTATCTGTAAATTCTGATAGTTTTGCACCAGGAGAACAAGGGATAATAAGTTTAGAGATTGAGAATGAGAGAGATCATGATATTAGAGATGTTAGCATAGTCTTGGATTTGTCTAGCGATAATTTGCCAATTGCACCTGTAGATTCTAGTGCGAGTGTATTTGTTGATGAACTTGATGTTGGTGATGATGAAAGGATAGAGTTTAGTTTGATTGTATTACCTGAAGCTAGTTTAGGGGTGTACAAGATTCCAGTTTTAGTAACTTACGTAGGTTATAATGATAGTATATATGAACTTGAAGAGATGATTAGTTTGATTGTGTCTAGTGAACCTAAACTCTCTTTAAGAATTGATGAACCTGATTTTATTATTGGAGATTTCGCAGAAATTTCTATAGGTATTGTTAATGAAGGTTTGTCTGATGTTAAGTTTTTGAAAGTTAAGATTGAAGGGAGTGATTTCTTTGAAGTTTTATCAAATCAAGAGGTTTATGTTGGCGAACTTAGTTCTGATGATTTTGATAGAGTTGATTTCAAATTATTATTAAAAGATCCCTTGGATAGTGTTAGCATTCCAATAACCTTAGAGTATTATGATTCGACTAATCAATTTTATAGCTATGGAGATAGTTTGAGAATAAGTGTTTATTCTGAACAAGAGGCAGAGGCTTTAGGATTATTAGAGGTTCAGAGAAGTAAATGGTGGATTTTCGTTATCTTAGTTTTAATATTTGTGATAGTTCGTAAGGTGAAGAAGAGAAAAAGATGATTTCAGATTATTTTGTTTTTGCTTTAAAAGGAATTAGGCAGAGGGGAACCAGATCTTGGTTGACTATGATTGGAATATTTATAGGAATAGCTGCGGTTGTTTCTTTGATATCTTTAGGTCAGGGTTTGGAAAATTCTATAACTTCTCAGTTTGAAGAGCTTGGTTCTGATAAATTGACTTTGCTTGGTAAGGCAGGTTCTATCATCTCTCCAGCAGCTTCTTCCCTATCTGGGAATCCTATAACTGTAGATGATATCAGAATTGTTGAGGGTGTTGAAGGGGTTGATTATGTTGTTCAGATGCTGATGAGTTCTAGCGATATAAATTATCGTGGAGAGAGTAAAAATTTGCTTGTATATGGTTTACCTCCAGAAGAGAGCAACCTTGCTTATAGTGGAATGTCTTCATGGGTGGCAGAGAGTGGTAGGATGCTTGAGGATGGAGATAGATATAAAATTTTTATTGGAGAGGGCATTGCTTACGAAAGTTTTGAGAGAGATTTAAAAGTTAGAGATAGGGTAGAGATTAGAGATAGAGATTTTAGAGTTGTAGGGATTTTGAATAAAGTTGGAGGTCCCGACGATTATTCTATTTATTTACCTATAGATATTATGAGGGAATTACTTGATGAGCCTGAGATAGTTTCGATGGCTACGATTGTTGTTAGGGGAGATTTTGATCCTGATGAAGTTTCTTTAGGAATAGAAGAGGCATTGTATGATTTTAGAAATGAAGATGAAGAATCTGCAAGTTTTTCATTATCTACTTCTGGAGATTTATTGGAGGCTATTGGAGATATACTTGGAATTGTTCAGTGGATCTTGGTAGGTATTGCTGGGATCTCTTTACTTGTTGGAGGGGTAGGGATCATGAATACGATGTATACCTCTGTTGTTGAGAGAACTAAAGATATTGGAATAATGAAAGCTGTAGGTGCTAGGGATTCGGATATTTTAACTATATTTTTGATTGAATCTGGTTTGCTCGGATTATTTGGAGGGGCAATAGGCGCTTTAATAGGAGTAGGAATAAGTAAAGGTGTGGAGTTTATTGCATATAAGGAATTAGGTATTGATTTGTTGAAAGTTTCTATCAATCCAGAATTAATTGGTGGGGCTTTGTTGTTCTCTTTTGTTGTGGGATCTATTTCTGGGATCTTTCCTGCTAGACAGGCTGCTAAAATGCGTCCTGTTGATGCATTAAGATATGAATAGAAAGACTTTTAAAGTATTAGTCCTCGTTTAGTGGTGAAAGAATGGTAACTATAAATGAAACTAGGACATTATATAGAGTGGATGTAAAAGATTCTCCGAATTATTTCGGTGCTTGGACTGCTGACCCTTTAGAGGCTTATGGTCTTTATTTGGATGGAGTTCTTGGAGATTTATTAGATGAGAAGAGTGATCTTTTTTCTTATAAATTGAATGAATCTGAATTTAATGATTGGACTGCTTCAGGCTATGCTTTTATGCCTAGCACTATTGAAGAGTCTAGAGTTAAACATCTTGGATCTATAGAAGATGTTATTGGAATGTACATATAAGGATGGGAAAACCTCAACACTATTGTGCTGATCTTAGTCCGGTTAGTGGGAGAACTGCAAAGAATAGGAATGATACTCTCTTTAATATTATTTTAGAAGATCTACCTCATTTGAAACTAACTTATTTTCCAGAGTATAATCCATTTATTAGGACTGGAGTTGCTCAGAAAAATACTGGGACTCAGATAGGCAAGAACAGATTTTCTTCTCGTAAAGATTTACTAGATACAATTATACATGAAGAGCTTCACCATAGATGGTGGAAAAAGGGAATTTTTGATCATCATGTTCTGGGTAGTGAAAAAGAAACGAGATTTTATGAAACTGTTCAAAGATATAAGAAGATGCGTGGCTGGATTTAGATAAGTTTTATATATTTGATTTATTTTATATCTGTATGAAAAAGAGATTGTTATCTTTAGTTTTTGTGTTGCTTATAATTAGTATGCCTACAGGTTATTCTTCTGATATTTTATTTAGTAATGTTGAAGTTCCTAGAGTTGATGTTGAAAAAGATTCTGAAAGAGTTTCTTCTGAAGGTTTGACTCGTTATGTTTATGGATCTGGCATAGTTGCATCGGTTAAGGATTCAGAGATTAAATATTATCATTCAGATAGAATTCAGAGTAATCGTTTAGTAACTGATCCTTCTGGTTCTGTTGAGAAAGAGTTTAAGTCTCTGCCTTTTGGACAGAAAGTTTCTAATTCTGGTGTTAAGTATGCTTTTGCAACTGGAAAGGAATTGGATGAATCAGAGTTGTATTATTTTGGTGCTAGGTATCATGATTCTAATTTAGGGAGATTCACTAGTGTTGATCCAGTCCCTTCTGAGCCCTCTTATCAATATGTTAGAAATAATCCGATGAATATGATTGATCCTAGTGGAAGTCTCCCATTTGGTGCTTTAACTGAGCAAGTAGCACATCACACAGTTCCTAAAGATTATGGTTCTCTTAAAAATAATTTGATGCAATATCGTTATGCTATGAGTAATTATGGTTTGTTAGATGTTAGTGCTCATGTAAATGCGAAATTTGCAGAAAATACAATCGATTCTGTTTTTAATGCCTATAGTGCAGGAAAAAATAGTGGGAAAATGAAAACTTTTCAAATTTCTATGGGAAGTTCTAGTTCTGAATCTCTTAGGTATTCTATGCAGGTTAAATTGGATGATTCTTTATTAAGTGAAGGTTCATCAAGAGAGCAGTTGTTAAGTATTGCGTTCGGTATGTTTACTTCCTTGTCTGAGGGATTTGAGGATGCACAGGGTGAACATGCAATTACTTCGGGACATCGAGGTTCTAGTTATGCTAATGAAGATATGAGAAGTAATTATTTATCTTTTTTTATTTCTGCCAATGATCTTGACAGTTTCGAAGTTCTTGAAAAATTAGGGGCAAGACCAATTGATGAGATTAATTCTCCTATAGGGGAAAAAGCATTTAGTATTTTCAAAGGATTGTTTATGTCTAAATCTCATGAGTGGCCAACTAATTTTCCTAGTTGGGTAAACGATAATATGCCTGAAGAAAATTATGATAATTGGAAAACTATCGAGAGTGATAGTATTAATTAAGTTCTAGTTCGAATTTTTTGTTTTGTTTTAATGCACTCAATACTGTTTTACCTATCTGAGACTTTTTATGTATTTTGATTCTTCCTTTTGTGTCTGCCACCCCTGAGAATAAGAATTGTTTATCTAAACTGATTTCTATTGTTTGATTTGCATAGTCTCTTGGAACAGAAAGGGCGATGTATTTTTTTGTTTCTATTATTTTATAACTTAATTCTTCTCTTGTTCCTTCATACTCTTTAACTGTTAGTTTTATTCCAACTTTTTTTTCTATATTTTCTATTCTTCTACCTTTTGTTCCAATTATTGAAGGAATATCTTTTTTTTGTGCATAGAGTATTGCACGGTTTGATGAGATTAATTTTACCTTGATTGAATCTGAGTATTTTTTTAGTTCTCTTTCTAATTGTTTTTCTGCTAGTCCTTGTTCTGGTGTTCTTTCTTGCTGTACTGGAATTATTACTGTCTCTTCTCCATAACTGTATAGCTCGTACATTAGTTTTTTTGTCATGTAGTCAGTTATTTCTATTACAGGTCTAGCTAAATCTGATTCCGTCATACCTGTCGGAACTTTCACTAACATTTTTAGTGTGTAAACTGTTGTTACTTTTCCTGCTTCAACAAATAGGATTGTATCGATTGTTGAAGGTATTGTTCCCGTATCTAGTCTTCCAACGAATCTTTGAACTGTATCTATTGGTGCTGCTGCGTGTAGTACTCCTATGCAATTTGATCCCGCAAGTCTTAGGTCTGTAAATAATTTGAAATCAGGTGTGTCTCTTATTTCATCGAAAATAATATTGTCTGGCCTTGATAGAAAAAGTATATCATGTATTTCTCCAGAGCTTGTAAATGATTTTGAGTATTGTGTTATGTTTTTATCTAACTGTAAATCTCTTGGAGATTCTACGGTTTTTGTTATTTTTCCTTCTTTCACATATTGTTCTGCTATTGCTTGTGCTAAGGTTGATTTTCCTGAACCTGTTTCTCCTGCTATGATCATTCCTCTAGCTCTTGTTTTTATTCTTTCTAGGATTTCATCAGGAAGTTTGTAATTCTCTAGCGATAGTTTTTTTATTGGTTTTATTGCAGTGATCTCCAGTCCGTCAGCTATTGGTTTTCTAACAATAACTATTCTATATTTTTTATATTGAATTATTGTTGAACCAGGATTACTAATTTCTATAAATGATTTTGGATCTACTTTAGTTTTTTCGACTATTTCTTTTGCTAGTTCGTCAATCTTTTTGTATCCTAATTTCTTTTTTCCTATATCTACTAGTTTCCAATTTCCTGGTGTCCCTCTTTTTGCTTTAGGAATACAGTCTTCTTTCAGATGTAAAGACATTGTTTTGTCATCGAAATATTTCTCTATCTTGAGTTTTCCTCTAGGGGTGTGAGTTTCTATAAATCTAACATTCAGTCCGAATGCCTTTGCTGATTCAGATTGCACTTTATCTGCAGTTATTAGTGTTGCAGATTCATCGTAAGCTATTTGACGAATCATAGCATCTATTTCACCAGCTTTTGCAAATTTAATTTGAGCAGGAGTAGGCCTTAACCCTGCAAATCTTATTTCTATGTTTTTTCCTTTTTTTAGTTCTTGTAACTCTTGAACTTCCTCTATTCCTATGAGTCCTATTTCTTTTCTTTTATTTGCTTGAGCCTCTAGTTCTGCCATAACTGCGTTTGGAATTATTATTGTTCCAGAAATCTCTTTATCTTTGATTAGTTTTGATGTTATTTTTTCTATTACTACAGAAGTGTCGAGTACATATGTTTTCATTTTATTTTTCCCATCAAGCTTTCCAAATCTTTTATTAAGGATATTCAAAGAAATGTGTTAATTATTTTTAACATATGTTAATTATTCTTAATAAATTATATAAATCTTTTGTTTGTAAAGTGTATTTAACAACAATGTTAAATCTTTCTAACAAAAACTAAGAAACCTGTATGTCCTAAGATGCTGAATTCTGGATGTATCTTTCTTTCTTCGAATTTCCAAGGACGTTCTATTATCTCAACAACTTTGATTAGTTGAAATTTTTCATTTCTTCTAATCTCTTTTACAAAGTCAGAAACTTGAGGTGTTGAGGGTGAGTAACTAACTAAGTGGCCTCCAGAAACTAAAGCTTTTTCTGCGTGGGTAACTACTTCCCAAGGTGTTGGCATATCTAGTGTTATTAAATCTATATTTTTTTCAGAGATCCCTTCACAAATATCTTTGTGTTTTAGTTTTATATTTTTTAATTCTAATCTTTTAATGTTATTTTCTGCTATTTTCAAGAAGTCTTCTCGTTTTTCATAGCCAACTACAGATTTTACTATGTTTGCTAGTAAGAAGGTATTTATCCCTGAACCTACTCCTGCATCGATAACTTTGGAATCTTTATTTATACCAGTGTTAGATATTATTAAACCAATATCTTTTTTATGCATTGCTTGAGGCCCTCTTTTTAGTTTTTTTATGTTATCTATAAAATTAGCTTCTGATACGAAGAATTCATCTTTTGAGTGAGAATGGATAGGGTTTTCAGAGGATTCTATATCCTCTTTCTTTACTACACCGTATTGGGAGTGAAGATCTCCTTCTTTCCAGAAAAATTTTCTTTTTTTGTGAAATAATACTTTTTTGATATTCATTTTTATAAAGTGCAGGTGACAGGACTCGAACCTGCGTAAGCACTAAGCTAATGGATTTTGAGTCCATCCCGTTTGACCACTCCGGCACACCTGCATATGACTAGATTAGTCTAATTTTAGTTTAAAAATGTTTCTTTTCCACCAAATCGAATCTTTTTTAAGTTTTCCTATATTCTTTTTTTTATGGAGAGTTCAATTGTTCTGGATGATGTAAGTAAAAGTTATGAAATTGGAGATTATGAATTGCATGTTTTACAAGATATTTCATTAGATATTAAAAAAGGAGAATTCATAGCTATAAAGGGTCCTTCTGGAGCTGGAAAAAGTACTTGGATGAATATGATTGGTAGTCTAGATGTTCCAAGTAGTGGAAATATTATTTTGGATGGCAATGATTTGTCAAATCTTTCAGAATCAGAGTTAGCTGTTTTAAGAGGAAAAAAAATAGGTTTCGTATTCCAAAATTTCAATCTAATTCCTAGTTTAAGTGCCTTTGATAATGTTTCTTTACCTTTAATATTTCAAGATATAAAGAAAGAAAAGAGAGATAGAATAACTAAAGAAATTTTGGAGAGAGTTGGGTTAAAAGATAGAGTAAATCATAAACCTTCAGAACTTTCTGGTGGAGAGAGGCAGAGAGTTGCAATTGCTAGAGCTTTAGTAAATGATCCAGAAATAATTTTGGCAGATGAACCTACTGGGAATTTAGATTCAAAAACTGGAAAAGAAATTATGAAACTTTTAATTAATTTAAATAAAGAGGGCAAAACTTTGATTGTAATTACACACGATGATAGTATTGCAAAGCTTGCGAAGAGAGTGATAAACCTTAAAGATGGGAAAATAACAAAATGAAAAAAATAATTTTAATGGTTTTAATGCTGTTTTTGTTTGCTGATCCAATAGATGCTTTTAGCATTGTATCTGTAAATTCTGATAGTTTTGCACCAGGAGAACAAGGGATAATAAGTTTAGAGATTGAGAATGAGAGAGATCATGATATTAGAGATGTTAGCATAGTCTTGGATTTGTCTAGCGATAATTTGCCAATTGCACCTGTAGATTCTAGTGCGAGTGTATTTGTTGATGAACTTGATGTTGGTGATGATGAAAGGATAGAGTTTAGTTTGATTGTATTACCTGAAGCTAGTTTAGGGGTGTACAAGATTCCAGTTTTAGTAACTTACGTAGGTTATAATGATAGTATATATGAACTTGAAGAGATGATTAGTTTGATTGTGTCTAGTGAACCTAAACTCTCTTTAAGAATTGATGAACCTGATTTTATTATTGGAGATTTCGCAGAAATTTCTATAGGTATTGTTAATGAAGGTTTGTCTGATGTTAAGTTTTTGAAAGTTAAGATTGAAGGGAGTGATTTCTTTGAAGTTTTATCAAATCAAGAGGTTTATGTTGGCGAACTTAGTTCTGATGATTTTGATAGAGTTGATTTCAAATTATTATTAAAAGATCCCTTGGATAGTGTTAGCATTCCAATAACCTTAGAGTATTATGATTCGACTAATCAATTTTATAGCTATGGAGATAGTTTGAGAATAAGTGTTTATTCTGAACAAGAGGCAGAGGCTTTAGGATTATTAGAGGTTCAGAGAAGTAAATGGTGGATTTTCGTTATCTTAGTTTTAATATTTGTGATAGTTCGTAAGGTGAAGAAGAGAAAAAGATGATTTCAGATTATTTTGTTTTTGCTTTAAAAGGAATTAGGCAGAGGGGAACCAGATCTTGGTTGACTATGATTGGAATATTTATAGGAATAGCTGCGGTTGTTTCTTTGATATCTTTAGGTCAGGGTTTGGAAAATTCTATAACTTCTCAGTTTGAAGAGCTTGGTTCTGATAAATTGACTTTGCTTGGTAAGGCAGGTTCTATCATCTCTCCAGCAGCTTCTTCCCTATCTGGGAATCCTATAACTGTAGATGATATCAGAATTGTTGAGGGTGTTGAAGGGGTTGATTATGTTGTTCAGATGCTGATGAGTTCTAGCGATATAAATTATCGTGGAGAGAGTAAAAATTTGCTTGTATATGGTTTACCTCCAGAAGAGAGCAACCTTGCTTATAGTGGAATGTCTTCATGGGTGGCAGAGAGTGGTAGGATGCTTGAGGATGGAGATAGATATAAAATTTTTATTGGAGAGGGCATTGCTTACGAAAGTTTTGAGAGAGATTTAAAAGTTAGAGATAGGGTAGAGATTAGAGATAGAGATTTTAGAGTTGTAGGGATTTTGAATAAAGTTGGAGGTCCCGACGATTATTCTATTTATTTACCTATAGATATTATGAGGGAATTACTTGATGAGCCTGAGATAGTTTCGATGGCTACGATTGTTGTTAGGGGAGATTTTGATCCTGATGAAGTTTCTTTAGGAATAGAAGAGGCATTGTATGATTTTAGAAATGAAGATGAAGAATCTGCAAGTTTTTCATTATCTACTTCTGGAGATTTATTGGAGGCTATTGGAGATATACTTGGAATTGTTCAGTGGATCTTGGTAGGTATTGCTGGGATCTCTTTACTTGTTGGAGGGGTAGGGATCATGAATACGATGTATACCTCTGTTGTTGAGAGAACTAAAGATATTGGAATAATGAAAGCTGTAGGTGCTAGGGATTCGGATATTTTAACTATATTTTTGATTGAATCTGGTTTGCTCGGATTATTTGGAGGGGCAATAGGCGCTTTAATAGGAGTAGGAATAAGTAAAGGTGTGGAGTTTATTGCATATAAGGAATTAGGTATTGATTTGTTGAAAGTTTCTATCAATCCAGAATTAATTGGTGGGGCTTTGTTGTTCTCTTTTGTTGTGGGATCTATTTCTGGGATCTTTCCTGCTAGACAGGCTGCTAAAATGCGTCCTGTTGATGCATTAAGATATGAATAGAAAGACTTTTAAAGTATTAGTCCTCGTTTAGTGGTGAAAGAATGGTAACTATAAATGAAACTAGGACATTATATAGAGTGGATGTAAAAGATTCTCCGAATTATTTCGGTGCTTGGACTGCTGACCCTTTAGAGGCTTATGGTCTTTATTTGGATGGAGTTCTTGGAGATTTATTAGATGAGAAGAGTGATCTTTTTTCTTATAAATTGAATGAATCTGAATTTAATGATTGGACTGCTTCAGGCTATGCTTTTATGCCTAGCACTATTGAAGAGTCTAGAGTTAAACATCTTGGATCTATAGAAGATGTTATTGGAATGTACATATAAGGATGGGAAAACCTCAACACTATTGTGCTGATCTTAGTCCGGTTAGTGGGAGAACTGCAAAGAATAGGAATGATACTCTCTTTAATATTATTTTAGAAGATCTACCTCATTTGAAACTAACTTATTTTCCAGAGTATAATCCATTTATTAGGACTGGAGTTGCTCAGAAAAATACTGGGACTCAGATAGGCAAGAACAGATTTTCTTCTCGTAAAGATTTACTAGATACAATTATACATGAAGAGCTCCACCATAGATGGTGGAAAAAGGGAATTTTTGATCATCATGTTCTGGGTAGTGAAAAAGAAACGAGATTTTATGAAACTGTTCAAAGATATAAGAAGATGCGTGGTTGGATTTAAGAAGGATTTATATACTAGTAATTCTTGTTATATTTAAAATGGGGAAGATTAGATTAGTAGTATTTTTTTGTGTAGTTTTGTTGATTGGTTCAGGATGTAGTGCTCCAAGACTTAGTTTGTTTAAGGGTGGCGAGACTATTGATCGTGCTCCTGTTGTTCAGAGTATGAGTTTTAGTGATGTTAAATGTGATAATTTTCTTAAAAGTCCTTCAAAGGTCAGTATCCCAAGTATTGGAGAAAAGAATTTTGAGAAAGATGAAGAAAAAGATTTTATTGAGATAGAAGAGGTTGCAATCGATAGTGGAAAAAAATGTGGCAAAATTTACAAAGTTTATGCTACTGATGATTTTGGAATTGTTTCTGTAGGTTATAAATTAGAGTATGTAGATTATAATGGTAAGGAAATAGAATTGAAGGAATCATATTCTGATGATTTAAGAAATTCGAAAGAATTATTTTGGTTTGATGGAACTTTTGAAAATCTTATGCCTGGAGAGTATTCTTTAAACTTTACCGTCGAGGATAGAGAAGGGAATGTTGATTCTTTAAAAAGATTTTTTTTCGTTTATTAGGTTCATTTCTTTAAATTTTTCCGAAAGCTTTTTATATTCTTCTTGTGATTCTTTAGTTATGAAAAAAGAGTGTGTTGATATTAATTATTTTTGTAGCAGTATGCTTTTTTATAATTTTAATAAATGGAGGGAGATTATATAATGAAAAATAATAGGTTAAAATTGGGGAAAAGTGTTTTTACGATGTGGGTTTTATTTTTATTTTTATTTATGCCAGTAAGTTATGGGTCGGATTCTAATGCTGCTCCTGCAGTATCAGGATTTAGGGTGGTTCAGGGAGAATCTAGTCCCACATATAATGGTGATGTGTCGTTAAGTTTCCCATTGCTCGAAGTTCCTGGTACTGGTATTAGCTTGCCTATTACTCTCTCCTATCAAGCTGGTATCTCTACTCACCAAGCAGCAAGTTCTGTTGGACTTGGGTTTAACTTAGGTGTTGGTTCTGTAGTTCGTGGCGTTAATAATTATATTGATGATATGGAAGAACAGGGTGAAATGGGAAAGTCTGTAGCTAATTATGGTTGTGTTCATCCTGATGGATATAATGCTGTATGTGGACCTTACAATGGACAATGTAGTTTTGGAGTTCTTACACCTTGTTTAGGTGGATGTATAGAAGGTCAGTTTGGTGGATGTAGTGTGGATAGTGCTAAGGCTTGTGTTAATAGGAATACTGGTGTAGTTGATTCTTGTGTTGCTTCAGATACTTGTAATGCTAACCAAGTATATACTTCATGTACTGGTCTTTGTCAAGCTGGAGTTGTTGGTGGATGTACAAGTGAACCAACTCTTGTGAATTCTGTTGAAGGTAGTTTACATGCATTATTAGCTAAGGGTGTTAAGGGTACAGATGATGAGGGAGGAAATCAAGATTTTTACTTTTTGAATTCTCCTGCCGGTGCAACTAAAATGATGTTTAATGAAGCTGGCGAATTTATTCCATTGAGCTGGAGTAATATTGATATAGATTATTCAACTTCTTCTAAAAAAGGTTCTAAAAATGCTTTAGATAGTTTTTCTGTGGTTGATGAGAGTGGAACAAAATATTTATTTGGTGGTTCTGGTGCAACTGATAGTGTAGAAGTAATTGGTTCGAGCTGGACTACTATTAAGGTTGATAATGAAAATAATGATGAGGTTTATAGTGATGAAGAGATAGCTGCTGCTGATCCTCACGAAGTTTGTAATGATAATGGTTTGTGTGCTAGTAATTTTATTGGAGGATATTCTGATACTGGAAGTCTTTGGAGAAGTTATGATTATTATATAGATCAGGGATATTCTGCTAATTCTGCTTGTGAATCTGCATGGATTTGTCCATATGAGTATTCAGATAATTTTTGTGGAGATTCTTTTACTCAGAAATTACATGAAGATTATTTATATAACCCCAATGAAGCGTTTCCTGATTCTATTAAAAGTGGAAGTTTGACTAGTCCTAGTTATCAAATGAAAGTTTATAGGTGTAAGGATTCTGCGTGTGATTCTGGATTTGAAGGATATAATGAATTGAATGGCCATATTGATATAGTTGCTGAGGATTCTAGAGGATGTAGTGCTCTGACTCAGATAGCATCAACAGGGTATGGTAATACTGCTAAGTTTGCAGCATATAGACAAGTAGATATAGGTGCAGAATATATAGATACATGGTATTTAACTGAAGCACATAGTGTAGATTATGTTGATAGTGATGGTATTTCTGGAGCTAGCGATGGTGATGATGGGTCATGGGTCAAGGTAGACTATGGAGTTTATGTTTCAAATTTTGTTGATGAGACTCCAGAATATAATGCTCAAGAGATTGCGAGTCCGCGGTTGGTGCCAATAAATCATCCTTCTGATTCTAGTTGGTTTGCCTACGATATAAGTATGGAAGTTGGTGGAGCTAACCAAGGTTCGGGTTCTAAATTTTTATCTTCTTCGTATGAAGATGTTATGGCTGTATCGAAAGCACATAGAAAATCTGAAAGAGATTTAATGCATATAGAGTCAATTGAAACTGCAACTCATAGGGCAAATTTTGTTTATTCTGCTCCTACTAAAGGAAGTAGAGATATGGTTGAACAACTTGATACTATAACTCTTATATACAAAGAAACTGGAATGACATTGCTTAGTTATGATTTTGCATATAGAGTTAATGATAAACTAAAAGATCCTGGGAATTTAGGATTTGGTCAGAGAACTTTGACGAGTGTAACTAAAAATGGTTATGCTAAGGCTTCTGAACCACCATTAACATTTGATTATAATGAATGTAATCCCTCATTTGATACAGAGTTATATGATAATAAGGGACAGTACAGAGAATTTACTGATTCTTGGGGATTTTATAGTGAAAATACTGATGATAATGGAAATTATGTTGTAGATGATATGAGTGATGGGTGTGGTGCTAATTCATGGTCCTTGTCTGGAGTTACATATCCTACAGGTGGCTCAATTGATTATACTTATGAACCAAATTCTTACAAATATATACAGGATTATACTACCTATGGTGTAGCTAAAATAGGTGGAGGGATAAGAGTCTCTACTACTACTGTTGCTGATGGAATAGATCCTATTCCACTTACTACTAAATTTGAGTATGGTAATGGTGTAGCAACTAGAGAACCTGCCGAAGCATATAATTTTGCTGCAAGAGAGTGGAGTAATAGTATAGCTTGGGATTATCCGGGTGCTGGAAGTGGAGTGTATATTGGTTATGAAACTATTACTTCGAAAGCTCCAGAAGATGGAAGTTATGGATATACTGTTTATGATTTTAAAGATCCTAAGGAGTTATCAGACGATGATTGGAGTGATTGTGCAGGACATAATGTTGATAGATATGATCCTTGTGTTGGAGGATATTTAACTGATAATAGTTGGCAAAGAAATTATCCTGAAAGTGTAACTCTATATTCTGCTAGTGGCGTTCCTGTTCAGACAGTTATTAATGAGATGGATACAAGTACTGTTAAGTTTGAGTGGGAACAAACCAATGATTTCGTGGATCCTAGAACTGGTCAGCAACCTTCAACAGATTACAATCCACATAATGTAGTTGTTGATTATGATGTTAAATCTGTATTCCCATTTACTAACATGACTTCAACTACAATTGACGGGGTTACTAATCAGGTTGAATATGAGTATAATGATAAAGGATTGCTCTACAAAACTATCGAGCATTCAGATTATGGTGATAAGGTAACTGTTGTTGAATATGCTTATGAAAGTAATCCTGGAATGGCTGCAAAAAATATGTTGAATCAAGTTAAGGAAACTAAGATTTATGAAGGTAGTGATTCTGGAACACCTTTATTAGTCAGTCGTACTGAGTGGAGTGATTCCTGGAGTGGAGATGCTAATGGTAAATGGTATCCTTCTGCTGTATCTGTAGGAACTCTTGGAGATATGTTAACAACTTCTACTATTTTGGAGTATGATAAATTTGGACGTGTGATTAAGAGTAAGGATGGTAAAGATCATATTACAAAAATGTATTATGGTACTTCTAGTGATCCTTGTTGTGAATCTAATGGAGGAGTTTGTTCAGGAGAGAATATTCAATTAACTTGTGCTGAGAATAATATTGGTCATAAGGTTGAATCTTATTATGATGATATGGGCAGAATTGATTATATTAAAGACCCAAATAATGCTAAAATTTATTATTATTATGATGGGTTGTCTAGATTAAGTGATATTAAGAAACCAACAGATGGTAATAGTGCTAGATTACATTATGCTTATGATTTTGCTTTAAGTCATGGAGCTATTAGTCCAACAAATGCAAATGAAGTTATGACAACTCAAGAGTTGGGTGGAGGAGTTCAAGTTGTTTCAAGAGGTGTAGCAGATGGTCTTGGAAGGAATATTCAAACTCAGATTGAAGATGGAGATTCGGTTATCTTACAAGATATCAAATATAATGATATAGCTAAGCCTGAGAGTCAAACTAAACCTGATAGATTTGAAACTAATAAACAGAGTGAATTGAAAAAGTTAAATCCTATAAAAAGGCTTTTTGCTAGAATAGGTTTGATTGGTAAGGATATTGGAGAGAATCATTATATTCTTGATAAGGGTCCTAGGGCCATCATTAAGAGTGAAGTAGATTATGATTTAAATCCTTTAGCTAGAGTTAGTAAAACTTATCCCTTAGGAAAAGATAGTAAAGATAGTAGTTTGTTCATAGAGCAGGTTTATGGTTCTGAAAGCTTTGGAGGAAATGATTTGAGAACTGTTACATTTTATGATGAAAAAAGGCATTCTGGAATGGTTTCTACTGATCAATTTGGAAACACTAGGAAGACTGAAGACGAGGATAGTACTGTTGCAGTTTTTGAATACAATTTACTTGGACAGATGTTAAAAAGTGATGTGGATGATAGTAATCCTTCCAATCCTGCTGGTGATGGAATTGTTGGAATTAATAGGTATGATAATTTTGGTAGAGTTAATATGAGTTGTGATCCTGACAGAGGTTGTACTTTTTATACTTACGATAACAATGGTAATGCTGAAACTGTAAGGGACTCAAGAGGATGGGTAACAAGATTTGATTATGATGGGCTGGATAGAATTATTAATATTTATGTCAATAAAGGTTCAGGGGAAGTAAGAAGGTTGGCTAATATT
>Ga0209249_1001657_pt1 | contig 20449 bp, 22 predicted proteins | sample SaaInlV_200m_DNA_4_FD_184653 | JGI IMG/M metagenome (GOLD analysis project Ga0209249, IMG submission 184653) | Marine microbial communities from expanding oxygen minimum zones in the Saanich Inlet - SI037_S3LV_200m_DNA (SPAdes) (version 2) | ecosystem: Environmental > Aquatic > Marine >...
AAAAACACTTCAATATTTTTTTGATTTTGTAATCCGAAATCTTGCTGTGTTTGAACATGTTTGCAGGTTATTTGATGATAATCTGCTAGTCAAGAGCCTATTTAATTAATCAACAAAATAAATGTTATGGAAAAAAAAGAAAAAAGTAGTATTACAACCTTCTTTTTGGTTGTTGGGTTTTTATTTGTTTATTTTTGGGTTCAGCCGTGGACAATGTTGGATATTTGTCCAACCAGGACATTCCCAATTATCGGTTGGGGATGGTGGACGACGATCGCCATTGTTTTTGTCATTCTTGGCGTGATTTTGTTTTCAGCTTCGGATGAACAAGTAAACGGAAATCAAAAGAAATTATTAGGTAGATTGGGATTCTTTAGTTTTTCGTTGGGAATACTTGCCTCCCCAATGACGTGGGTTTTTATTGTGATTTCTTTTGGTTGGTTTTTTATTTGTTTTATGTCGGTGGAGATTATTTCCGAGTCGATTGTACCGGATGATATTAGATGACATCTGATGGCAAAAAGATTAAAAAACCGGGGACTTGGTTTCCTCGGTTTTTTTTCAAAACTTCTGCCAAAAAGTTTCGATGTTTTCGTACGATTTTTTGAGCACGTCGTCCGGTGGCAAAAACACCACGCGAAAATGCTGCGTTCCCGGTTTTTGCCCAAATCCGCTGCCGGGCACGACGACGACACCGGTTTCCTGGATCAATTCTTTCACAAAATCTGTGTCGGGTCGGGCAGTTTCAATTTTTGGAAACGCATAAAATGCGCCGGTCGGTTTCACGCACGAAATTCCCGGAATCGCGTTCAGCATTTCCACGGTGATGTCGCGGCGGCGCTGCAGTTTTGGTAAAATTTCTTTCAAATGTTTTTGCGTTCCGTCGAGCATCGGTGCGATCGCGTACTGCTCGGGATGATTGGCCGAGAGCCGCGCGCGCAAAAATTTGTTGATCGCTGCGACAAAATCTTCCAAAATTTCTGGATTCCCGCTCACCACACCCCAGCCGATTCGCCAGCCGGGAGCGAGATAATTTTTTGACAATCCGCCAAAAGTCACCACCGGCACGTCCGGCGCGAGGGCGGCGATCGAAATGTGTTTTTCGTCGTCGAATAAAAGTTTGTCATAAATTTCATCTGAAAAAATCACGAGATTGTGTTCGCGCGCGACTTCGACGATTTCTTCCAGAATTTCTCGGCGGCAGTTGGATCCGGTCGGATTATTTGGATTGATCAAAATAATCGCGCGGGTTTTATCATTTATTTTTGCTCGAATGTCGTCGATGTCCGGCTGCCATCCGTTTTCTTCGTCCAAAAAATACGGATTGAGTTCGGCTTCAATTTTACTCGCGATCGCCGTGTACAAAGGATATCCGGGCGTCGGTGTGAGGAAATTTTCTCCACGATTGACCAGCGCCGCGAGACAAATCTCGATCGCTTCGCTGCCGCCCGATGTCACAAAAATATCCTGAATATTTTGAATTTTTTTTCGCTCCGCATCGCGTCGAATTGCGTTGCGCGCTTCGTCGATTCCGGACGACGGGGCGTACCCGTTCCGATTTTCTCGCATCGCGCGGTGACAATTTTCCACCATTTCTGCGGGCGTTTCAAAATCGTACAAATTCGGATCGCCGATGTTGAGGTACGTCATTTTTTTTCCGGTGGATTCCGTTTTTTTCGCCAGCACGACGATGTCGCGGACGGCGTACCGAATATTTTCAGATCGGCGAGCGGGAACGATTTTTTTCATTCAAAAAAGTGAAATATCGGAGACAGTTTACTCGAAAAATTTGTGAGTCGTAAATTTTCACCGTGATTCTCCGTCGAGCCAAAAAATGTCTTCGCGCCCGCGCCACCAGGTGAGTTGGCGTTTTGCGTAGTTTCGGTTCCGTTTTTGATTTTTTTCGATCGCGTCGGATCGAGAAATTTTTCCTGCCAAAAATTCCTCAATTTCTTCGTACCCAAAACTCGTGCGGGCGTTGTGCGAGAGTTTAAATTTTTCCAAAATTTTCTGCGTTTCTTCGACGAGTCCATTTTCAAATTGCTGCGTAGCGCGGGCGTTCAATCGTTCGTACAATTTTTCGCGATTCCACTCGATTCCGATTTTCAAAAAACTCCATTTCGGTTCGCCGCGCGCGACGGATTTTTCTGCAGAATTTTCTCCAAAAATATAATTTTCGCTCACGGCGTCGAGCCAGAGCATCGTGCCGCCGCAGAGGATGGGGAAATTTCCGCGATTTTGAATTTCCTCGATTTTTTCAAATGCGAATTTTTGAAAATTAAACACGGTCATTTTTTCGTCTGGATCAATCAAATCCAGCCCGTGGTGCGGAATTCCGTTCATTTTTTTTTCGGAAATTTTCGCCGAAGAAATATCGGTGTGTCGATAAATCTGTCGAGAATCAGCAGAAATTATTTCCACATTCTTTCCACAATTTTCCTGCAAAAAGGTTGCAACTTCGATGGAAAACCCCGTTTTTCCTGACGCGGTTGGTCCGAGAATTTCAATCACTCCGTCGGGTGATTTTTCGACGAAGGTTTTGACTTTTTCAAGAATTTCCATTTTCGAAAAGAGTTTCATCGGCTACAATGTACGCGATTTTCCAAATTTGAAAAGTTCCCGTAGTTCAGTGGAAGAACACGAACCTCCTAAGTTTGAGATCCTGGTTCGATCCCAGGCGGGGACACCACGTCGGCGCTCGCCAGCGCGCGTTTCGTTTTTTGCTGCGCAAAAAACTGCACTGGCTTGGCGGCGCCTCCTTTTCCTCGCAAAACACGCTGCGCGAATTTTGTTCGGGGAATTTCGAAAAAAATATTTTAATTTTCGTTCCGGAATTTTGCGCGGGGAAAAGTTGTGATCGGATTTCGCCAGCGCGCGTTTCGTTTTTTGCTGCGCGAAAAACTGTACTGGCTCGGCGGCGCCTCCGTTTCCTCGCAAAACACGCTGCGCGAATTTTGTTCGGGGAATTTCGAAAAAAATATTTTAATTTTCGTTCCGGAATTTTGCGCGGGGAATTTTTTGATTTCATCCGCGGTTTGTTCTGCTGTTGGTGAAACGCACGTTGGATTTCATCACCGCTCCGTTTCCTCACAAAACACGCTGCGTGAATTTTGTTCGGGGAATTTCGAAAAACGAAAAATGATTTTTATTTTTTCAGCCAACTTGGATTGCCGAGCGGCGTGCTCGATCGGACAGTGACTTCTGCGGTTTTGATTTTTTCGTCTGCGGGTTGGTGTGCGTCGCTGAAATTTGGAGTTGTTTCAAATGGAACATTTTCTGGTGCGCGCGGATTGAATTTTTTTTCATTTATCGTCGCTGGCCGCGGTGGCGTGTCGTCAGATTTTTCGATCAATTCGGCTTTTTCAATCGCGGTTCCGGGCGCGATTCGGAGGCGGCGTTCCTGCAAATCGGCGAGCGCTCGGAGCACCGGCGCCTGAATTTCGGAAATTGAATTTTTTCCAAACTCAAAATACACGCCGTTTCGCACGGTTTGAAATTTTTCTGGGAAAAGTTTTTGCAGTTCGGAGAGATCGATTTCGCAGGAATTGAGTCGGATCATCACGACAGATTTTTCGCGGTGTTCGACAAACATCGCCACAAAATCCGCTCCGTTGATGTGTCTCAAAAGTTGGTCGATCCAGCCGTCGATGTCGTCCGGAGTTGCGTCGATCAGTTCAAAATCAGAATCGCTAATTTTTGTCCAGGACATTTGGTGTTTTCGGTCGAGCGCCAAATTATTCAGCAGTCGCCCCAAAACTTTCAGATTTCGGAACGTTTTTTGTTTGTACAAATTTTCGATCACGTCGGACTGCGCGGCGCCGAGTTCCTGCAATTTTGCGGCGAGTTCAAACGCGCGAGCAGACGTTGATTGCGCGAGAAAACTTTCGGTTTCTGCCACGATTCCAGTCAAAATCATCGTTGCCGTTTCTGCGTCGAGCGTTGTTTTCCAAACATTATTTTCAAAAATAATTTCTGCCAAAAGTTCGCACACCGACGAGGCGGCTGCGTCCACAAAATTCACGCGGCCAAAAAATTCGTTCGCCGGAGAAACGGAAACGTTTATCACGGGCGTGTCTGAAAAAAGTGCGGCGTGCTGCGAGAAAATTTCTCCGCACTGTTCCAAATTATTTGCGCCGACGACGACGATCGCATCGTAATTTCCGGCGTGTTTTCGAAACGAAACATCGTCTGGCGACAAAAATCCATCTTTGACCGACAACACGAGTTCCACCGAATCTTCGTGGCGTTCGGAAGAAATATCCTGAATTTTTGCATTTTCCGTCGAAACAGAAATCACCAAATCTTTTCCGTTGCCGAGCGATTTTGAAATTTCACTTTTTCCTGCCAAAAATTTTCCCTCCGTGGGAATTTCATCTGGAGCGACGACGACCACATTTTTTTTCTGCGCGATCAAAATTTTCTGCAGTGCGAGCAGCGCAGCTGCGTCGTCGAGCGCCCAATTTTTTGCGCCCACCAGGAGTACCGAATCAGCGTGCGAGAGGAGCGTCGTGAATTGTTGTTTTGCTGAATTTTTCATATATTTTTGAGGCGAGTGAGCAGTTTACAATATTTTTTTAAAATAATCAAGTGTTTTTGTCAAAATCCAGTGATTGACCCGATCGCAAGAATCGGTACACTGCGAGACGTAATTCTACGTAAAAAATGCTTGATCTCAAACAAATTCGAAAAACCCCCGAAGAATTTTCAAAAATGCTCGCGCGAAAAGGTGTGCCGCATTCTGCGATTCCTGAACTTTTAAAATCGGACGAGCGACGGCGAAGTTTGCAGTTGCGATTTGACGACTTGCGGGCGCAGCAAAATGAAGTTTCGAAAAAAATTCCGACACTTTCTGGCGATGAAAAAAATACAGCACTGGCAGAAATGAAAAAAGTTTCTGCGCAAAAAAAAGAACTCGAACAGCAGCAATCGGAGGCGGAGACGACGGTTTCTTCGATTTTGGAAAAACTTCCAAACCCGCCGCACGCGGCTGCTCCGGACGGAAAATCAGACGAAGAAAATGTCGTGATTCGCACCGAGGGAAAAATTCCCGAATTTGATTTCGAACCAAAAGATCACGCGGATTTGGCGGAAATTTTGGATTTGCTCGACACGGAGCGATCCGCAAAAGTTTCAGGATCACGATTTTATTATCTCAAAAATGAACTGGCGATTCTTCAGCGGGCGCTCATTTTTTGGGCGTTTTCTGAAGTGACAAAAAAAGGATTCACGCCGATGATTCCGCCGTTTCTCACGCGTGAAAACGCAATTTACGGAACGGGATATTTGGCGCACGACGAAAATTACGTCGTCAATCCTGGCGTCGACGATTTGTTTCTGATCGGGACGAGCGAGGTGCCGATGGTTTCGTACCACTCGGACGAAATTCTCGATCTCGAAAAACCGAAAATGTACGTTTCGTACTCGCCGTGTTTCCGTCGGGAAGCGGGAACGTACGGAAAAGACACGCGCGGGATTTTCCGCGTGCACCAGTTTGAAAAAGTTGAAATGGTGATTTTTTGCAAACCGGACGAAACCGAAAAATTGCACGAACAGATTCGCGAAGTCGAGGAAGATCTTTTGAAAAAACTCGGGCTGCCGTACCAAGTTGTCAACGTTTGCTGCGGCGATCTTGGGATTTCCGCGACCAAAAAATACGATCTTGAAGCGTGGCTCCCGGGACAAAATAAATATCGCGAAATGACGTCGACGTCGATTTGCACGGATTTTCAATCGCGCCGGCTCAACATTCGGTTCCGCGACGAAAATGGAAAACTTGAGTTTGCGCACATTTTGAACGGAACGGCGGTGAGTTCGCGGCCGTTGATCGGGATTTTGGAAAATTTTCAACAAGCCGATGGATCGGTGCTCGTGCCGGAAGTTTTGCGCGATTTGTGCGGATTTGATCGAATTGATCCGAAAAAATGAAAACAGTTCTGATCACCGGTGCGAGCAGGGGAATCGGGCGCGCAGCTGTTGAGAAATTTTTGGAAAATGAGTGGCGCGTGATCGGCGTGGCACGGAATTTTGAAAATAAAATTGAGCATCCAAATTTCATGGCGGAAATTTTTGATCTTTCTGAAACTGAAAAGATTTCTGCTTTCGTTGAAAAAATCGGTGCGATCGACGTGCTGGTCAACAATGCTGGCGTGATGAACGCGGAATGTGATTTCGAAATCGCAGTGAATTTGGTCGCTCCGGTGGAATTGGCGCGATCTTTTTCTCAAAAAATGCCAGCCGGATCGAGAATCGTTTCAGTTGCTTCGGTTGCGGCTGAAACAGGGCATCCGGACATTTGGTACGGCGCGACGAAAGCGGCGATCGTCAACGCGACGAAATCTCTCGCGATTGAATTTAGTTCTCGAATTATTTGCACGACGCTCTGTCCCGGACCAGTGGAAACCGCGATGTTGGCGCAAATTCCAGCGGAACGGGTGCAAATGTTGTGCCAAAAATTACCGAATGGTCGTCCGGCATTTCCAGCGGAAGTGGCGGATTCGATTTATTTTCTCGCGACAAAAATTTCTCCGGAAAAAAATGGAGAACATTTTTCAGTGGGATGTGAGAAGACTGAAAGCTGAAAGGAAGGAGACATTTAGTGACTCCCCCCAGAAAAAAATATTCCTAAAATCCAGCCACTGGCGAATGCGATCATCCAGAGTATCCATGCATAAATGGAAAATTTTCTGAACCAATCCGCTCCTTTTTTCCATCTAAATTTTGACAAAAGTGCCCAAATCAGATGAAGCCACATGATGGCGAGGGCGGAATAACCGACTATTCCGTGGATTGAAATTTTAGGGGATTCTTTGATCATCATTCTGGTGCCAATCGTGTCAAACACAACGCCACCGATAAAAAAGAAAATCATCCACCACAAAAGTTGGTGTTTTTTTCTTTCTGAAAAAATTGCAATTGTGTACGCCACAAAAGCAAATACAATTAATAACATACTCGTGATTTCCATGCTTTTTTTTTATTATTTTTATAAAAATGTCTCCTTTCAAAAACTTTCAAAAGTCTGCCGTGTCAAAGATCGAAGTTATTATTAACATTGAAATGTATTTTTAGGCAACTCATTCTATTGTCTTTTCCTTTAAAAATAAAAAAACTTTTGCTTTTTAAATTTAAATTACTAAAATTTGCGCGTACTTTTTTTTAACTTTTCTGATGAACAACAAATTGTACGTTGGCAATCTTGCCTATGGTGTCCGGGATGATGACCTGCGACAATTCTTTTCTCAAGCGGGCGAAATCACTTCCGCAACCGTAATTATGGAGCGAGACACGGGCCGATCAAAAGGTTTCGGTTTCGTGGAGTTTGCTGACGAAGCAGCAGCCCAAGAAGGAATCAAACTCGGCGACGGGGTTGATTTGATGGGACGTGACATGAAAGTCAACGTTGCCCGACCAAAAGAAGATCGACCACCACGTGGTGACTTCGGAGGCGGTGGCGGAGGAGGCGGAGGACGTTGGTAGTCTTTCTTTTTTCGAAACCAATGAAAAACTTCAGCTTGAGTTTCTTGAGTTGGAGTTTTTTTGTACGAAAATTTTGAAAAAAGAAAATTGATCAATAAATTTTTTTCAAATAACACGCGTGACAAAAAATTTCTTCCGGTCGATTGGTGGCAAATGTTGTCAAAATTTCGCTCTGGCACTCGGCGCAGCGGCGATCGTGCATTTTTCGTGGATTTCGTTTTGCCATTCTGTCGGCGTACCGCACGTCCGGATGCACGGATGGAATCGGGAGATTGTACGTTTTGAAAAATTTCAGTTCCTTTTTTGTGATTTGAAAAAGTTTTCCTGATTTTTCGCATTTTATCGCCACGTTCAAAATTTCGTCGTTGGCATTTTCTATTTTTTTCGGAAATTCCTCGGTGGTGATTATTTTTTTTGCGGCTGGGAGCGGCTTTTTGTGGCCGGACCACGGGAAGTTTTTTGCGATTGCGTTTGGTTTTTCGATCGGGAAATTTTCAAATGCAACGGATTCGTCGTACCCGAACGGCGATAATTTTGCCGGGAAAAATTTCCCCCACTCTCCGGTGGATTTCATGTGTTCGACAATTTTTCGCACGAGCGCGGAATAATCTTCCGGAGAATATTTTTTGTTGAAAATGCAGAATTTTTTGTTGCGAAGTCCTGTGCAGCCAAATAAATTTTGTGAATAAAAACAGCAGTCGGAGTAGTACGCGTCCGAACTGTCCGATACAAACGTGTTGAATGCACCTGTGTGCGCGTTTTCGTTTCCGAGGCAGTTGTACAACCAATCGCTTTTTCCGAGGCCGTACACGTCCTGAATGTCGTGACTTTCAAAAATCCACGTGCAGTTTTTGCAATCTTGGATTTCAAACGAATCGAAACAAAATTCGCCGTTTTTCGCGTTGATCAAATAATTTCCGGTGCAGTTTTCACATTTCAAATTCCAACTTTCGCGCTGCGGAGCGGATGTGAGCGCTTTTTGAAATTCGCGTCGGTACATTTCAAATTTCTCGCGGTTGCCGAGCTCGAGATTTTTCAACTTTTCAAAATATTTTTCTTTTGAACACGGTTCGTTGAAAAAATGGAATTCTTTTTTTCTCAGCCCAAAACAGCCAAAACAGTCGGTGCAGCCGATGCAGTCGTAGCAAAAAATGCAGTCGTTCGAAGTTTGGCAACTTTGGCAGTCGACGCAGCCGTACAATTTGTCGCTGTCGAGACACCCGAAGCAGAGTTGGCAGTTTTGCAAATAATCGCAGTCGTAGCAGTCGACGGCTTTGTTTGTGTGCGAAATATTTTGGCAATCTTCGCATTCGGTGATCACCGTGCAGAGGTAGCAATTTTTGTTGTTGTACGCTTGTTGGCAGTACTCGCTGTTGGTCGGATTCACGTTAAAAAGTCCGATCCGCGGGACATCTTTCAAAAGTTCTGCAAACTGTTCAAAAAAACTTCGCCCAAAATCAAAATCGCGTCCCGCATCGAGTCCGTCCCACGCGTCGGACCACCACTCGGTTGCGGAAAAAACTTTGTGTGGCGATGACTCGTGATAAATCGAAATCATCGGTTTTTGCGACAGATCACTTTTTCTCCGGTACAGATTTCGTTCATTTCGAAAACACATCCGTTGCTGCATCCGGCAGTTTGGACATTTCTCTGGTGCGGGAATCACGAGATTTTCGCCGTCGATTTTTGGGGAAACTTTTTTCAAAAACTGTCGATCTTTTTCAGTTACTTCAAAACTCGCGCCGCACGCGGTGCAACTTTTCATTTTTGATTCAAAAATTCCACGAACGCTGCCAAATTCACACTTTTTGTCGCTTCAAGATTTTCCGTCGCCTCGGTGTACATCAAAATACCGTCGGTGATTTCTGCGGCCAAAATTGGATTTTCACTCAAAATTTGTTCGTAATTTTTGTTGAGATTATTTTTCAACACGAGTCCGGTTTCGCTCGCTTCAAAATAAAAATTTTCCACCGTCACGATTTGAGCCGGCGTTTCGCTCTGGATCACGGGTTCGGCGGGACGCGGCATCGGTTTCTCCGTTTCCAGCGGTTCCGTCGCGGCTGGTGGTGTTTCTGCGTCTTTTTGAATTTTCTCCTGAATTTTTTCCAAAAAAGTGCAGCCAGTCAGCAAAAGTGTGCACACGAGTACGGCAAAAACTTTTTTCATCGCGTCAAGTTTGCCAGTCGATCGGAGTTTTGCCAAATTTTTTCAAAAATTCGTTGGTTTTCAAAAAATGTCCGCAGCCAAAAAATCCGTTGTTTGCGGAAAATGGCGAGGGGTGCGCGGCTTCGAGAACGCAGTGTCGCTGCGAGTCGATCAATTCTTTTTTTGCGCGCGCGTGTCGTCCCCAGAGCAGAAAAACAACATTTTCCAAATTTTCGTCCACCGCGCGGATCGCCGCGTCGGTAAAATTTTCCCAGCCGTTCCCGGCGTGGCTCATCGGCTCGTGCGCGCGGACGGTGAGCGTGGCGTTGAGCATCAAAACTCCCTGGTCGCACCAGGAGCGGAGATCGCCATTTTTTGGGATTTCAAAATTTGGGAATTCTAACTTCAATTCTTTAAAAATATTTCGCAAACTCGGCGGAATTTTCACGCCCGGATTCACCGAAAAACACGGCCCGTGGCACTGTCCGAGGCCGTGGTACGGATCTTGACCGAGAATTACAACTTTTGTTTTTTCCAGCGGACAGCGATCGAACGCCGCAAAAATTTGGTCGCCCGGCGGAAAAATTTCGTGTCCGGATTTTTGTTCCGATTTCAAAAATTCATGCAACTCCGAAAAATACGGTTTTTCAAATTCCGCTCGCAGCGCGGATTTCCAGCTCGGATCGAGTTCGATCGAATTTGTATTTTTTTTTCGTTCGTTGATTTTCGTGAGTTCCTCCGGTGACGAAAAAAGATTCGGTTGCATCGTTCGGAAATTTCGCAGAAAACTTTTTTTGAAGCAAGTTTTTTGACAGAATTTTGAAAATAATTTAAAAAGTGATTACTTTTTTCCCAAAAACATGGAAGTCGCGCCTGACATTTTCAAGAAAAATATTGTTCTAACAGAAACGATGAAAAGTTTTTGCGTGGTAGAATCTTCGGCAGCGGATGCAAATTTGTCAAAATTGGAAATCAAGAATGAAAATCTGCTGGCGTGCACAAAAATGCGTGTAAAAATGGCGGTTTTTTTGTTAATCCGTGCGACGGAATTTGGAACTGTTTCGTACGATGACGCAAAAAGAATGATTTCTCGTTTTGATTTTGGACACGGGTGGCACGCCGCAGTCAACGAAGTTTGGGGCGAGTTGGTGGCGCAGCAGAATTCAGAATAAAGTTAAAAGTCTTTTGATCTTTCAAAACTCGGTTTGCAGGCAGCGATGTGGTCAGCATCGCCTGATCACAAAAAATCTTGTGGCAGGTGTCTGATCAGATGCCCTGCCTGGAAAAAATATTTTATGAATAATTAAAAACGAAAGAATGGCAGAAATTCAAACAGTAGAAATTTTAAAAATGAAGGTTGCGCCAATGTATTTGAGCTTGGACGGATTTTCCGAAAATCGAAAAATAAGAGCAAGAGAAAAATTAAAAAGTGTTTCAGAAACAGAGATTACAAAAAAAGCAAATCTTCGAACAATTTGGGCGTTTCATTTGCTGGCTCAAAATGTGAAAGTTGGATTATTGAATTATCAAGATTTGGAAGCTGAGGTGAAATTATTACTTGGTGATCCTGATTTTTATGATTTGGTTGCTTTAAAAAAAGAATGGGACGAGCTGGTGAATCATGCAAAACAGAACAGATTTTCAGCAAATTAACAGGGCATTAAATTTTTAAAACCGTACAATTGTGTGCGGTTTTTTTATTTTTGGAGAAAGAAATATTGTTGACATTTTCGCAGAAATAGTTTAAAAAATTTCTTGTTCTTTGAAAATTCAAAAAGTTGGGAGCAGACACTCAGGTTTTTCTCGTTTTTGCGCTGAAGAATCTGGATCCCCTGCTTCCAAGAAATTTGGGATAAATGTTTTGCACGCGCGAGCGCGCAGCGCTTTTATCCTAAATTTTAATTAAATTATTGTTATGAAATTATTAGTAATTTTAATGAGCCTTTCCCTACTTTTTGTAGGATGTGGCAGAGAAGATTCTTCCGAAGTTGGAAGTATGAGAACCCCATCCATGCAGGTAACTGCGTTTTTGGCTCATATGGACGATTGGGTTCGTGCGTATCCAACGGATACAATTAATGCAGAAGAGTTTCAAAATGAAATCTATCGGGCTTGGCCGGATGCGGACCTCGGTATTACAAATCAATTTATGGCGGATGGAACGGTTCGTCATGAGGAATTTAAATCCTTAGAGTATCATTACTTTAAGGGAGGGAAATGCGAAATGCAGGACTCTACCGGGAATTTTGTCAAAGTGAATATCACTGGAAGCAATGGATTTGTTGTGCGAGTACTTCGTACTCAAGAACCTGAAGAGCTTGAAGATTTATGGGTGAGTTTGGCCTGTCGCAATGGCATGCGAAGGATTCAACGCGAATCGGATGTTCATGTTACCGCAAGAATTAAATTCTTTGTGTCAAATAGGAAAAGTTTATCCCATTATCTCAAGAATGATTATTGGAGTATTGATATTGCGGAGTTATTTGGCCTTTATCTTTATCACGGAAAAAAATTTCACGATGAATTTAAGATTAGTGCTGATTCCGCAAGAACATTGGTACCGTTTACGGATTCCATACAAATTAGTATCAAGGTGAAATCTGGGATGGGATTTCGTCAGACTGAATCTAGTTGGGAGATTTTTGTTCCACAAGATTCTCGTTGGTATTCAGTAGCAGAATTTCGCACGAGGTATGTAGAAAAATTCGAACCGTTGGCTGGGACACGAACGGACTGATGGCTTATTTGTAGCAGGGGAAGTAAGCACTTGGAGGGAAATTTATTTTCCTTCGAGTGCTTCGACCTGTCTTATTTTCCCGGACACTCTCGAGAAATTTCCTCCGGCAGGTGGCTGAAGTTTTTTTCAAAATGTGTCGCAAAATCTGCGGCAAGTTGATCGGCGCGTTTTTCAAAATCCGCTGGATTTTTCCACGTATTTTTCGGATCCAACATTTCCGCGTCGACGCCCGGACAACTTTCCGGAACCTGCACGTGAAATCGATCGTCCGTGCGAAATTCTACATTTTCCAAATCGCCCGAAAGCGCCGCGTCGACAATTTTCCGCGTGATCGCGATGTCCATTCTTTTTCCTTCGCCGTACGCGCCGCCGCTCCAGCCAGTGTTGACGAGGTACACGTGCGCGCCGTGGGTTGCCATTTTTTCTTTCAAAAGATCCGTGTAATGTTCGGGTTTGCGCGGCATAAATGGTTCTCCAAAAAATCGAGAGAACGCGGATTTCGGCTCCGTGATTCCTGTTTCGGTTCCGGCGAGTTTCGACGTGTATCCCATCAAAAACCACAGCATCGCTTGATTTTCATCCAATTTTGCGACGGGCGGGAGCACTCCGTTTGCGTCTGCCGTCAAAAATAAAATTGTTTTTGGATGTCCGCCGACGCTCGACGGTTTGAAATTTTTCAGTCGGTCGAGTGTGTACGAAGTTCGCGAATTTGCCGTGATTCGATCGTCCGCCAGATCAAATTCGCCGTTTGGAAACATCATCGCATTTTCGATGATCACGCCATTTTCGAGCGCGGGAATTTTTTCGCCAAAAACAATGCGGTGAATTTCAGGTTCTTTTTTCGGATTCAGATCGATGAGTTTTGCGTAGCAACCATTTTCAAAATTTGCCACGCCGTCGTCGCTCCAACTGTGCTCGTCGTCGCCGAGTAGCGCGCGCGCCGGATCGGCCGAGAGCGTTGTTTTTCCCGTTCCCGAAAGTCCAAGAATCAGCGCCGTGTCGCCAGATTTCCCCTCGTTTCCGGAGCAGTGCAACGGCAAAATTTTATGTTCTGGCAAAAAATAATTCATCGTCGTGAACATCAATTTTTTCAAACTTCCGAGGTACGCGGATCCGAGAATCAGCCCGAGTTTTCGTTCAAAATCCATCGCGACGCAAATTCCAGAATCTGGGCGCAGTCGTCCCGCGGGAATTTTTTCGTACGGGAGCGACAGCAGCGTGAATTCGTCATTTTCCAAAATTGATTTTCCGATCTCATCGGGAACGGGGCGAAACATGTTGTCCGCAAAAACGCAGGTGAGCGCCTGGTCGGTCACGACTTTGACGGCGAGCGCCGATTTTGCGTCCGCGCCGATCACGCGATCCATCACGAACATTTCATTTTTTGTTTCAATTTTTTCGAGCGCGAAATTCCACATTTCATCAAAATCGTCCGGCGAAATTGCGTTGGCGGCAGGGGAACTCCAGTCGACATTTTTCACGCTCGCGCCGTGTTTCACGATAAAAGTATCTTTTGGACTTCGTCCGGTGGATTCTGGCGGAGTCCACGTCAGCAGCGCTCCGGCGGGAGTTTTCACCGCTTCGTTTCGATCCAAAACAGATTGAATGAGTTCGGTGCGCGCCGGATTTTTGTGCACGGATGCAAACGCATTCAGCGTATTTTCGAGCTGGTTTTTGAGATCTGACATGTGAATAGTTGAGAGTTAAGAGTTAAGAGTGTTTCGTTTTTCGTTTTTCGTTTTTAAAAAAGTGAAGTTTGTGGCGGTTCGGATTTCGCGCTGAGATTTTTGCACGCTTCAAAAATATTTTCGAAAATTTGTGCGAGATTTTTTTCCGCCACCGAAGAAAATGCAATTCTCAAAAGTTGCCCGGTGGCGATCACGCCGGTGTCGAATTTTTTCAACAATTCCTGACGCACCGCTTCAGCACTGAATTCTTCCGCGAGTTCGATGCACATAAAATATCCAGAATTGAACGGCAGCGGTGCAAAAAATGGGGAAAACTTTTCGGTATTTTCTTCCAAAATTTCGCGACATTTCTGCGCGCGTTTTTTTAGTAACTCAAAATTTTTCAATTTTTCTTGTTCGTACGTCGACGAATTTAGCGCGTTCAAAATTGCGATTTGGCTCGGGTGCGAACAATTGGAAACCTGTCCGCGAATTGTGCCACCGATTTTTTGTTCGAGCGCGTCGGCCGCCTGCGAGCACATTTTCGAATTTCCAAACGTGATGAATCCCACGCGGAGCCCCCACGCAAATTCTTCTTTTGTCGCGCCGTCGATTTTCACTGCGAGCAAATTCGGGTGCAAATTCGCGAGCCGCGCAAACATCGATTCTTTTTGAATTCCGTCCTCGAAAACCAGTCCCCAGTATGCGTCGTCGCAGATCACGGTGATCGGCGATTTTTCCGCGGCGCGTTTCAAAATTTCAAAGATTTCCTCTGCCTCGCCGACAGTTGGCGAGTAGCCGGTCGGATTGTTTGGTGTGTTCAGCAGCACGATTTTTTTGCCGTCGGTGGTTTTGATCGTTTTTTCAAAACTTTCGAGATCAAAGCTTTCCTTTTTCAAAAAATTGAACGGGTGTAACTTCACTCCAAATCCGTGCTCAAAAACGAGTTTGTAATTTCCCCAAAATTTATCCGGCAAAATAATCGAATCGCCCGGATCTGCCAGCAGCGACGTCGCGACGGTGAGTCCGTGCGTCAGCGCGGCGGTCACGATTGGGAGCGTGATTTTGGTTCCGTCGAGCGACGGATTTTTTCGCAGCATTTCCTCGCGCCAGCGTTCGCGCAACGGCCGAATTCCAAAACTGGGCGCGTACCGAAAAATTTCCAGATTTCCAGAAAATTCTTTCAACAACGAATCCGTCGTCAGCGCCTGCCCGTCGTCGCGCGTGGCGATTCCGACAGTGGCGTTGAGTTTTGTATTTTTTGCTTCGGCTGCCTGTTTCAAAATTCCCTCCGCGGGCCAGAACATATTTTTCCCCCGCTCGGAAAGCAGTGCGAGCACGGCGGGAACTGTTTTTTCCAAAATATTGTTGAGTCGGTCGGCTTGTGCGTTTAGCATGATTTATTCTAAATTTTCACCATTTTAGAATTCAGTGTCGGCGCGGTCAATCCTTTTTTTTGTTCAAAAAATGTGCACAATGCAAAAACAAGATTTTGTTCTGCAAATTCTCTCGAAATTATTTTCGACGTTCCATCGTCTCTTTCCAGGTGACCAGCAGCGGTGCCGCCAAGAAAATCGAGGAGTACGTTCCCACGGAGATTCCGATCACAAGTGCAAGAATGAAGTAAAAAATTGCATCGGCGCCCAAAAAGAGCAATCCCAGCAACGGCAACAGCGTTGAAATCGACGTGTTGATTGAGCGCTGGAGTGTTTGTTGCACGGAAGTTTCAATCGTGTCAGAAAACGTGTCAGACGCTTTTTGGAGTCGTAAATTTTCTCGCACGCGGTCGAGAATCACAATCGTGTCGTTCACCGAAAATCCGAGTGTCGCCAGCAACGCGGTGATAAATTGCAGATCAAGTTCGACGTCCAAGACAACTCCCAGAACGGTAAAAATTGCCAAAATAATCAGCACGTCGTGAAAAAGTGCGACGATTGCCGCGCCTCCAAATCGCCACGGATTGACCGATTTTGGGATTTTTCGAAACGCGAACGCAACGAATAAAATAATTCCGAGCATCGCCACTCCGACAGCGGTGAACGCTTTTTGTTTAAAATGCGCCCCGATCGAACTGTCGACGCGGCGAAAACTTTTTTCTTCGTACGCTCCAAACGTGGTCGTCAAATTTGTTTTGATCGTGTCGAGGTTTTCCTCGGGAAGTTCTTCGAGCGTGATCAAAAAATCATTTTCTGCTGCGGATAAAATTTGCGCATTTTTTTCCAAATCTTGTGTGGCAAAAAATTCGGTCAGTTGCGCCGTTTCCACGGGTGTTTCAAAATGAACTGTCCAGCGGATTCCGCCGAGAAAATCGAGTCCCAGGTTTGTTCCAAAAATTCCAACGAGCGCAATTGACAGCGCCACGAGCGATCCAGAGATCGCCAGCCAAATTTTCCGGTGTGCGGTGATGTTGTATTTCATGTCAGAAATTTTGAGAAAGAAATTTGTCCGGTTATTTTTTTGATTTTTTTACGTCTTTCGGATCGATGCCGAACCACGTCAATTTTTGAAATGTTTTCGACAGCAACGAAAAATGCAAAATGTGTCGAGAAATTGTGATCGCGGTGAACATCGACAACAGCGTTCCGACGATCAGTGTGATCGCAAAACCTTTGATCATCGAACTTCCCAAGTTGTACAAAATAATACACGTAATTAAGGTTGTGAGATTTGAATCTCGGATGGCTGTCCACGCTCGTTCAAATCCCAGATCGAGCGCCTGGTGCAGCGAGCGGCCTTTCAGCAGTTCTTCTTTCATTCTTTCGAAAATCAAAATATTTCCATCCACGGCGAGTCCGATCGACAGCGCGATTCCTGCGATTCCCGAGAGTGACAACACGATCGGTCCACCGAACGATGTTGGCCAAATTTTCAAAATGGTGATAAATAATCCAGCGTACAGCACGAGCGCGAAACTTGCGACGACGCCCGGAAGTCGGTAGCTCAAAATCATAAAAATCATCGTGGCGAGCAATCCGAGCGCGCCAGCTTTCAAACTTTTTCCCAGTTGCTCCGCTCCGAGCGCGGGTTCAATCGTCATTTGTCCGCTCAGCTGCACTGGCGCGTCGATTGCACCGAGATTTAAACCGTCGGCGAGTTCTTTTGCGCTTTCGAATGTGAAATTTCCAGAAATTTGAGAATGTCGTCCGATGATTTTTTCTCTCACCGTCGGCGTGCTTATCCAGCGTCCGCCAACTTGAATTCCGAGTCGGCACGGACCTGATTCACATTTTCGTGCGGCCACGCGTTCCGTGATTTCTGCAAAAAGATCGCCGCCATCCGAATTGAAAAGTAATCCGACGTACGGACTTCCAACCTGATCAAATCCAACATTTGCACTTTCCAAATGTTTTCCGCTCAGTTCTGTTTTTTCCCACTCAAGTTCTGATCGATCCCATCCGAGAAGTTGGTACGCGATTTTTTGTTCGAGTTCCGTCGAGGTTCCTTCGGGGGTGATCGCGGTGACGTCAATCACGTGGAATCCAAAATCGGTTTCAATAATTTCTGGCAGGAGTCCGGTTTCTGTTGCGGCAAAAATCGCGGCGTCAAATTCGGCGACCATCTGTCCTGGACCAAATTTTCCGAGATCTCCACCACTCTGTTGTGCGGCAGTTTCCGTTGAAAATTCTTTCGCCAGTTCTCCAAAATTATCAGTTCCGTTTGTTTTGAGCTGTTCCAGCATTTTTTCCGCTTCGGCTTGGGCGGACTCCTTTGATTCGTATTTTACGTCTTCTGGAGCTCGGAGCGCTTCAGGATACGCAAATAAAATGTGTTGTGCCGAAACTTCGGCAGGAATTGTTTTTTCTCGTTTTTCAGAAACTTTTTCGGTCACGCGAATAATTCCGAGCAGTGGTTTTGGAAAACTGACAACGGTCATCGTTCCATTTTCATCAATCGTGTATTCGGCTTCCGTCGTCGTTTCGATTACTTCGTTCAAAATTTCTCCCTCCCTCGCGGCAAAAAGTTGTTCGGCGATCCGTGGATCGTGAATCGAATCGAGAAATCGTGGTTCGTCAAATTTTTGAAACACGACCCCTTTTTCAGTACTCAAAACTTTTGCGCGTGCGTCCCAATTTTTTGGCGTGATATTTCTTAACGCAGTTTCAACGGTTGTTTTCAACTGATCGCTCAGCGCAGGATCTTCTTCAAAAAATTCCAGTCGGTTGTCGCGAGACGCATTCTGTTTTGCTTCGTCGACATTTGCGCTGGGCGGCATCTGAATTAAAATGTGTTGTTGTCCGTTCACTTCAGAACGTTTCACGACAATTTCACCGATTCCGGCCGGATTGACGCGTTTTTCCAAAGAATCACGAACGGATTCTGCGATCGTGTCCGGATTCACATCATTTTCCGGATCGTCGTCGTTGTTTTGCGCGATCGCGTCGGAAAGATCGATGCGATAATCCAGTTCGGTTCCGCCCGCCAGATCAAGTCCGAGTGTGACACGAAACGCTTCCATCTTTTGAGCGATCACGCCGTCTCCAAAAAAATGGTGCGGAGTTGCAAAAATTGCAGCGAGAATCGTGATTCCCACCACAAACAGAAATCGATTGAGAATTGTTTTTTTCATTTTCACCTAAAAAACTGCGACTACGGTACTCAAACTTTGAAATCTGTCAAAAGAGAAGAATTGACAAAAACTTTAAAATAGTTGTTTTGTGCGAGAATTTTCTTCTCAAAAAAATATGAAATCGCCCGAAAAACCAAAGCCGGTTTGCAAAAAAGTTCGTAAAAAAAGAAAAGGGAAAAACGAAATTTCTCATTCAGCGGCGATCAAAATGTTCGATGTGCTCGCGGGAAAAATTGGAAAATTGGAATCAACTCACGGGGCGCTTGCTGAGGATTTGGTTGCGGAAATCGAAAAATTGGAAAATTTTTTGCTCGAGTGGGACGCGGGAAATTTTGAGGAAAAAATAAACTCGGCGGAAATTGCCGCGGAGAAATGTTCGCTGGAAATTGGAACGGTGTTGGCCGATTTTTTGCCAAAGAATCGGCAGTATTTTTTGCGTGCGATCGAAAAATTGAACACCGAATTTGTTCAAAAAAGAGAAAAACTTGAGACACTAAAAAATGAGAATTTTGATTTTTTTGCGTTGTCGGAGCGACTCGAAAAACTTTTAAAAACAGCAGAAAAATTGGAAACAAAAGAAATTGGTGGAAAAAATTTGATCGAATTGACCCAAACTTTTGTTCGGAGGGAAATTTTGAAGCACGTTGATTTTTGTCCTGGTCGTCCGTCGACGCGAGGCGAGAACGGGAACGATCGATACATTCCTTCCTCCGTTCCTCTTGCGACGATGAAAAGTTCGAATTGAGTTTTGAAAACAAAATCTCAACCGAGAAATTGTTTCAGTAATTTGTTTCGAAAAGGTGATTTTAATTTTTTGATTGCTTTTTCTTTGATTTGTCGGACTTTTTCTTGAGTGAGACCTAGTGCTTCTCCAATTTCGTCGAGTGTTTTTTCTTGGCAATTAATACCAAAAAATCGCTGAATGATCAAGGATTCTCGTGGTGTTAATGTCTCCAGCGATTTTTTAATTTCGAAGGAAAGTGAGTCGTTGATTAAATTTTTATCTGGTGCGGGGGAATCATTGTCATTTAAAACATCCAGGAGATTATTTTCTTCTTCGTTTATAATTGGAGCATCTACTGAAAGAGTTAGTTTCGAAGCACTCATTGTCTCGAAAACATTTTCTTTTGTAATTTTCAATTCAGTGGCTAATTCCTCGATTGATGGTTCCCGTTCAAATTCTTGTTCAAGTTTTGCAAATTCTTTGTTAATTTTATTTACTGATCCGACTTGGTTCACTGGCAATCGGATAATTCGTGATTGTTCGGCCATTGCTTGCAAAATTGATTGGCGGATCCACCAGACCGCGTATGAAATAAATTTGAAACCACGTGTTTCGTCAAATCTTTTTGCGGCTTTCATCAATCCTAGATTTCCCTCGTTGATGAGGTCTGGCAAAGAAAGTCCCTGGTTTTGGTACTGTTTTGCCACAGAAATAACAAATCGGAGATTTGCTTTTGTCAGTTTTTCAAAAGCTGCTTGATCGCCTGTTTTAATTTGTTTCGATAATTCTATTTCTTCTTCGGCTGTGATCAATTCTTCTTTTCCAACCTCCAACAAATATTTGTCGAGAGAGTCATCATTTTTATTTGTAATTGATTGATTGATTTTTAGCTGTCTCATCGGGTTGGAAAAATTGTCTAGGGTCATGCCTAGAATAGCGAAATAAAAAATGCTAATCTGTAGTCATGATGAAGAAAAACAAATACGCAAATCGTTCCAAAATTTCCGAGAAAAAATTCAGAGAAATTGTGAAGTATTTTTCGATGGATTTGGAGGCAACAAAAATTGCCAAATTAACACATTTAAATCGAAATACAATTAACCGATATGTGAAAGCACTTCGGCAAAAAATTG
>Ga0209249_1001666_pt1 | contig 20324 bp, 12 predicted proteins | sample SaaInlV_200m_DNA_4_FD_184653 | JGI IMG/M metagenome (GOLD analysis project Ga0209249, IMG submission 184653) | Marine microbial communities from expanding oxygen minimum zones in the Saanich Inlet - SI037_S3LV_200m_DNA (SPAdes) (version 2) | ecosystem: Environmental > Aquatic > Marine >...
TATTAATTAGTTCTTGTACTCCAGAAGAGGATATTGATTTTGGTGTTGGTAGTTCAGATACAGATGAAGATTCAAATGGCGTTGCTGGAGATACTGATGATGAAGAAAATATTGATGATGTATATGGATTTAGTGTTGATGATTTTTTAGGAGCAGATAATATTGTTGGGTATACTGGAAGTATTTCTGAGAATTATCAATTGATGGAAAGTTCAATAAGTGAATACTGGGATTATGAAGAAGATTCTATGAAAAGTGAAAGTTATGATTTTAAAGCAGTAAGAGTTTATTTTGGAGATATGTCTGTATTTTATTTAGTAGATTTATCTGGATCACAATCTTGGACTTATACTGAAAGACAAGAACAAATTTCTTCTGGCGATACAACTACAACAACAATTACTGATAATAGTGCTGTTAGTGGTGCTCCGGATGGTAATATTAAAATAGGTCAAGCAGATGCAGATGGTGAATTCTATTTGAGTGTTTATGGTTATTATGTAGGTGATCATACAAGTATGGCAACAAAAACTATTACTTACTCTGATGGTCAAACTCAAACTTCAGAAGTTGCTAATGATTTTCAAATTTTATCTGCTGGTGGAGGAAATACAGAACCCTGTACTGCAGATTCAAGCGATAGGTCTCTTGTAGGCCCTGGTATTTGTAAAATTTATTTAGCGCAAGATGGTTCAAGTTCAGGAACATTTACTGATATAATTTCTTCTGAAGATGAAGATGGTTCTGAGACAATTATTAAAACAACCATTTGGAATTTTAATGCTATTGAAGAGATCGAAGAACCTTTTTATACCTTAGGTTAGTTTTATAAAGAGTGAGTAAACTTTTCTTTTTATGGCAGGACATTCAGAATTTACACTAGATCATTTAGCTAAAGAAGCTTCTTTTGTTTTATTAGATAATTCAGTTTTTAGTGAAGATTTGAATGTGACTGATGATAGATATATAGAAGATAGCTGGCAAAGTTTTAGTAGATATATATATGATGTAAGAAATGTTGCATCTTTAGATTTAGATAGATTAAATTTACAGTTAAGCCATGTTGAAAAAATGTGGGACTTAATTAAGAATTTTGAAAATGTTAAATCTCTTGATTCTGTAGTTAATGAATATTCAGATTATATTCATCATTTATTTGTAGGGAAATATAAATTTAGTAAAAATAAAGGGAGATCTAAATCAGATATAAATAAATTTAGGATTTATGAAGACATTTGTTTGAAACATGGAAAGGTTTTAAAATCTTTAGAATCTCAGCAATTATTGTCTACTGTTTTAAGACCTAGTGTTCCTTTGGCACAAATTAGAAAATATATGGAGAAAGAAAAGTTACATCAGTCTCGAAATCGATATTTTATAAAATCTTATAGAAAAAATGGTGTGTCTGAAGTTGATTTAAATTTGGCAGCAAAAACTTATAATTTAGCTTTATATCCTGGTAAAGGAGTTGTTGTACTAAGTGGTGATAAAGATATTATTAATTTAATTTATAATTTTGGAGTAGATTTCCAATCTGGTAAAATTAATGGTGGATTACAAAGTTATAGATTGTTACAAAGAGTTTCAGTTTTTTCTCCTGCAGAAAGAGGATGGAGAGAAAATTTGAATTGTAGATTTCAAGCAAATTCAGATGGTAAAGTTTATACACATCGAGAAGGGCCTTGGTTTTAGTTAGTTTTATAAAGAGTGAGTAAACTTTTCTTTTTATGGAAAAGGTTACAGAACATACAATTGAACATTTAGCTAAAAATACTTCTCATGTTTTGTTGGATAATGGGGTAATGACTCTGGATTGTGATTATAAAAAAGTTGCTGGTGAAGGAAAAATAAGGTTTGATTTTAGTTATTATTTAGGTAGAATAAGAGATGTTCAGGAATTTGATTTAGAAAGATTGAAATCTCAATTGCAACATAGTTCAGATCTTAGTTTTTTAATTCATAGTTTAGATAATATTACTATGGTGGATTCTACTTTGGAAGAACATTCTATATTTGTAAATCATTTATTCAATAATAAAAAAAGGTTCCGTCAAATTAAAAAAAGATCAAAAGAGAAGTTAAAGAGGAGTGCTAAACAAAAAACTAATCTCTTTGTTGAAATTTGTGATACATATATGGGTATTTATGATTGTTTAAGTTGGAGAACTATCCCTTCGCTTAGTGATGAGTCTTCTTTTGTTAAAATTAGAAAATATATGGAAGAAAGAAGATTACATATTCCAAGAGGAAGAAAATTTGTAAAAAATTCTGGTCGGACTCATGTTTCAAAAGCAGATTTAGATATAGTTGCTCAAAGTTATAACTTAGCTTTAGAATCAGGTAATGGAGTAGTTGTTATATCTAATGATATGGATGTAATAAATTTAGTTTATAATTTTGGAGCAGATTATAATCATAGAAGATCTCAAATTGATTTAAATGGTCAAAGTTTACAACAAAGAGTTTCTGTTTATTATCCTGCTAATGAAGGTTGGGTGGGAAATTTAAATTGTAAATTTAAAGCAAACTCTGATGGTTTAACTAATGGTGCTTTAAGAGGTCCTTGGTTTTAGTTTGCATAAGTAAATAATTAATATTTTCTATATCCTTGGAATGCAGCTGAAAATATTTTGTCTTTTGAATGATTAATTTGATGAGCTGTAGCTAAAATAATAGTACTTCGATCTTCAGGAGTTATATCAGAATCTTCTAATTTTCTTAATCTGACATATTCTTCTTCTAAAATTTTGTATGTTTCTCCAAAGTGTTCTGCTAGAAGATAATTTCCAAGAATAGCAGCTGCTTCAAATACAACTCTTTCTTTTTGTTTTACTGGTAATGGAACTTCTCTTAATTCTTCAAGTATTTTTTCATAAGATCCTAAAATATTCTTTTTCCCTCTATTTAAATCATTATTAATCATATCTTCTAATTTTTGGTCTAATATTGCCTTTGTCATGAAAATAGAAAAATTAAGTTTAGTATTTAAGTTTTATTGGCTTTGTATTAATATAAAGAAAAGTTCCTAAATTCTTTTAAATTCTTTTAAGATTTTTTTATAGATGAATATAGAAAATCTAAGTCCAGCTATGAGACAGTATGCTGAATTGAAAAATAAGCACCCTGATTGTGTAATAATGTTTAGGATGGGTGATTTTTATGAAATGTTTTATGAAGATGCTATTACTGCTGCAAAGGAATTAGAAATCACATTAACATCAAGAGGAAAAGGAGAAAGAAAGGCACCATTAGCAGGTTTACCTTATCATGCTTTAGAACCATATTTAAAAAAATTAGTAAAGAAAGGATATAAAGTTGCAATTTGTGAACAATTAGAAGATCCAAAGAAAGCTAAAGGATTAGTAAAAAGAGGGGTTGTTAGAATTGTTACTCCTGGAACTTTATATGAACAGGAAGGTAAACAAAATAATTATATTATGAGTTTGTTTGTTCATGGTGATAATTTTTATTCTGCAGTATGTGATGTTTCAACAGGTGAGTTTTTTGTTTCTGAAGGAAAAGATTATGTTAATGTTGAAGAATGTGTTATTCCATCAAGTTTGTTAGTGAATAAAGAAATAGTTTCTGAGTTGAAGAAAAAAGGCTTGTTTTTATCTGAAGTTGAAGATAGATATTTTTCACAAGATTACTCTTATAGAACTTTAACTGATCATTTTAAAGTTTTATCATTAGAAGGTTTTGGTTTAAGCAATAATGATTCTAAAGTTAAAGCAGCTGGTGCATTGTTAGCATATTTGAGAGATACACAAATGAATGCTTTATCTCATATTAAAAAAATTAAAGTTATTTTTGAAAAAGAAGAAATGATTTTAGATAATGTTGCTGTAAGAAATTTGGAACTTTTCAAAAATGTTTTAGATAATTCTAGTAAAGGCTCATTGATTTCTATTTTAGATAAAACTCATACTTCTATGGGTGCAAGAATGATTAGAAAATGGTTAGCTAAACCTTTGTTAGATGTTAATAAAATAAATTCTCGTCTGGAAAAAGTTGAATTTTTGATTAAAAATTTATTAGTTAGAGAAGAATTGAAAAAGATTTTGAAAGAAGTTAGTGATTTAGAAAGATTAATGGGAAAAGTAAATTTAGGTAGTATTAATCCTAGAGATTTGTTAGCTTTGAAACATTCTTTGAAATCTATTGAAGGAATTAATATTGAAGAGTTTGGAGATTTGGCAAAGTTTGAAGGTTTTTCTGAGTTGATTAGTTTAATTCAAAAAGGAATAAGAGAGGATGCTTCAGTTTCTATAAAAGATGGAGGAGTTATTAATTTAGAACATAATGAAAATCTAAAAGAATTGCATGATATTAGAAAAAATAGTAGAAGTTATTTATCTAATTTGGAAATGCAAGAAAGAGAAAAAACTGGAATTAAAAATTTAAGAATTGGTTTCAATAGAGTCTTTGGATATTACTTTGAAGTTTCTGCAGGAAATTTATCTTTAGTGCCAGATTATTTTATTAGAAAACAAACTTTGACAAATTATGAAAGATTTGTAACTGAAGATTTGAAAAGAGAAGAAGAAAAAATCCTAAGTGCTCAAGAGAAAATTGGTGAATTAGAACAAGATTTATTTTCAAAAATTATTGAAGAAGTAAAAGAATTTACAGAGGTTGTACAAGATGTAGCTATTAGAGTTGGAGAAATTGATGTTTTGGTTTCTTTTGCAATTGTTTCTATTGAGAATAATTATTGTAAACCTGTCATAGAAGATTCTGAAATTTTAGAAGTTGAAGAAGGTAGACATCCGGTTATTGAATTGAGTACTGACTATATTCCTAATTATGTTTCGTTTAATGGATTTGAAGTTATGATTATTACAGGGCCAAATTTTTCTGGGAAAAGTTGTTATATGAAACAAGTTGCTTTGTCAGTTATTATGGCACAAATGGGATGCTTTGTTCCTGCAAAAAGTGCGAAGGTTGGAATTGTTGATAGAATTTTTACAAGGATAGGAGCTTATGATGATATGATTTCTGGACAAAGTACATTTATGGTTGAGATGAATGAAACTTCAAATATTTTGAATAATGCTACGTCTAAAAGTTTAATTTTATTAGATGAAGTTGGAAGAGGGACTAGTACTTATGATGGAGTCTCTATTGCATGGGCAGTTGTAGAATATATTTACAATAGAATAAAAGCTAAAACTTTGTTTGCAACACATTATCATGTTTTGAATAAATTAGAAGGGAGTTTTGAAAATATTAATAATTATAATATTGCAGTGAAAGAAGAAGGTGAAGAAATTGTTTTCTTGAGAACATTATTGAAAGGTGGAACTGATAAAAGTTTTGGAGTTTATGTTGCGAAGTTAGCAGGCTTGCCAGATGAAGTTATTGAAAGAGCAAAAGAAGTTCAAAGTAAATTAGAAGGTAGTGATACTAGTCATAAGGTAGATGCCAAGAAATTAGAAGAGCAAAAAAGACTATTTTGAGCTTATTTTGGTTAAATAGGGTTAAATTACTAAATAGAAAGGTTTATATATTAGTATCTATACAGTAGTAACATGAGAGATAAAATAAAATTGGTTCCATTGGTTTTAGGTTTATCCAGTGGTTGTTTAGGACATCAGAATCTTGAAGTTAGCCCTAATTATGGTACTGAATATACTCAAGAACATTTACAAAGTGACATTGAAAGAGAATTAGGTAAACATGATCCAGTTTCTTTAAGTGTATTAGAAAGAGATTATACAAGTGATGAAAAAAGTGATTTAACTCGTTTACAATTTATTACTAATAATGAAGGCAATAGTTTTATTGCTGCATATAATCCTATTACAAATGAATTAATTTTACCACATTATTCTGATAATTTTGAATCTAATGAAGAAGTTTTAGGTGCTTTAGATCACGAACTTTGGCATAGTATATATAATCAGATTTTTGAAAGAAAAAATTTAAGTGGATATGATGGACCAAGTTTAGAAGATGCTGAATTATATTGTTATGATAGTGTAAGAACTGATAGATTTCAAGGAGTTAGAGATGAAGTTGAATTTAATACTCAATTTAGAGTAGCTATGGTAAATTATGAAACTAATCTTAAAAAATATAGTAAATTAAAAGACAAATTAGATCACTTAAGGCCTTTATTAGGAAGACTAAATTTTGAAGATTATAGTAGTTATGTTGAGGATGATTATATTGAAAAAGTTCAAGAAGATTGTGAAAATTTTGAAAGAGAATATTTTCCTGATGAGTTTGATGATATTATTGAGAATAGTATGTTAATGAGAAAAATTGAAGCTGAATTTGAAGCTATTCAAGCTAAAAAAGGAATTTCACAAACTTTAGAAGGACAAGAGAGAGAAGAATTTTTGGAAGATCTTTTAGAAGATTTTGAAAGTTTTAATAATTATTTTGAAGGAGAGGATTTTGTAGAAGAATATCTTGCTGCAAAAAAAATCGAAGATGATTTATTAGAATTTGCTAATCAATATCAAATGGGAAGATTTGAAGTTGGAATCTCCTCTTTAGATTTGGAAATTAGTCAATTGGAAGAAGGAAGTTCTGAAAGAAGTGAGTTAGAGTTAAAAAAATTAAGATTAGAGACAAGATATACTCATTTTAAATTTGAAAAAAATATTTATGCAGATCTTGAATTTGAAGGAGGTATTGATGATATTATGGGGTTTTTTCAAAGTACAATTACTCAAGGTAAAAGTAATGATACTATTTATGATTGTAATGAATTTTTAGCAAGAGAATTTAATGAAATGTATAGTTTGGATTTTGATGAAATGAATGAACAAGGCTGGCCTTTAACAAGAGAAAGTTTAGATTTTTGGAGTCAATTTACTGTGGAGGGTGAACCAATGTTTAGAAAAGGAATTGAGAGATATACTATAGCTTTAGATTTAATTGAAAAAGGTAAGGATCCTGAAAAAGTTAAGGAAAGATTAGAATTTGCTGAAAATTATAGACATCAAGGAAATAGTTTTGATTGGGCAAGCGAGGATTTTCAAATACAAGGTGAAGTAGAAAGCCTTGAAGATAAAAGGGAAATGCTTGATAGTATGATTGAAGACTTAATGGAATAAATTATTTTGATTTAGTCATTTCTGTTTTTTCTTTTTCTTTTTTACTTCTTTGATAAAAATTTTAATTAAAGGTTTTTAGTATTTGTTTGATATTCTTATTATTCATGGGAGCTAAAACAAGAACTGTTGAAATGTCTGAAGAAGACTATTTGAGATATATTTTTCATAAAACTTTGAGTGAAACTAGGCGAAAAACAAATCAAAAGATTTCTTATGAAGATTTACAAAGAAAAGTTTTGGCTGCTGCTCAAGAAATCGGTGTCGAAGGATTGATTGTTAAGGAATGGGATCCAAATACAATTTATTCTTTTGGAACCTGTGCTGTTGTTAGAGAAGAACAATTTGATGAAAAGTTAGGAAGAAGAAGTGATACAGATCTGGATTTAGGATATTTTAGAAAAAAAAGAAAGGGTTATACAGCGGATTCTTTTGAATATAATCACTGGGTTTTTACAGCTGAATGTGAAGAGAGATTTACTCAAGCATTAGAAAAACAAGGTTTAGAAATTAATGCTTATAGATGTTTAAGTACAATAACTGTAAGTAAGCAAGAACATGCAAGAAGGGATAGACGAGATGAACTAGCTCTGTATAGGTAAATAGTCTGAATAAAATATATTCTTTTAAATCCTTTTATTATTTTCTTTTATATGATTAAAGTATTAGATGAAAAACTTGTAAATAAAATTGCAGCTGGAGAAGTAATTGAAAAACCTCTAAATGTTGTGAAAGAGTTAGTTGAGAATTCTTTGGATGCTGGAGCTCAAAATATTTTTGTTGAAATTAATGAGGATTTAATTCGAGTTGAAGATGATGGAAATGGTATGAGTAAAGAAGATTTGGAGAAATGTGTTCTGAGGCACGCTACTAGTAAAATAAATGATTTTGAGGATTTAATTAATGTTGGAAGTTTTGGATTTAGAGGAGAAGCTTTGTCAAGTATTGCAGCTGTCTCTGATTTGACTATTATTAGTAAATTTAAAGATTCTTTAGAAGGAAATGAGTTAAGAGTTGAAGGAGGAGTTCTTAGGAATTTGAGAAGTTTGGGCTGTTCAAAGGGTACAATTATTATTTTGAAAGATTTGTTTTTTAACACACCAGTAAGAAAGAAATTTTTAGATTTAAGAGAGAATGAAAGGATTGTTGATTTTTTGGAAAGATTTGTTTTGTTGAATTCTGTAAGATTGAAATTGAAGTTAAATGGTAAAGTTGTTTTAGATGTTAATGCTGAAAATTTGAAAGATAGAATTGCTCAAGTTTATGGTTTAGAAGTTGTAAAACATTTGGAAGAAATAAATCATGAGGAATTAGGTGTTAAAATTTCAGGTTATGTTTCAAATCCTAGCTTTGTTAGGAGTGATAGAAAAATGCAAAGTTTTTTTGTGAATAATAGATTAGTGGAAAGTGATGAAATTAAGAAAGGATTATATGATGCTTACAAGAGTATTTTGTTTGTAAATAAACACCCCTTTGCAGTTTTGAATTTAGAAATGAGTGGAGTTGATGTTAATGTACATCCTGCTAAAAAAATTGTGAATTTTAGTTTACCTGATATAGTTTATAGCTCTGTGTTTAATGCTGTAAGAGAAAATTTTAAAGAGAAGAATGTTGAGTTTGAAGTAAAACAAGAAGTTTTTAGTCAAGTTTTTAAGAAAGAGAAAAAGGTAGAATTTAAAGAGAGATTTCAGAAAGATAAACAAGTTGAGTTTGTTGAAAATAAAGAAGAAGGATTTTCTAAATTGCCAGAAATGAGGATTTTGGGTGTTGTGAATAAAACCTATTTTTTAGCTGAAGTTGAAGATGGATTAATGGTAATTGATCAACATGTAGTCGAAGAAAGAATTAATTATGAAAAATTTATGAAAGAATTTATGGAGAAAAAAGTTGAAGTTCAAGAATTGTTAAGTCCTGAGTTGATAGAGTTTAGTTTAAGTGAAAGTTTGAAAGTAAAACAGAATTTAGAAAAATTGAAAGGGTTTGGTTTCTATTTAGAAGAGTTTGGAGAAAATAATTTTAGGTTGAGAAAAGTGCCTTTGTTGTTTGGTATAGTTAAAGGTGAAGAGTTGTTGAAAGAAATTTTGGTTGATTTTAAAGAAAATAAAAAAGAAGAGATTATTACTAGGATGTCTTGTAGAAGTTCAATTAAAGCAGGAGATTTAATGAGTGTTTCTGAAATGTATGCTAAGTTAAAAATTTTAGATAAATGTGAATTACCTTATACTTGTCCACATGGAAGACCTATAATGGTAAAATTAAGTGTTGATGATTTAGAAAAAATGTTTAGAAGAAAAGGATTTTAGTTTTTCTTATGTGATAAAATTAATTCATGAATCTTTTTTTCCATTTTAACAGGATTTTTTATGTATAAAAGTTTAATAATACCTTCCTCTGATTGTTCTGCAGTGAATAAATAAATATCTCCACAATTTACTATTCTGTCCCATAAACTTATCTCTGCATTAATATTAGTTATTTTGCTGTAAGGAACAGTGCTTTTTTTAATTCCAAATATTTTTTTAATTACAACTATGTGTGTTTTGTAAAATTTGTATGAAGTTCTATAAACGTCAAGTATCATTTTTATTTCTATTATTATTGGAATTAAAATTAAAGCTAAAGTAATTATTGAAAAAATGATTATTAATGTGGAAAAAGCAATTGGAAGAAAATAATGGAATATGAAAAGTAATAGTAAAATAGGAATTAATATTAAAATTAGATAAAAGAGATTTTTTAGGAAACCTGGTAATAATGCGTTTAATGCATTTGGGTCAAGTTCAAATAATAATTTCTCATCTTTCATATTTGATCTAAAGTTTTGTTTTTTTATATAGTTTTTTGTATTATATTGATGAGAGAAAAGCTTTTATATGATGGTTTAAGTAGAAATATTAATTCTTTTTGGGGAAAGAGTGATATTTAGGGAAAGGGAATGTTTTAGGCGAGTTTGTCTGAGCATTTGGTGATAAATTGAGGTACAAAAAATATGAAAAAAATAATATTATTAATAATAGCAATGAGTATTTTATTAGCTGTAAGTGTTAGTGCAGTTGATATAGATGCTTGTCAAGCTTTAGACGTAGCTGGTGAGACTTATACTTTAACAGCAGATTTAGAAGGAACTTATGATACTTCAACTTGTTTTAGAATTATTGAAGATAATATCACTTTAGATTGTGATGATCATTCTATTTCTTCTGGTGAAGATTTTGATTTAGTACTTGAAAATGTTGAAGGTTCAATGATTCAGAGTTGTAATTTTTTAGGACCTGGTGTATCATTAGAAGAATCTGATGGAAATTATTTTGATAGTTCAGTTTTTAGTGGACCTGGAAGATTTTCAATTGGAAGAAATTCTGATAATAATGAAGTGTATAATAGTTATTTTTCTGTGCCTATGACTATTGATGGAGATAGTAATGCCTTTTATAATAATTATTTTTACTATACAGATGAAGTTGAAGTGAGATATAATGCTGAAGGAACAAGTTCTTTTAGTTTGAGTTCAACTACAGATTCTACTAATATTATTGGTGGAAATTACGTTAGTGGAAATTATTGGGCAAATGCTGAAGGAACAGGTTTTAGTGAAATTTGTGTTGATGTAGATTTGAATGGACTTTGTGATGAAAGTTATGATGTATCTGGTGAAGGAGATTTTGATGATTTTGCTTTGACTGATAACTATTATGTTAGTAGCTGTGTAGAATTAAACGAAGAAGGACAAACTTATACTTTAACTGAAGATATTGGTTCAGATGCAAGTGGAACAGCTTGTATTGAAATTAGTGCAGAGAGTATTACTTTAGAAGGAAATGGTTTTTCAATTAGTGGTACTGGAGCAGGATATGGTGTTTTTTCAAGTGCAGAATATACTGTTGTTCAAAACGTTGTTTTTAGTGAATGGACTTCTGGTTTAGGTTTTTCTGGAACAAATAGTGCTGTTCATGGTTCTACTTTTGAAGATTTAAGTTTATCTGGGATTTTTTTAATCTCTGATGAAAATACTGTTGAAGGAAATACTTTTTCAAATATATTATATGGAATTAGTATTGAAGCAAGTGATAATAATTTAATTTATAATAATCATTTTGATCTAGAATATCCTATAACTATAAATATGGGTTCTGCTGAATTTAGTATTGAAAAAACTTTAGGAACAAATATTTTAGGTGGAGATTATTTAGGTGGAAATTATTGGACTAATTCTGGAGAAGGTTATAGTGAAACTTGTTTAGATAATGATGGAGATGATCTTTGTGATGTTAGTTATGATGCTTCAGGTTTTGGAGATATGGATGAATCCCCTTTGACAAATACTTTTACAACAGAAGTTAATGATTGTAGAGAATTAGTAAAAGAAGGAACAACTTATACTTTAAGTGAAGATATTGTTGCATGGCATGATTATTGTATTATAATTAGTGCTGATGATATTATTTTTGATGGACAAGAATTTAGTATTAGTGGAAATGAAACTTGGAAAGAAGGAATTTTAATTACTGATACAAGTAATGTTAGTATTAATGATATTAGTTTAAGTGGTTTTGTTGATATTGTTGATGCTAGTGAAACTGATGTTGAAGAAGATAGAGTAGATACAGCTTTACATGTAATTAATTCTGTTGATTTAATTTTAGAAAGAATTACTATTGAAAATAATACCGGAATGGCATTAGTTATTGAATCTAGTGATAATTTTTCAATAATTGATTCTGTGTTAAGTTCAAATTATGGTGGAATTTATTTAGTCGGTTCTGAAGGTGGTTTGATTTCAAATGTTGAAATTAATGATAATACCGAATTTGGAATTTATGATGTAGGTGTTGGTTTAGATTCTATGACTATTGAAGATTTAAGTATGAGTTCAAATTTAGGAGGAGCTATTTCTCTTTTAGGAGATTATCTTGCTTGGAATGTTGGTAGTTTAGAATATTTCTTAGATAATGATATTGTTATCGGAGATAGTACAACAAATACTAATTTGAATTTTGGTGATGATGGAATTTTAAGTTTAGTAAATTCTTATTTGACAATTGATGGAGTTTATGTTTCTAATCAAGGAAATTTAACTTCATATGATTATGCAACAAGCTTAGTTAGAGAAGAATTAATGGAAGATGTTTTAGAACATGTGTTAGATTTAGGAGATCTAAGTTTAAGTATAGTTTTCTCTGAAATTTTATCTGAAGATCCAAATGTAAATTTAGAAGTTGTAGCTACTGGAGAAATTCCTAATGAGACAAGTAGTGTTGGTTATTACTTTTTGAAAGCTATTGATGTTGATGTTTTGGATGATGAAGATTATACAATTGGAAGTGCAAGCTTAATCATTAGTTATACTGAAGATGAAATTGCTGTAGATAATTTAGATGAGTCAACTTTGTCTGTGTATTCTTATAATGAAACAAGCTCTGAATGGGAAGCACTTGAAGGAACAGTAATTGATACAGATGCAAATACAGTTTCAGTAAGTGTAAGTGATTTTGCTTTGTTTGGAATCTTTGGTTCACAAGTACAAAGCTCCGGTGATGGTGGAAGTGATGGTGGATCCTCTGGTGGAGGAGGCGGAGGAGGTTCAAGTTCCTCAAGTAGTAGTTCCACTGATGAAGAAGAAGAAATAATTGAAGAGCCTGAAGGTTTAAGCGATGACGAAGAAGAAGTTGTAGAAGAAGTTGTAGAAGAAGTTGTTGAAGAAGTTGTAGAAGAAGAAGCTGAAGAAGAAGTTGTTGAAGAAACAGTTGAAGAAAGCAGTGGCTTTGATGCGATTACAGGATTCTTTTCTTTAGATAAATTAAAATCAGATCCAGTTAGAACAGGGGTAGGTGTTAGCATCATTGTTCTTGGTTTAGGATTAGGTTTTGTATTCAGAAGAAAAATAAAACTTCTTTTTATTTAATTTTTTTATTTCTTTATAGTAGTAGCAATAGAAAGTTTTATAAACAGTTAGAGAGGCAAAATAAATATGAGAATTTTAGCAGCAGGAGACATTCATGGAGATATAGGTTTAGCTAGAGAATTGGCTAAAAGAGCAGAAGATGAAGAAGTAGATGCTGTTATCTTATGTGGTGATTTAACTAATAATGATGAAGATGTTAATGGTATTGTGGGGATTTTTAATAAGCCTGTTTTTTTAGTTCCTGGAAATCATGATTCTGAAGCAACAATTGATTTTTTATCTGAAAGATATTATCATGCTAAAAATTTACAAGGTTATGGTTTTAAGAAAGATGGGATTGGATTTATTGGATGTAGTTCTGTAAATTTAGGGTTGTGGCAAATGCCTGAAAGTGATATTTTTGGAATGATTAAAAATGCAAGCGAATATGTAAAAGATTGTCAAAAAAGAATTATTGTAAGTCATGTACATCCTGATAAAAGTAAAATGGCAACACTCTCTGGGTTTGCTGGAAGTGAAGGTTTGAGAAAAGCTATTGATGAATTAAAACCAGAAATAGTTTTATGTTCACATGTTCATGAAGCTGATGGTATTGAAGAAAAAATTGGTGACACAAAAGTTATAAATGTTGGAAGAAAAGGAAAAGTGATTGAGGTTTAAAATGAAAATAACAAAAGATATGGGTATAGGAGAGGTTTTAGAAAAACATCCTAAAGTTGCAGAAGTGTTTAAAGAGTTACAAATACATTGTGTTGGTTGTATGGCTTCACATTTTGAAAGTATTGAAGAAGGTTTTACAGCTCATGGAATGAGTGAAGAAGAAATTGATGCTGCAGTTAAAAAAATGAATGCAGCGATTAGTGAAGAGTAAGTCTTTTAAAGCATAAATTCTTTTTTTTGTTTATGGATAATAGAATAAAAACAGTAATACTTTTGGGACTATTAACAGGTATAATTTTAGGAATAGGTTCTTATTGGGGATATTCTGGTTTAGTTATAGCTTTTGTATTTGTTGTAGTTATGAACTTCTTTTCGTATTTCTTTTCTGATAAGATTGTTTTGAAAATGTATAGAGCAAAAGAAGTTACAGAAAATGATCAAAAAGATTTATTTAAAATTGTTAGAGAAGTTGCAAGCTTAGCAGGAATACCAATGCCAAAAGTTTATGTTGTACCTTCAAGTAATCCAAATGCTTTTGCAACAGGAAGAAATCCAAAACATGCAGCAGTAGCAGTAACAACTGGAATTATGGATTTGTTAGAAAAGGATGAGTTGAAAGGAGTTATCGCACATGAAATTTCTCATGTAAAAAATAGAGATATTTTAATTTCTTCAATTGCAGCAACAATTGCAGGAGTTATTTCAATGGTTGGAGTTATGACAAGATGGGGAGCTTTGTTTGGAGGCTTTGGTGGAAGAGATGGAGATAATAATATTGTTACATTTTTAGTTTTAGGAATTGTTACACCTATAATGGCATTTTTAATTCAGATGGCAATTTCAAGAAGTAGAGAATTTATGGCTGATGAAAGTGCTGCAAGAATTTTACATAGTCCACATGGTTTAATTAAAGCTTTAGAAAAGTTGGAAAGTGGTGTTAAGAAACATCCTTTGAAGTTTGGATCTAAAGCAGGAGCTTCATTGTTTATTGTAAATCCATTTAGTATGCGTGGGTTAACTAAGTTTTTGAGTACACACCCACCAATGGAAGAAAGAATTCGAAAATTGAAATCTTTGCATGTATAAATACTATTTTTCTTATTATATTAGTATAATTAATTAAAAAAATAATAATTCTTATAAATAGAAAGAGACTATTTAGAGTTAACCCACAACTTTTCACCAGGTTGTAAAAAGAGGACATGCATAAAAAAGTAATAAAGGGGAGAGAATATTACTACACTACTTTGAGGGAGGGGAGTAAAACTAAAACAATCTATCTAGGTAGTACTCTGTCCGATGCTAAGAAAAAAGAATCTGAATTGAAAGGTGATGATGGGAATAAGTTATTTGTATATTCTATGGTGTTCTTATTAATTTTTTGTGGGTTAACTACTTTGTTTGTAGCTAATTTTGCTAATGTTGGTGACATTGGTATAGATTTTGATAAAATTGGTTTTACTGTTGCAGAAGAAAGTTCTGATAGTTCTGGTGAAAGTGTTGCGTCTGCTCCAAGTAGTGATAGTTCTGATAGTTCAAGTGATTCTTCTTCTGATAGTTCTGGTGATAGTTCTGGTGATTCAAGTTCCGATAGTTCAAGTGATAGTTCTTCTGATTCTAGTTCTGATAGTTCTGGTGAAAGTGTAGCTGAAACTCCTGCTGAAGAAACAGTAGAAGAAACAGTAGAAGAAACAACAGAAGAAGTAGTAGAAGAAACAGTAGAAGAAATAGTTGAAGAAGTAGTAGAAGAAATAGTAGAAGAAGTTGTTGAAGAAGTAGTAGAAGAAACTGTTGAAAGTGGTTCTGGTGGAAGTAGCCCTTCAATTCCTGAAGAAACTGTTGAAGAAATTGTAAATGAAACAATTGAAGATACAATTGAAGAAACTATAAACGAAACTATTGTCGATGTACCAACAAATGAAAGTATTGAAATTGTAAATGAAACTGTAGAAGAAATTGTAAATGAAAGTATTGATCTGATTAATGAAACTGTTGTTGATCTTATTGTAAATGAGAGTGTTGAAATTATTATTGATATTAATATAACAAGTAATCTTACAATTGGTAATGTAAGTTTAGTTAATGTTACTAATTCTACTTTGCTAAATGTTTCTGTAAGTACAAATACAAGTATTTATGGGGTTAATGGAAGTGAAGAAACAACACAGTATGGTGCAGTTGTTGGACAACCAGTAATGTGGAAGAAAAAAATTGTTTTAACAGAAGAAGTAGATATCTTAGAAATTGAATTACCTCCTAATGCCGAAAATTTAAGTTTTGTTGAAATTGAAAATGAAGTAGAAGTAGAAGTTGATTTAGATTTAGTTTATATTAATCAATCAGGAATAATTGAAAATATTCAAGATACTGAATTAGTTGAACCTGAAGTAATGTCTTTAGGTTTCATTTGGGAAATTTTTGATTATTTATTTTCAATAACTGGGATGGTTGTTCTTGAAGAAAATGTTACAGTAGAAGAAAATTTAAATTTGCCTGAAAATGTAACTGTGATTGTAGAAGAGAATGTAAGCGAATTAGAAATTGAATATTATACTGAAGCACCTCAAGCATTTGAAGTAAATACAAGTACAGGAAAAATTGTAACAATTAGTTCTGAAACACATTATGAAAATATTTTGAGTTTTGCTTTTGTAGAAGATACAGAATTAAGTGGAATAAAATTATATTGGTTAGTTAATGGAACAAGATTAGAATTTGAATTTGATGCTTACGATACAAATGAAAATAATTTAGTAGATTATATAGAATGGGTTACACCACACTTGTCAAATGAAAGTTTTGAAATTTCATTAAGTGTTTTAAATATTCAATCTTATCCTGCTGTGGGTGGTGATTGGATAGTTGAGTTTAATACAACAGGAAGTGCGAACTTAACAATTACTCCCTATAATGGAACTCTTTTTGGAGTTGATCTTAATTTTACAGAATTAGGTTGTGGTGATGATTTAGTAAATTATACTTTGAATGAAACCGCAGTGTTTGTAGAAAATTATACTTGTAATAATTTAACAAGTCATGAAATGTCTAAAGTATTAACAGAAGGACCTCATACTATAGAATTTACTTTTGGTAACTTAACAGGGTATGCATATAATGATGCAACAAATGGACCAACACAAAGTATTCCTATTTTGAACTCTACATCTGGCACAAATTCTACAACAGATAATTTAACTTTGTATAATCAAAGTACAGCAGAAGCAGATGGAGATAATGTAAAAAACATTTATGCTTGGAAAGTTAATGGTGCTCCTTTTGAAATTTTAAATTTACCTTTTGAAGGAGAATCAACAACTTCACTTACACAAGATTATTCTTATTTGAATCATACTGTAACAGCTGAAAGTGCACCGACTTGGTATAATACTGGAGGCCATGATAATTGGGGATATTATGCCTTCAAAGATAATCCTGATGCAATTAGGGTCCCTTATTTTGAAACTACTGGAAATAGTGGTGAACAAATATCTGCATTTATGTGGATGAAAAAAGATTTTAATGATCAACCTTATAATCAAAATTTACTTGCACATAATGATTGGGGGAATAGTCAAAGAAGTTGGGCTATAGGATTAAGTGAATCTACAGATCTTCTTGTACAAGTAATTTTATTTGAAGATGGTGCAGGTGCTGCAAAAAAACAGTTTTATGGTGATACAATTGTTTCAGATCTTGATTGGCACCATGTAGGGTTTGTTTGGGATACAGGTGTTCTTAAGTTATATGTGGACGGTGAGGAAGAAACAGTTACAGCTGTTACTAATGATACTTTTACAACTGTACATCTTTCTACTGCTGATGTAATTGTTGGAAGTCAATTAAGTAATAATGGTGCAACAAATGGATTTAATGGTTCAATTGATGATGTTAGAGTTTACAATAGAAGCTTAAATATTGATCAAATTAGATTGTTGTATAATAATCAAACGAATGTTATCCATAATACTATGACTGAAGTTGGTGATGTGTGGATTGGAAATGTTACACCTAATGATGGATATGTTTCTGGTGGTAGTAATGAGAGTGTAAGTTTAACTGTTATTAATGGAAAACCTATAATTGATAGTTTAATTTTGAATTCAAGTTCTTTAACAAATACTTATCTTGAAAATTTAACTGCAAATGTTGTTGTTAGTGATGTTGATGGAAATGCAACAAAAGTTATTTATGATTGGAGAAAAAGTGGAAGTTCGGTTGCAGTTGTGAATATGCCTTTTGAAGCTGGAAGTAATACTAGTCAAGACTATTCAACTAATAGTCTTAATGCTACTGTTATAGGAGATAGTGCTTGGAATTCTACTGAGGGGCATGATGGCTTTGGTGCTCAAAGTTTTAGTGGAAGTACACCTGCTTTATATCTTGGTGATTCGTTTTTAGATGGATTTACAGAAGCAACTTTTTCTACTTGGGTTTATCATTATACTCTGACTACTGATGATGATATTTTTGCTGTTGGTTCACATGGAAGTTCTTCTCCATTTATTTTTTGGAGAGATGAGGCATCTCCTGATCACTATGGGTTTTTGATTAATGATAATAGCGCAACTTATTCAGGAGCTTTTTATTCTTCCTTTGTTCCAGTTATAAATAATTGGACTCATCTTGCTTTGACGTTTACGGGGAATGATAATGTTAGATTGTTTATTAATGGTGAAGAAGATGCAAATAGTCCATTTGATATTACTGGAGTTGATGATATTTTAGATAGTACAGATCTTTTTTTAATTGGTAATGATGATAATCATGCTAAACCTTTTGATGGAATAATAGATGATGTTTTAATTTTTAATAGTACTTTATCTGAACAACAAATTATTGCTTTGTATCAAAATAGAACTGATTTAATTGTTTCACAAGAAACTAATGAAAATGATAATTGGAGTGTTGCAGCGACTGCTACGGATGGGACTGATGCTAGTGAGTTAAGTATAACTGATGACCTAATAATTCTTTCTTTGCCTCCAGGACCTTATCTTGATTGTCCTGATACTTATGGGAATTATACTATGACTTCAGATTTATTTTGGGGTAATAGTTCAATGGTATGTAATCAAATAACTATCTCTACAGGTACTATTTTAACTTTAAATTCAACAGCAGTAGGTAGGGCTGTTAATATCACAGCAAATGATTTAACAATTGAAAGTGGTGGTGTTTTGAGTGTTGTTGATATGGGTTTTGCTAAACAAGAAGGTCCAGGATATTTAGGGGCAAATGATAATTATGCTTCTCATTATGCTGGTTATGGTGCAGGTATAATACATAGCACAAAGAAAATTTATGGTAGTGTAACAAAACCTATGGATTTAGGTAGTGGTTCAGATAGAGAACCTGGAGCTGGTGCAGTATTTTTGAACATTTCAAATACTTTAACAGTTGATGGTTTTATTTCTGCTAATAGTAGTTCTGGATCTTATACTCGTGGGACTGGTGGGAGTATTTATATTAATACAAGTGTTTTTAGTGGTTCTGGAAATATTAGTGCAAATAGTGGAGCGTGTACAAATGGATATCCCACAAGCTCTGCTGGAAGAATTGCAATTTATTATACTACAAATAGTTTTACAGGTTTTATTTCTGCAACACCTGGTAAAGCTACAACAGTTGCTAATCAAGGTAGTGCTGGGACAATTTATCTTAAAGATGTAGTCAATAATTATAGTAACTTAACTATTTGGGGAAATGATTTATCTAGTAGAAAAACTTATTTGAATGAAAGTATTTTGGATGAATCTACATTAAATAATTTGAATGTTTATGGTGGAGCTGATCTTGATATCGATATGAACTTATCTGTTTTGAGTGATAAATTATATGTTGAATCTGGTTCTGTTCTTAATCAAACTGGAATGTTTGCAATGAATAATATTTCAAATTTAACTATTGCGGGAACTTTAATTTTATCAAACTATAGTTTTAATAAAAGTATGAATGTTCATATGTATGGAGATTCTACATTAACTACTCATAAAAATAATAATTCTAAAGATTATTTAATTAATATTAGTGCTGTAAATTTTACAATTGAAAATAATGCTTTTCTTGAAGTTTTAGATAAAGGTTATGCTTTAATGGAAGGTCTGGGATATATGGGAAATAATGATTATTATGGTGCTCAATATACTGGTTATGCTGGTGATACACGACAGAACACAGACAAAATTTATGGTAGTGTAACAAAACCTATGGATTTAGGTAGTGGTTCTAATAGAGAATCTGGAGCAGGTGCAATTTTTTTAAATATTTCTGATACTTTAACAGTTGATGGATCTATTTCTGCTAATAGTAGTTCAGGAAGCTATACTCATGGAGCAGGTGGAAGTATTTATTTAATTTCTGATAGTTTTACAGGTTTAGGAAATATTAGTGCAAATAGTGGGGCGTCTACAAATGGTTATAGTTCAAGTTCTGCTGGAAGAATTGCAATTTATTATACTACAAATAGTTTTACAGGTTTTATTTCTGCAACACCTGGTAAAGCTTCAATTGGTTATAGACATGGTTCTGCAGGAACAATTTATCTTAAGGATTCTTTAAAAGATTATGGGAATTTAACTATTTGGGGAAATGATTTATCTAGTAGAAAAACTTATTTGAATGAAAGTATTTTGGATGAATCTACATTAAATAATTTGAATGTTTATGGTGGAGCTGATCTTGATATCGATATGAACTTA
>Ga0209249_1001667_pt1 | contig 20320 bp, 15 predicted proteins | sample SaaInlV_200m_DNA_4_FD_184653 | JGI IMG/M metagenome (GOLD analysis project Ga0209249, IMG submission 184653) | Marine microbial communities from expanding oxygen minimum zones in the Saanich Inlet - SI037_S3LV_200m_DNA (SPAdes) (version 2) | ecosystem: Environmental > Aquatic > Marine >...
AACTTTAACTGTTGCCGATGCCAGCAATAACACCGATGTTTGCGATGCAACGGTGATCGTAGAAGACAATATCGCCCCAACAGCCGTTTGCAAAGACATTACGGTCCAACTGGATGCCTATGGTGTGGTATCAATGATAGCATCCGGCATCGACGGAGGTTCGGATGACAACTGTACATTCAGTCTGATGGCAGGTAAAACCAGTTTCGATTGCACGAACTTAGGCATTAACACGGTAACTTTAACCGTTACCGACGCCAGCACCAATACCGGTATTTGCTATGCCACAGTGATCGTCAAAGACAATATTGCCCCAACAATAGTTTGCAATCCATTAGAAATCGTATTGTACGAAAACGGGGAATATATATTGAACGAAATTGATATTGAAAAAATTTCCAAATGGACTAATGACAATTGTACGGCCTACGAAGATCTTGAGATTACTGTTTTTCCGAATTCGTTTCAGTGTATCCATATTGGTGAGCCCGTTTCGGTAAAAGTAACAGTTGTTGATCAATCCGGCAATGAATCTTTTTGTGAAACTACCGTTACGGTTTACGATAAAATCCCACCCGTTGCAGTTTGTGAAGATATTGAAGTAATGCTTGATGACCAGGGGAAGGCAATTGTTTTCCCTGGACAAATAGATGCCGGGGATGTAAGTATAATTCCATCCTGGGCACGTACTTACAATAGTTTGGAAGACGGAAGTTACGATGCTTGTGGTGTTGGTTTTATTTCGCTTGATAAACAAGATTTCGATTGTTCAGATATCGGAGCAAATATTGTAACCCTTACAGTGACCGATCCAAGTGGAAATTTTTCTATTTGCACTGCCGTTGTTACTATAACAGATAGTTTATCGTTAACAATTGGACCTATTAATGATATTGAAATAATTGTTGGCCCCGGAATTTGCTCAACCGCTGTTGACTATCCGGTTATTGTTGTTAACGACAACTGCGGGGGGGGACTGATACAAACAGCAGGTCTTGGGTTAACCGGCATGTTCCCGCTTGGAGTAACTACCGAAACCTGGGCAGCAACCAACAATACCGGCAACACTGCCGAAGTTACATTTACCGTAACAGTTGCAACCACCAATGCACCGCCAACACTCGATTCTATTGCTGGTATTGAGTTTGAAGAAGACACGCCACCCCTAAATATAATATTGTTGGGTATTTCTGATGGTGGCGATTGTTTCGCACAAGATGTTACAGTAGCGGCAGTAAGTACAAACCCAGCACTGGTTACAGGAGTGGCCGTAAATTACACTGCAGGAAGTGTAACCGGTTCACTGGATGTTACAATTGCACCGGATATGAATGGTCAGTCTGAGATTACGGTAACCATTGAGGACAGCGAAGGTGCAACCACCTCAGCCACCTTTACGGTAACCATTACCCCGGTGAACGACCCGCCATTTCTGGCAAATCCTATTCCCGACCAGGTGATAATTGCACCGTCTGTTCTGAAATTGCCAATCAGCCATGTACTTGGTGTTATTTTCGATGATATCGACGATACAATACTGGCCTTTACCGTAATGCCCGAGGGAGGTGGTATATTACCGGCATGGGCAACTATAACAGCCGACACTTTAGTTTGTACACCGCAGGTTGACGACACATGTATTATTAATATTGTTATTACAGCAATCGATTTGGCTGGTGCAACGGCATCCGATACTTTCGAAGTGTTAATTGACGGTTACATAGTTAACATTGGCGATTTGGGAGATGGACTATTTGAAGTTCAGATGTACCCGAACCCGACACAGGGGTTGGTTAATTTGGACATTAATTTATCGCAAATATTTGATACCGAAATATCGGTAATGAATATTGCAGGTGAAGAGATATTTAGAAAAAGATACAAAGCACAAGAACAAATCAGGTTCGATCTCTCGAAGCATGTGAGCGGAATGTACATGGTTACCTTGAAAATAGATGGTAACCAAATTGTAAAGAAGCTGATTCTGGATAGAAAATAAGATTCTAGTAAAAAATATGATTGAAAAACAGGAATAAGTTAGTTTCTATTTTATTATTAAAAAGATAATAAAACTAAAATATAAGCCAACAAACTAATAACTTGTCCCTTAGATTACGTGTGAATTACCCTGTGCCAAGAGCACAGGGTTTCTTGTAAAACAATATTCTTCCTGCTTCGCTGGATACCAATTCAGCCCTGCACCAAGAGTGCATGGATTTCTTGGAGTTTTTTAAAACAATTTATTATTCCTCTTTTTTCTGTAACATCCTGTAAATGGTTGATTTTCCAATTTCCAGTTTCGATGCTACCAACCGTACGTTATGATTGTATTTAGTTAGGAAATGTTTTATAATTTCACGATTGTATTCATCGAGCGATTTTTCGTTGGCCAACAAATTACGCACACTATTATCCACATTCATATTTAAATGGCTGGGCTTAATAACGTCGCGGGTGGTCATAACACAAGCCAATTCCATTACTGCTTTTAACTCGCGGATGTTTCCAGGGAAATGATATGACAGAAGTATTCTTTTCGACTCTTCCGAAATGCTTTTGGGTTCCATTTCATTCTCGCTGCAAAAATCATCAACAAAATACTTGGCAAGCAGGATGATATCGTTTCCACGGGTTTTTAAAGGGGGGAGTTCGATTGGTAGTCCGAGCAAGCGATAGTATAAATCTTGCCTGAATTTTCCTTCGGATATCATATTTGCCAGGTTTTTATGTGTGGCCGTAATTATCCGAACATCCAACGGGATTGTCTTATTTCCACCTAACCTCATCAATTCGCGTTCCTGGATTACCCGTAACAATTTTGACTGAACATTTAAATCAAGGTCGGCAATTTCATCTAAAAACAAGGTACCTTTATTTGCTTGCTCAAATTTTCCAATTTTAATAAAATCTGCTCCTGTAAATGCCCCTTTTTCGTGTCCGAAAAGTTCGTTTTCGATTAACCCTTCAGGGATTGCCGAAACATTTACAGGCACAAATGGTTTGTTACTTCTTTTAGAATTATAGTGAATTCCTTTTGCAACTAATTCTTTACCGGTTCCGGTGGCACCCGATATTGAAACAGAAATGTGGGTATGGATTGCTTTTTCCATTAAGTCAAAGACATGATCAATTTCCCGGCTGTTACCTTTAATCAGCTTTCTAAAGTCATATTTTTCTTTAAGCGCTTCCCTCAGTATTACATTTTCAATTTTAACCTGATCTGATTGATAAATATTTTTTATAATATTACTGAGCCTGTCCCTTGTGTCAGGAGCTTTCATAACATAATCGTAAGCTCCATTTTTCATTAATTCAATAGCCGTAGTAATATCCTCTTGTGCTGAAATAACAATTACATGTGTATTAGGAAGTTCTTTCTGGATAATTTTTAACACTTCATGCCCCGACATGTCGGGCAATCTGTAATCAAGTGTTATTACATCTGGTTTATCATTTAAACAGGAAATAATTTCTTTTCCGGAGTGACAAACTTTAACCTGGAAATTATCTTCGACAAGTTGTTTTTTCAGAACCTGTGCATAAAGTGGATTGTCCTCAACAACAAAGATTTTATAAAGACTATTATTTTTTGAATTCGGCATTTTGTTTCTTTGGGCTAAATGTACTTAAAAATCAGTTGAAAATCAACAAGTTTACCTCAAGAATAGAAAAACAGTTCTATTCTCATACCAATATAAATAATTATGTTACAAAATAAACAGGGCTTTAAAACTTATAAGCCGCTTTTTGTAAATCGCCAAGTGTTTTAAATGGTTTTTCCGGTTTCAGGTATTTTGATAAATGCAGATGCACTTTTAAGCGAATCTCTTTGCCTATTTTGGTATCCATCCTATCAAATGAATGCCCACCTGCTACTGCATCAAAAATCTGATATTCAAATGGTTTCCCTTCGACCTTTAATGATTTTATCAGATGTTCTACTTCTAACACATTCACATCATCGTCGTTGGTGTTTGTGTGAATAAGCAACGGCGTACCCTCATATTTATGAGTGTTCCAGGCAGGCGATCTCCTGCGGTATTCCTGCACATTGTCGTTGGCACTTTTCCCAATATGATACTCTGCCTCGTATAAATCGCGATAACTTTGGTTATGATAACCCATCCGGGCAATTAAATCGCTAACGGGAACGCCGGCAAATGCAACCTGGTAATCTTTTGGATGGTCGAAAATATTCATCAAAGCAATTAATCCACCATGGCTCCAACCCATTATCCCAACCCGGTTTTTATCTATAAAATTGTAATTTTCAATCATATAATCCCGGCTGTAAAAAACATCCTCAGTTTCCAATCCGCCATAATCTATTTTTTCATAATGACTTTTCCCATAACCAGTACTGCCACGATATTCAGGCGCAACAATTACGTAACCCTGGCTAATTAATTCGCGGACAATATGTGCATAATAAGTTGTAAAATCGGCATGGACACCACCATGTGGAAGCACAATTAACGGGTACTTCTTTGAAACATCAACATTCGAAGGAATAAAAACATAGGTCCAGAATTTAACCGGGTTTCCGACACCTTTGGCAGTTGGATTTTTTTCTTTCCATTTTGGAGGACCATAAATATACAACTTGTCAACGTGGGCAATATCGCCAACTTTGTTGTACCACAAAACATCGTCGATCATTTTTTCTAATCGGTCGATTTTATGATCCAGGTTTTCGTCGCTGCGTTTTAATTGTTCAATTCCATTTATTAATTCGTAGGAATTTTGAGAATTAGAAATTATTGCAAAAAAAGAAAACAAAATGAAAAACAATATTGACTTGTTCATAATTTTTAATGTTTAAATTTTATTTGATATGAAATATTAGTCCAAAAATGGTTCAATTTTAAAATCAATTATTAAATTTATAAATGTAAAAAAATCTATTAAAATGAAGTACAAAGCGTTTCATAAATTATCGTACGGATTATATATAATTGCGACAGAACTTAACGGGAAAAAGGCTGGTTACATTGGGAATACAGCATTTCAAGTCACATCAGAACCTGCACAGATTGCAATTAGCTGCCATAAAAATAATAATTCGGCCGAAAAAATTCTTCAAAGCAAAATATTCTCAATTTCTATTTTAAAAAAAGAAGTCAATACTTCGTTAATTGGGGAGTTTGGTTTTATGTCGAGCAACGAAATCGATAAATTCAGGAACGTTGAAACTATCCGGGCGGTTTCTGGCGCCCCAATTGTTGTCGATTCATCAGTTGCCTGGTTCGATTGTAAATTGGTAAAATCGGTTGATGTCGGGTCTCATTTATTAATTGTTGGCGAAGTATTGGACAGTGATGTTATTTCTGGCGACGAACCGCTTACTTACGACTATTACAGGGAAAAATATAAAATGATGGCCCCGAAAAATGCACCTACTTTTATTGAAAAAGAAAAATTGGAAAACGAATCGGTTCCAGAAACTGTGATTGAAACAGGATCAGTGCCGGATGAAAAAAGTGCTGAAGTTGATTCTGACAGTTACATTTGCGCAATTTGCGGATTTCAATATAACCCCGAAGAGGGCGATCCTTCGATGGGAATCCCTCCAGGAACTTCTTTTGACGACCTACCCGAAGATTACAAATGCCCTCTTTGCAATGCCGGGAAAGAATATTTTAATAAGAACTAACTAAAAGCATTTACCGGCGCAATTTTTTTATAACTCTTTGTGCGTGCCATCACAAAAAGGTGGGTTTTTAGAATGTTTGCACTGGCAAAGCCACACATCTTTTTTCTCATCAATTTTAAATGCCAAAGGTAAAAATTCTGAACTACCATGCGAACCATCACAAAATGGTTGATTTTTACTTTTTCCACAAGAACACCAGTAATGAGTCCCAGCTTCAAGGTTTACCACCACCGGGCTTTTTGCTACAATTTTAGGTTTTTCCATTTTTTACGATTTTACTTTTTTCTTAGCCTTCAAAATAAATTCTTTAGCCTGAACTATTACTAACTCAGCACAAGGTTGCAAACAAAAATGATTTTTTACTTCTAAAAAAAATCATGAATGACCTCAAAGATAAACACAATAATCAATTTATGATATTCTGAATGGCTTTGATCAGATGAATATTAAAGAATATATTAGGAATTTTTATCGTAATTTTTATCTTAATTTTTATTGCTTTTTGAATGAAGAAGGTGTCAAGCTAAAGATTTCAAGGATTATGCATTGAAGAACAATAGAATGATAAGTTTCAGATTTGTTCCTCAAAGAATATCGATTGGATGCAGCGAGGACGGGCATTATTATTGATAATTATCTTGAATTATTATTTTCGATCTGGATGAACTCCCCACTCATATCTTTTAGACTCATCAAAATTTGGGTTAGGAACTGGAAATTCAGCTTTCACATCTTTTTGCCACTTTTTTAAAATCGCAATTAATTCGTTCTTTTTATCAGGATATAAATCTGATAAATCCATCGTTTCACTGATATCAGTACGTAAATTGTACAAGCTCACATTTCCTGTAACCATGTTTTCTATTATTTTCCAGTCGCCCTTTCTAACAGCTCCGGCCGGAACATCGTGGTGATAAACCGGGTAATGCCAAAATACTGCGCGTTCAGGTCCATAATCAACATCAAGTAATTCAGTCAAAATTGATTTTCCATCTAAAACCTGATTTACTGGTTTTTTTGCACCAGCGATTTCAACCAAAGTTGGATAAAAATCGACACTTGTAACAACGGCGTTGCTAATTCCACCAGCTTTAATTTTCCCTGGCCATTTTACAATTAGCGGTTCGCGAATACCACCTTCAAAAACAGTCCCTTTTTCAGCACGTAAAGGAACATTCGACGAAGCAATATATTTTAACCGATCATCGCTGTATATTTCAAGGCTCCCTTTAGCCAATAGGGGAATCTCATCGAAACGGCTGATCAAACCGCCATTATCGGAATAAAAAATAATAATTGTATTTTCATCTAAATCCAGGCTTTCCAATTTATCAAGTACCCTTCCAACACTTCTGTCAATATGTTCGATCATTGCAGCATAAACTGCATTCCCCGGATAACTGTCAATTTTTTCTTTATTTAAATACTTGTCAATTAAATCTTTGTCAGCGTCTAATTGAACATGGACATCGTAATGTGCCAAAAACAAAAAGAATGGATTATCCCGGTTGTCTTCAATAAAATCAACACTAAAATCAGTGAGTATTTCACTTAGCCTTCCTTTGGGAGCCGGTTCAATTGTGGGAATAAATTTTGGTGAATAAAACCCACCACCGCTATGAACGTAACTTTTGTCGTATCCCTGATTTTCAGGCAAATAATCCCGGTTATTACCTAAATGCCACTTCCCAAAATAGCCGGTTTTGTAACCTGCATTTTGCAATGATTCGGCTATAGTAACAATTTCTGAAGGTAGATATTGAGTTCTGTTTTTTGGCACAATAAGCTCTTCGAAAGGGCGCCAATGCCCGGTAATAAAATCGATAACACCAACCCTGGCAGGATACTGGCCACTTTGTATGCTGGCCCTCGTCGGTGAACATACCGGGCAGGCTGCATAAGCGTTTGCAAAAAGGATTCCTGCCCCCGCCAGTTTATCAAGGTTTGGGGCTTCATTAAACGAATTTCCGTAACAGGGCAAATCGGCCCAGCCCAAATCGTCAGCTAAAATAAAAACAATGTTAGGTTTATTTTCTTTCGAATAAGTTTTAAAATTACCGACAATGACACACAGTATTGTAAAAATTATTATTTTTTTCATTTCACAAAATTAATTTTTTAAAGTATTTAATGAAACTCGCTAATAATGATTCTCTTACATCAAAGAAATCTAATATTTCCGTTTTACACAAAAAATTTAATTCCTTTTTCCCTGATAAATATGATCTTATTAAACAAAATTATTGCTACATTGACACAGAATTTTATCTGATTTTTTTATTCTCATAAAAGTTTTAATTATCCCCTTAGGACATACTACAATGTAACTGAGAGAGCGAAGCAGTAAGAAACTGTATCTTTGTGGTCTTCTGTTTCATAAGCTACGAATATAACTATAGCAAAGCCCAAAATTTTCTGATCTATTTACATAAATACCAAATATAAAAAGCACGTTTTTTGTGGTCATAAGTCCAAAACGAATAATAATGAAATCAAAATACAAGCAACAAAATACAAACCTGTCCGGCTTTTGACGGATATTTAATAATAACCGAAATCACAATATTCAAAACTATTTTAAGCATTTAAACATTGATATTTGGGAATTGATTTTTACAACTTGATGGTTCTTTTCAATAATTGTTTACTTTTTAGATGAGCCTACTCCGAAAAGTCCGGGTTCATTAATTTTTAGCTCTTTTAACCCTAATCCCTAAAGGGAACTAGCTGAAAATCAATGAACTCTTCAAAGTCCTTTTTAGGGGATTTAGGGGTAATACACTTTTCGGGGTGGACTCATACATAGACACAAAATAGTATTTCTAAAATTCGCCAATATAATTGTAACTGTAAAACAATACTTTAAATCCGGACATGTAGTTTGAGACTAAAAACCTGAAACCGTAAAACCAAAACCCCCGATGCAACTTTTTCCCATTACTAACATTCAGAAATGAAAAAATTTCAACTAATAATTTCCTCTTTTCTGATATTTATCTCCCAGGCTTTTGCCCAGACCGATTTTCAAATATCTCTTTCCAATTCATTTTTAGGATCGACTACAAAACAACTTCCATTTTGGCTATCAGCAAACCGTGATGGAAAAATAAATCCCTTTGTATCTTTATTAAATTATTCGGAGCTGAGTGCTAATGTATATTCCCCGGTTAAAACCCAAAATAATCTACAATACTTTGCTGGAGTTGGCGTAGTTGGAGGGCTGGGAAATAAAAACTATTTACAGCTTAATAGGTTATTTGCCGGCACTGCATACAAAGGTTGGAAAATTGAAGCCGGGATGTTTTATGACTCACTGAGATTTGACGGGCTTTCTACAAGCAACGGTAACCTGGCAAGAAGCCGTAACGCCCGTCCATATCCAAAAGTAAGGTTATCTACAAATTCTTTTAAACCAATACCTTTTTTAAAGAAATGGCTATCGTTTAGTTTTGAATACGACGAAGGAATACTAAACGATGAACGTTATATTACAAGGGCACATTTGCACCATAAATCGTTCTATTTGAAAACAAATCGGGTAGCTGGATTTTACTTACAGGCAGGAATTGAACATTTTGTGATGTGGGGAGGTACATCCCCCGATGAAATTATAGGGGACTTACCATCTGATTTCAACTCCTATTTATATTACATAAGTGGTTCAAAAGGAAACAGCGATTTCCCCCAAATGGATCAAAACAATATTGCCGGAAATCAGTACGGAACATATCAATTCCTTATCTCAAAAAACTTTTCGGAATATTCAGCCAGTATAAACATTAGCCATCCTTTCGATGATTTTTCGGGCCTTAACTGGCGCAACTGGCCCGACAACCTTATTGGCTTGAATATTAAACGAAACAAACCAGATAAATTTATTAACCATATACTTTATGAATTTACCAACACCCGCCAGCAAAGTGTGGTCGATTCCTTTTACATGTGGAACGATGAAGCCCAGTTGTGGAAACGTATGGAAGATGACAACTACTTTAACCACCTTATTTATATTTCAGGGGCAACCTATCACCAACAGGCAATTGGGTCCCCTTTATTTGCACCGGTAATAATTACCGACGGTATCAGCCGGGGTTTTGAGTCAACCAGGTTGTTTTCGCACCATTTGGGTATAGCCGGAAAAGTTTCAAGCGAAATAGCATGGAAAAGCCTGTTCACCTATGTACAATACCTGGGAACCTATAGAAATCCATACCAACCTTTTAAAGAACAGCTTTCTTTTCTTTTCGCCCTAAATTATAAAGGCAGTTTTATCCCTTTTCAACTAGGAATCTCATTAGCAGCAGATTATGGGCAAATGAGCGAAAACAATATGGGTATCGAGGTAAATATTTCAAAAAGCTGGTAATTAGTATGAATAGGATAACATTGATAAAAAGTGTTTAAAATAAGGTCAAAAAACATGGCCCTAAAATCTGCTTTTTTACAATTGGCAGACAAAATCTGCATTCAGGATAATATCTCACTTTGGAATTGTTTTTATAAGAGGAAACACATTCAAATCCTCATTTGCTGACAGCCGGTCAAAATAGAATTTTTTATTTTCATTAATTTAACCCTTATACCATGGACAACACTCAAAACATCCTAAAAAAAATCGAAGAAAACAAAGAAGTAATCGGCATTATTGGCCTCGGTTACGTTGGTCTGCCGCTGGCCGTTAATTTTGCCCAGGCAGGGCTAAAAGTAATCGGTTTCGACAAATCGAAAACAAAGGTTAATAAAATAAATTCCGGGGCAAACTATATTAAAGACATCCCCGATGAAACCATAAAAAAAGTGGTTGACAACTTAAAGCTGGAAGCCACAACAGATTTCTCAAAAATAGCTGCTTGCGATGCAATTCTCATTTGCGTACCCACCCCTTTAGACTCTTTCCGAAAACCCGACATGAGCTACATAAAAGAATCATGCGTAACAATCGGGAAAAACATGAAACCGGGAATATTTATTAGTTTGGAAAGTACGACTTACCCTACAACCACCGAAGACTTTATGCTGCCCATAATTGAAAAAGAGAGCGGCTTAAAACACGGCAACGATTTTTGGATGGCATATTCCCCCGAACGTGTTGATCCGGGCAACAAATCATTCAAAACACGAAATACCCCAAAAGTATTAGGAGCTATAACCAGTGATGGGCTTAAAATAGGCGAAAGTATTTACAGCAAAGCAATCGATAAGATTCATAAAGTCAGCTCGCCGCGAATAGCCGAAATGGTAAAAATACTTGAAAATACTTACCGCCTGGTAAACATCAGCTTGATAAACGAGCTGGCACTCCTTTGCGGCAAAATGGACATAAACATCTGGGAAGTAATCGAAGCAGCAGCGACAAAACCTTTCGGATTTCAGCCCTTTTACCCTGGCCCGGGAATTGGTGGCCACTGCATTCCCCTGGATCCTTTTTACCTCGAACACATTGCTAAAAAGTACAAGTTCGACCTAAGCATGATTAATTCAGCCGGGCACATCAATATGCGGATGCCCCACTATATGTACATTAAAATTACTACTGCTCTTAATAGCCAAAAAAAAGCCATCAACGGAAGCAAAATCCTTTTCGCCGGGGTAGCTTACAAACCCAATATCGATGATGCCCGCGAATCGCCTGCATTGGAAATTATGGATACAGTTGCCCAAAAAGGCGGCATAGTTTTTTACCACGATCCTTTTATCCCTATGGTAAAAACACCAAACGGGGCAACTTATCAATCCATAGAGTTAACAGCCAAAACGCTTCAAAAAGCCGATTGTATAGTACTAACCACCAACCATAAAATATTCGATATTAATTTCATTCAGAATCATACAAAACTGATTGTTGATATGAGAAATATGATAAATGAAAAAAGCTCTAATGTTTTCAAACTCTAATTTTGAACGATAAGCCAATGGACATCCAAATGGGTGACCTAAAAAGTCAATTGTAATATCTTAAGGGCAACTCTAAAAACACATTTTATTGTTAATAAGATGACTGGCACAAAAAAAATATTATTTTTAAAACCAAAAGCCTTTTAGTCTGAATTATTTATGAGTTTTTCGTTATGAGAATTCAAAATGCACAGAATAAAGGGAAGCACAGAGTTGAGCCTCGCAGAAATAGCCTTAGCTATTTTGAGAAGCGAGAATCGAGCATTCTCTTTATTCAAAGTAGTTTGATTTCGGAATAGATAAATTTATGAATAGTTCAGGTTAAGTATCCCCGGGTTTCTTCACTTTTTATTGGAAGTCGGCAACAAACTGTAGAATTGAGGCTCCGCCTGAAATTAAATTTCATTTAGCACAATTCCAATCTGCTCGAATTTTTTAAATAAAATATCGGGGGGTACCGGACGGTTATTTTTAGTTAGAACAGCCGTAATCCTCGCATTGACCATTAGTTTTTCATCCGTTTTACGAATAACTTGCTGGTCAAAAATAATACGTAAACCACCCTTCCTGCCAATTTTTAAACGAACCAAAAAATAGTCGCCGGGGCGGAGTGGAAATTTGTAATCTAATTCTGCACGGATAACCACCGCGTCAATTCCATTATTATGCAACTCCGCAAAATCTATATCGGCAGTATTTAAAAATTTGTGCCGGCAATGTTCGAGATAATTCTGATAGACCGAGTTATTTACAATCCCCTGAATGTCGCACTCGTAATCGCGAACCTGCATTTCTATTTCAAAATCGAAATTTTTCAATCTAAAACTTATTTCATTAAAATTATTGCTGAAATTATTTTATCATAAAATCGAGCAGTTTTTTATCTTCGAGGAAACCTTCCAAATGGTCCCCAATTTTTACCGGACCAACACCTGCGGGAGTACCTGTGTAAATTAAATCCCCCATTTTCAGGGTCACATATTTTGACACATGCGAAATTATTTCTTCCAAACCAAAAATCATCAATCCCGAATTTCCTTCCTGAACCGGGTTCCTGTTAATATCCAATTTAAAATTTATATCACCCTGATCGTGGAATCCAGTTTTTGGGAAAAACTTACCTCCTATTACAGCAGCCTGATCGAAAGCTTTTGATTTTTCCCAGGGCAAGCCCTTTTCTTTTAGTTTATTTTGAATGTCGCGTGCAGTAAAATCAATACCAAGTCCTATTTCATCGAAATAACGTTGTGCAAACTTCGTTTCGATATTTTTCCCAACACGGTTAATTTTTATTACCAGTTCAATTTCGTGGTGTACTTCTGTTGTCCAGTCGGGAATATAAAACGGGTCGTTATTTCGTAACAATGCCGAATCGGGTTTCATAAAAAAAACCGGTTCTACCGGAATTTCATTATTTAGTTCGCGGGCATGAGCTACATAATTCCTACCAATGCAAATTATTTTCATAATTGAAATACTTTAACAATCAACTATTTCCCCATCATTTTTAATTTTAACCGGGTTAGAACTTTTTTAGTGTATAACGGAAATTCGCTGTTTAGCATCCAGCTATAATATCCCGGTTGTTCGGTAAGAACCTTTTCAACCGGAACACCTTTATTTTTCCCAAAATTGAATACTTCAATTCCATTTTTATCGTACACAATCCTCCCAACAAAATCTACATTATTATTGTACGACGAAAATTCATCTAATTTTTCAATGTTATTTACAATTGGTTTCGATTTTTTCCCATTACTATCTTCATATTCCACATCCCGATATCTGTCCAACTGTGCTTTAAGTACTTCGTAGGTTGCCTTTGTGTCGGCCATTGCACTGTGTGCATTAATCAACTCCTTATTACAATAATATTTATAAGCAGCCACCAGCGTACGTTTTTCCATTTTATGAAAAATAGCCTGCACATCGATAAATTTTCGCTTAATAAAATCAATGTCGATATCGGCACGGAGAAATTCTTCGGCCAGAAGTGGTATGTCAAACCGGTTCGAGTTAAAACCTCCCAAATCGCATCCTTCAATAAACTTCGCCAGGTTTTTTGCAACTTCCTTAAAGGTGGGTTCATCTTCTACATCCTTGTCGTAAATACCATGTATTTGAGAAGCCTCGTCAGGAATAGGGATTTCCGGGTTAATCCTGAACAGTTTTTCTTCTTCGTTTCCATCCAGTTTAATTTTTAACAAGGCAATTTCAACAATCCTGTCTGTAACAACATTAATCCCTGTTGTTTCCAAATCGAGAAAAACTACCGGGTTTTTTAATTCAAGCTGCATGGATTTCTTTTAAAGGAGAGGGTATCCGAAAAATCACTTTATACTTTGATTTTTGAGATACCCTCAATTATTATTGAATCAATTTTATGCGTTTATCATCATCGGCATCAAAAGCATGAGTACATCTTCGTCCTCATCATCCGTTTCGGCAGGAAGTAGAAGCCCTGCCCTTGTCGGATCGCTCAATTCAACTTTTACGTCCCCTGACGAAATGTTACTTAGGATTTCCTGAAGAAACGTTGATTTAAAACCAATTTCAATTTCATCCCCTTCGTATTCGCAATTTAGCCTTTCAACAGCCGAAATGGAAAAATCGATATCCTGGGCCGAAACTACAAGTTGGTTTTCGTTTATATTTAATTTTACAAGGTTACTTGCCTGATTTGAAAAAACTGAAACACGTTTTACCGTATTAAAAATCGCAATCCTGTCAATAATCATGCTGTTTGGGTTATCGGTTGGGATAACCGAATTGTAACTCGGATAATTCCCTTCAACCAGACGGCAAATTAATTTATAATTACTAAGGGTAAAAAATGCATTTTTATCGTCGAATTCCAATTTCACATCAAACTCTTCTTTTGGAAGCAGGTTTTTTAATAAACCCGCTGGTTTTTTTGGGAGGATGAATGACGACTCAAAATCGGCTTTTGCATCGGTACGCCGGTAACGTACCAACTTGTGCGCATCTGAAGCTACAAAACTCATAAAATCGGGTGTAATTTCAACGAAAATACCATTCATAACTGGCCGCAATTCATCATCGGCAGTAGCGAACAAAGTTTTATCAATGCCTTTTTGCAAAACTTTATGGCTGACATTTACCGACGAAACAGATTCATCATCCTTTACGGGCAACTCCGGGAAATCTTCAGCATTTTGTCCCACAATACTAAATTTCCCGTTGTCGGAGAAAATCTCGATTGCAAATGAATCGTTGTCAATTTGAAAAGTAAGGGGTTGTTCGGGAAATTCTTTTAGCGTATCGGTAATTAATTTTGCAGGAACCGCAATAGTCCCCTCCCCTTCAATATTGTCCAGTTCCATGCTGGTTATTAAGGTGGACTCAAGATCTGAGGCAGTTATAGACAACTCTGTTTCTGTAAGTTGAAATAAAAAGTTATCTAAAATTGGCATCGTACTTTTACTACTGATAACCTTGCTGATTGCCGCCAGGTGACTTAATAAATCGGTACTTGAAACAACAAATTTCATAGGTAGATATTTTATTTTAATGTTTTTTTTACTGAACCCTGGTTCTAATTTTCATTTTAAACTCCTGTAAAAGAATGCATTACCGATGACTTTCACCAAAGAAAAACCAAGTACACGAATATACAAACTTTAATGATATTTACCATTCCGAAAACTTTGAATTTTTTATGCTTTTATAAACGGGCAAAACGTTGCCTCCTGACCAGATTATAAAACACGCCAAAAAGAGCCACCAAAAATAAGGGGGCTATTATATTTAACCATTGCCAAAACACCCTTTCTTCGCGCAGCCTGACTTTGTCGAGCAAACGCATTTTTAAAGTCCGCTTGCGTAACTGCATGATTCCTAAATCATCATTCAGGTAATAAATCGCATTTAAAAGAAATTCTTTATTGCCAAAAGTTTGCCCCGAAACCCGATCGTAGCCCAGTTCCTGAATTCTTGGCGGCTGAGTGGAATAATTTACTTTGTTTGCAATCAAATTCCCGTCGGCAATTACAACCATTTTTGTGGGTTTGCTTTTGCTAAGTACCGAAGATGTTGCGAAACCATAGTTTTCGACCAGACGATTTTTAAATACCGACTCAAACGATCCTTCAACCAACACACCTACAGGAATATACGACTGGGCAAAAAGTTCCCGTGCCGGAGGATTGTTAATATTCTGAAGACTTACAGATGAAGGGGCTTTTACCTGGCGGGCATAAGGAGAAGTAGATAAAATTACATGTTTTATTAAATTTGAATTTCCTTTTACTGTATCAAGAGAGGATGTAAATTCTGCCAAAACACGATTTAAATTCCGGCTGGCCGGATGATTGTCGTTGGGTACAAGCAAAGGTGAATAATACCAGGGATGAGTTGTGAAATTTGGCTGATTGCCAGGCAGTGCCGTGTTAACCTGGATCATTGCACATTCGACATCCTGTAGCAAGTCGTAATTTAAACGGATCCCGTAACGGAAAAGTTGATCCCCCAGATTTAAATCGCGTATAAAAGAATAAGTTTGAAAGCCATTTGACAAACTGTCGAGGCTAACCTGAACCGGATCGATTAGCCAAAAAACTTTACCGCCCTTCATTATATACTGGTCGATCAAAAACTTTTCCTTTTCCGAAAAAGTTTCAATCGGATTGGCAATAATTAAAATCTGCACTTCTTCGGGATTGTTTTGTAATACCCCGGATGAAATCCGCACAACTTCGAAATCGCCGGAGAGAGAGTTCGCAAAATCTGATGTTTCGTATTTGTTCAATTCGCCGTGGCCCTCTAAAAAAGCTACCGTTGATTTTTTGTTGCGCATTAATTTCTGAAAAGCATTTACCAGTTCAAATTCAACACTTTCTGCTGAGTGGTTAAAATTTGTTTCGTGTGAAAAATCGGGATTATATTTCAAAAAATTAACGGCAATTTCTTTGCCTGAATAACGAATTAGTGCCCCTGGAAAAATAAGTTTGGTACTTACACCTTGTTCGGTTTTTTGCCTGAAACTTGTAGGCCGGATCCCTTTCTGGATTAATTCTTCAATAAATAACTCCCTTTTTTCTGCATTGACAATATTGTAAGGATCGATAAATTTCACCCTGATCGGTTTTGCCGAGTAAGCATTTAACACTGCAATTTTTTCAATTACTTCCTGATGCAACTTTCGTAATCCAGGTTCCAATTCCCCTGCAAGGTAGAACTCAATTTCAACCGGGTTATTAAAACCAGCCACCATTTCTTTGCTGACATTCGAGAGAGAATACCTTTTGTCGGATGTTAAGTCGAACCTAAAAAGGAAATTGGAAGAAATCGCAAAAACCGCCAGCAAAACAAAAATAAATCCAATAGTTTTATATTTCCATTTTTTCTGTTTCCATTTTCCTTCGCGCAAAAATAAACTGGTAATAAAAAGAAAAAAAAGGGCCATTCCGAGAAAATATATCATGTCGCGCATATCAACAATCCCACGCGAAACCGACATGTAATGATTGTTTATGCTCAGCCACAAAAGCAACCGTTCAACAATATAAGAATTTACCGAAGTCCCAATAAAATCGAAACCGAGGTAAAATACAAACGAAATCGCCATGGCAAGAATAAACGATACAATTTGGTTATCAGTAAGCGAAGAAGCGAAAATTCCGATTGCGACATAAATGGCTGCCAAAAAAAACAAGCCGATAAACGAACCCCAGGTAGCACCAATATCGATGCTGCCAACCGGATTTCCAAGTAAATAAACCGACAGAAAATAGAGCAAAGTTGGTAACAATGAAAATACGACAAGTAACAATCCTGCAAAAAATTTGGCAAGGACCAGTTTAAAATCAGATTCCGGCCGGGTCAACAGAATCTCAAGTGTACCGGAGCGTTTTTCGTCGGCTAAAAATCGCATGGTTATGGCCGGAATCAAAAACATGTACAACCATGGTGCCAGCGAAAAAAGCCCTTCCATTGTCGCATATCCATTGTCAGGAATATTATATGCTCCAGGAAAAACCCACAAAAAAAGGCCAGTAACCAACAAAAAAACCACAATCACAAGATATCCGGTCAACGAACCTAAAAATGATTTTATTTCTTTTTTAAATAAACTGTACATGTATAAGATGTTTCGAGTTTAAAGTTTAAAGTATAAAGTTTAAAGTTTCGAGTTTATAAACGGGTATTTAATTTCGTAATAAATCTACCATTTTTTGTGCTGTCCGTTCTGAGCTGCCTGAATTTCCCATCATTTCAGATAAACGTGAATAATCTTCAAATATTTTTTCTCGATAAATTTCGTCATTTAAAAGGTTCCCCAATTCGCGTTTAACATTTTTTACGGTCATGTCCACCTGAATATATTCGCGAATTGCTTCCTTGTCTAAAATTAGGTTTGGCAACGATGCCCATTTTATTTTTATTAGTTTTTTCATAATTATGTGAACAAACCTTCCTCCTTCGACCCTGTATAAAACAAGCTGAGGGACTTTAAATAGGGCAGTTTCCAACGACGCCGTCCCGGAAGCCACCAGTGCGGCAAATGAATTGTTCAGCAAATCGTAAGTTTGATTATAAATTATTCTTATTTTACTTTCACCCAGAATTTTTTTATAAACGTTTTTATCGATTGAAGAAATACCGGCAACTACAAATTGAAATCCGGGATTGCCATTTGAAGCATTTACCATTACCGGCAAAGTATTCCTTATTTCCTGATTCCGGCTGCCTGCCAAAAAAGCCACAATTGGCCGTTCATCCAAATTATTTTCAGCCAGAAAACGTTCCTTGTTTTTGGCCGATTTTTTAAATGATTCCAGGGAATCTAAAAGTGGGTTACCTACGTAATTAACATCAACTTCATGCTTTTTGAAAAATTGAGTTTCGAAAGGTAAAATGGTAAACAATTCATCAACAAAAGCTTTGATTTTTTTTATGCGGTGTTCTTTCCAAGCCCATACTTTTGGAGCGATGTAATAAAAAACTTTAATGTTGTTGTTTTTTGCAAATTCCGCTATCCGTAAATTAAATCCTGGGTAATCGATCAAAATTAACACATCAGGGTGGAACTCAGGCAAATCCTTTTTGCAAAACTCCATGTTTTTTTTGATAGTATTAATATTAAGCAAAACATTAATAATTCCCATAAAAGCCATTTCGCGGTAATGAACCACTAATTCGCCACCAACGGCTTTCATTAAATCGCCGCCAAAAAACCGGAATTTTGCTTCGTTGTCGATTGATTTCAGTTCCTTCATTAAATTAGAACCATGTAAATCGCCCGATGCTTCGCCCGCAATTAAGTAGTACTTCATTACAAAAAGATCTTTAGATTTTTTTTTTGAGATTCAATACAAAATGCAAAAAACAGATTTCCCGAAAAATTATATACAATACTATTAAAAACCTAAGCCAGATAAACAAGAAAAAACAAATCTCAAAAAACAAATAAGCTCCAATTTTTAATATTCAAATTCTAAACTATTCCTTTTTATGTTTTAAGTAGTTTGATAATTGCTATTTCTGACAAAAAAAAAACGAATCTTAGAAATAAGATACTTTAAACGTTATTTATAAAACGATAAAAATGCATCTTAGGAGATTCTTAAAATGCCCTTGATATTAAAACTGCCAAGGCATATAAAATGGTCGCTCCCAAAACCCCGCGTGCCGCATGTTCGTATTTTTTCCTGATGAAACCCATAAAAATCAGCAAATTTGCAAACACGCATAAACTACCTAACTTAACTAAAGCATGCAAATGCCATAAATTACTTAAATACTTTGAAAAGGGGATTTCGTTTTCTCCAAAAAAATAGATGCCCAAAAATATGAGTATCGGTAGAAAGGCGCCGGCAATAAAACCAACTTCTGTTTTGTCGTATTTATTTCGTTTTTCCCTTATCATTAAAATTTCCAATTTTGAAGCACTTCCATAGTTTTGTAACAGGTCATGTCAACAGTAACCGGAACTACCGATGCATAATTATTTTGCAATGCATAAATATCAGTCTCAGTAGAATCTTCCTCGAAATTTTTGAAATAACCCGCCAGCCAATGATATTCCCTTCCATGCGGGTCGGTACGCTTTTCAAACTCCTCGACCCATTTACCATGCGTTTGTCGGCACACTTTAATCCCTTTTGGTTTCCCCTTTGGAATATTTACGTTTAAACATGTAAACGGTGGCAGGCCATTTTCTACTACACTTTGGAAAACTTTAGCAACAATAATTTTGGCTTTTGCGAAATCGGCATCCGGGCTGAAATCGTCGAGCGAAAAACCAACTGAGGGAACCCCATGTAAACTTCCTTCGATGGCCGCACCCATCGTACCACTGTAAATAATACTGATAGACGAGTTAGCTCCATGGTTAATTCCTGAGACCACAAAATCGGGTGTTCTTTCTAATAAACTATTAAAACTGAGCTTTACACTGTCAACCGGGGTGCCATTACTTTTAAAAGTTGGAACACCATTAATCTTTTCCACTTCGACCGCCCTCAATGGCTGATCGACAGTAATTGCACTCGATTTCCCCGACATGGACACTTCGGACGAAATCACTACAACATCGCCAAAAAAGTGCATCACTTCAACCAACTCGCGTAAGCCCCTGGCATGTATCCCATCGTCGTTGGTAACTAATATTAAAGGTTTTTCTGACATATTTTTTTGAATAGGGAACAAAGATAGGGAAAATGAATAGTTAGCCTGAACTATTCATAAATTTATCTATTCCGAAATCAAACTGCTTTGAATAAAGAGAATGCTCGATTCTCGCTTCTCAAA
>Ga0209249_1001670_pt1 | contig 20316 bp, 20 predicted proteins | sample SaaInlV_200m_DNA_4_FD_184653 | JGI IMG/M metagenome (GOLD analysis project Ga0209249, IMG submission 184653) | Marine microbial communities from expanding oxygen minimum zones in the Saanich Inlet - SI037_S3LV_200m_DNA (SPAdes) (version 2) | ecosystem: Environmental > Aquatic > Marine >...
AGGGAAAGGACGCTCCGGTTCAGTTCAGTGTAGCTACTGCGGCGCCCAAGTACCCCGAGACAAGGCAAAGAGGCAGACTAAATTTACTAGCCTTGTCGATTCAAGGATACTAAAAGAGCTTAGGGATCAAGGGGCGAGCATAAACCGCTCCAAGACAACAAAGTACATGTGCATCAGCTGTGCCGTTAAACGTGGTGCAGTGAAGATCCGAGCCAAGGTTGACAGGAACATTGTCCCTAGGCGTCGTAGACCAAAGAGAAGGAATTAATTCCTTTCTATCTCTTTTTTAAAGTGTAGACTTCTCTGCAGCACTGTAAAGTGAGCCAGTGTTGCCAGTATTATTATGCCATAGTTGAGGGCTTGCGGATACCAGTACGCGATTGTCGTGCACAGTGCCAGGAAAATCATTCTCTCTGCCCTCTCTGCGAGTCCGATTCCCGCCATGTTGACGCCCTCCATTTCTGCCCTGGCCCGCGCGTAACTCACTAGCATCGATCCGAAAAGGGCGAGGAGCCCTGCCCAGAGATTACACAGTCCCGCCGCGATGATACCGCTATAGACTATCGCGTCGCTGTACCTATCTGCAACCGAGTCCAGGAAACCACCGAACCGCGTGACCTTCCCGGTGGATCGCGCTAGGACACCGTCGATTGCATCGATGAACCCTGATACGATGAACATTCCGGCGGCATAGAGGAGATGGTCTCTGTTTCCTGGTACTTTGGTGTACATATACGCAGTAACCCCGGCAAGTACCATACCAAGAATAGTAAGGTGGTTGGGAGAGATTCCAAGTCTCCCCAGAGGTTTGACTATACCGGTTACCATTGCCTCGAACTGTTTCTTGAGCTTGCTGGACACCAAGACGGCTAGAACTGCGCGCGTGCTCGGTTTAAGGTTATCTTGCATCAACTAACCTGACATAAGGGAAATAATTCTCGTACCCAAAGGCGAATAGTAAGTTTGTATTTGATAGTAAAACTACATGCCACCACTTATACAAAAATGTGGATATTCTTGGGGCGCAAAATTTCCTCCAGTGACAATGTCTCCCGACACACAATGAAAAATGGACTACGGTGGTAGCATAACCATCTTGTGCAGCGGTCTGAATTTGTTCAATGTCGCCTGCACCATCATATCTAACCCTTGGGACATCATTGATTTTTCAAGATACTTCTGCATGTCCTCATTATTCTTATGAACACCAATCTCACGACTCTGATTCCGCATAGTCTGCAAAGCCAATGGCTTCATTAGCCTAGAATATTCCTTCATCACAGAACCACCCTTAACCAGGGCTTGAGCTACTAAACGCCCAGATAAAGCAGCAGCGTCCATCCCAACTCCACGACTCGCGTCAATCAAACCAGCAGCATCTCCTACCATCAGAATATTGTCCATACCAAGCCATACTTTTTCATCTGAGCTAAGGTCAATAGAATGGGAATACCCCTCCCTCTTCACAATCTCACCATTGAAATTGAATTCCTTCTTGAAAAAATCATACAACAATTTCTGACGATCAAGTACACGCCCAGTGTTACACCCAGTTCCAACAACCCAGTAATCCTTGCCATCATCAAGAGTCTTCATATATGCCCATGCGAACATTGCGTCGTTCCAGTCAAGATTCCAGAACTGATACAGTGTATTTCTATCAAGGTCACCAACTCCATCGATATAGTAATTGATGGTAGCCCCCTTTGAGATGGAAGCAAAATCTTCTGGTCTCATGAGTTTTCTAACTGCGGGATTCAAACCTGACGCATCAATAAGATAGTTAGTTGTTAATGTCTCGGTTATTCCCTTATTTGATAAAGTGACTTCAATCGCCTCACCTTTCGTCTCGAATCCAGTAAAAATACACTGGTCCCTGAACTCAGCTCCATCCCTGATCGCAATCTGATTCAGCCAATCATCGAATGGTTTCCTCATGAAGTTAATCATCTGGAATCCAGCTCCAAAGGATTTTCCATCCGGGTAATACATTTTTACCTTGTTCAACTCGACGTTACAAAGTCGTTCTCGTGGAATTTTCTCTCCAATTATTCTCTCGAAATAGGGGAACTGAATTCCTGAGCAAGCTTTTTCCCGTGGAGTCTTCTCCCGTTCAACAAGCAGTGTTTTTAGTCCACCGTTAGCACTGTCTCTTGCAGTTATTGATCCCGCTATTCCTCCACCGATAATGATAACATCGTAATCAATCATATCCCAGCTTACACGGATAGATTAAAAAATATAATGAAGAAAAGATTCTAACCCAGGGTCTTTATTTTTTCTACAAAGGAAGTTTCAGTGGACGCGCGCGCGTTTAAATAGAAAAAGCGACAAGGATATTATGTCAAGGAGTTTTTCACGATAGCTTATACTGACCCAACTGAAATAGAATACAGAAACATTCTTGATTCGGCACTAGACTCGGTTTTAGTAATCGATGGATCAACCTATGTCTATGTAAATAGACAAGGAGCAAAACTACTTGGTTATAGGTATCCTGAAGAGTTAATCGGGAAAACTATGCTTGAACATATTCATCCTGACGATCAGAAAATCGCACAAGAAAGAGCAGAAGCAAGGCAACGTGGTGAAACTGTTGCTTCTCTGTATCAGGTTACATTGGTTAGAAAAGATGGTTCGACTTTCCCCGCAGAAGTTAATGTAACTTTAATAGATTTCCAGGGGACCGCTTGTAGTCTATGTTATGCCAGAGACATTACGGACCGGGTAAAACAGGAGAATCGTTTAGAAGTATTACATCGATTCACAGCCCAGATGGCCTCGGCATCAGATCTCGACGAAGTAGATAGAATAACGTACAATGCACTTGTGCGGGTTTTAGGTCTGAGTCGTGGAAGTCTAGGGTTAGTTAATGGAGAGGTATTAACGCATGAGTACCGCTGGAACATGAAAAGAACAGAGGTGTTTTCCATGCCTCTTGATGGTCCAGGTATTACGGTTCGGGCAGTCAATTCAAAAAAGACGGTTCTGATTAAAGATATTCGTGACGATAAGGATTATTATCAAGGCGGGGAGGATGAAGAATCTACTCTGTCCGAATTGGTCGTTCCTTTCTTTGTCGAGGATAATGTAGAGGGTGTAATTAATGTCGAAAATAAGGAAGTAAATGCGTTCTCTGCAAACGATGTAATAATCGTTGAAATATTAGCTGTTCACATCGGGATCGCTGTCGAACGTATGCGTATTCGTACAGAGCAGAAAGAGACCCAAAAAAGGATATTTGAGCTTTTGGACCAATTACAACAGCTTAACGAAGAATTGGAACGTTCAAATCAAGATCTTGAGAGCTACACATATGTGGTTAGCCATGATTTGAAGGCACCTCTTCGTACCATCAAGAGTTTTGGTGGATTCATTCTAGAGGATGATATTGAACAGTTAAGTCTTGATAGTAAAGAATATCTTAATCGTATTTTGAATGCCGCCACACATATGGATGAGTTAATCACTGATTTGCTTACTCTTTCAAGAGTTGGTAGAAAAGACACTGAGCTAGGAAAAGTAAATCTCAATGAGATCGTTGAAAGTATTGAGAATGATATTATCGCTATTCTTAAAGAGAAAAATGCAGTTATTCTAAAAGATGATCTTCCCGTGATTGAAGGTCAGGCTACTTGGCTTAAACAATTGTTTTTAAATTTAATCACTAATGGTCTGAAATTTAATGAATCTCCTCAACCTACGATTAGAATACGTGTGGAGCAAAGTGAAGAAATCTATCAATTCATAGTCAATGATAATGGTATTGGTATTTCCTCTGAGTATTTTGAAAAGATTTTCGATCTGTTTGAACGATTGCATTCCAACGATCAGTACGAAGGCACGGGGGCGGGATTGTCTATTTGTAAGAGAATCGTGGAAGGATTTGGAGGTAGGATTTGGGTTGAGAGTGAAGCCGGTGTCGGAAGTAGTTTCTATTTTACTATTCCAAAAACCAATGGTTGATAGATGATTTTATCATCACTTCACCAATTCAAGGCCTAACCCTAAAAACTGATTTAACAACCTGATTATAATATAACTAACTCAATCCGCATTTCAAATTTACAATTAACTGTAACCTTGAATTTCATAATTATAATGAAAAACAATGTGTAAGCGCGCGAATCTATAACTTATTCTGATGCCTGATCGATCTGGGTTATCCCGTTTTCCTCGAACAGATGGTCGATGTCGATTGTTGTAGTTTCGTTTATACCAAAGGCTGGGATACTCAAACTGAATTTGTTATCAAAATACACTTCGTTGAGACTCCTTCTCAGAAAGTAACCCAGGCCGAATGCCATGTACCCGAATATGAAAACATACCCGAGGGCCTCAAACAACTCCATCTTTTACCTGTACGTGAATGATATAATATATGTTTCTTTTCTCCCGGAATTATATACAAGGTTGGTAGAGGGTAGGGTATGGGCTATTTTATCGGCGTTGACAGTGGGACGCAGGGAACCAAGGCCGTAGTTGTTGATGGTGAGACGGGAAAAGTACTAGGTAAGACCTCCCAGTCATATGACTTGATTCAGGGGCTTCCACCAGGCCACATGGAACAGCACCCGGAGGAATGGGCGGATGCAATGATTGCCACTGTCAGAGAGGCCATTGAGATGAGTGGTATCGACCGGTCCAGGGTGAGGGCAATAGGTGTCTCAGGCCAGCAACACGGGTTCGTGCCTATGGATGCAAAGGGTGAGGTCATCAGACCGGCGAAGCTGTGGAATGACATTAGTACCGTTGAGGAGTGCAGGATCATCACCGATGCACTTGGAGGTGTGGACGGAGCTATCAGGGTCACGGGGAACCAGATCTTACCGGGTTATACTGCGCCAAAAATTCTGTGGCTCAAGCGGAACGAGCCGGAGAACTATGCTAGGCTGGCGACCGTACTGCTGCCGCATGATTACCTCAACTACATACTCACAGGGAATCTATCCATGGAGTACGGGGACGCCTCGGGGCTGATGCTCATGAACATGGAGAAGAGAGAATGGTCCAGAGAGGCAATTGGCGCCATCGACCAAGATCTGATATCAAAGTTGCCCGAATTAACGCCATCTGATGTGGTGGTAGGAACCCTCTCTAAGGAGTCCGCGAAGAGCCTAGGTCTCTCCACTGATGTTGTGGTCTCTGCCGGGGGAGGGGACAACATGATGGGCGCGATAGGGACTGGTAACACATCACCGGGCAAGGTCACCGTGAGCCTCGGCACATCGGGCACAGTTTACGCCTACTCCGACAGGCCGGTCATCGACCCCAGGGGCGAGATAGCTGCCTTCTGCGACTCGACAAACGGCTGGCTACCCCTGGTCTGCACTATGAACGTGACGGTAGCCTCCGAACAAGTGAGGGCCCTATTCAAACGGTCCCACGAGGAACTTGAGAAAAGTATCGTCGAGGCTGAGGCTGGGAGCGGTGGAGTGATGTTTCTGCCCTACCTGACCGGCGAAAGGACGCCTAGCATGCCCGATTCCTCCGGTGTTTACTACGGTTTGACTCCGGGAAACTTTAACGTCGAGAACCTGACCAGGGCGGCAGTCGAGGGAGCTACTCTCGGACTGAACTATGGTCTGGACAGGATGCGAGAACTGGGAATAAACCCAACCGAGATCAGGCTCACGGGCGGCGGCTCCAACAACGATGCCTGGAGGCAAGTATGCGCCGATATATTCAATGCCGAGGTTGTAACATTAGCTGAGAGCGAGGGAGCAGCTTTCGGTGCAGCATTGCAGGCACTCTGGGCGTACAAGCGGGGCGAGGGAGATGCCGAGTCCATCACCGCGATCACCGAGCGGCTCGTCAAGGTGGACGATTCAAGCAGAGCGAAGCCTATCAAGGAAAACATCGAAAAATACAAGATTTTACAGGCAAAGCACAACGAGCTTAGAGACCGCATCTTCAGGTAGCCCCTCTGAGATGTTAAATGCCCTAGGGACACCGTATTTTACGTTGATTTTATGTCTGGAAAGAAGTTTCCCAATGGCTTCCTCTGGGGCACAGCCATCTCCGCATTCCAGGTGGAAATGGGCCGAGGTGAGCCCAGCGACAAGACTGACTGGTGGGCCTGGGTCCACGATAAAGGAATACACGAGGAAGGCATCACGAGTGGAGATACACCCAGGGATGGACCGGGCTTCTGGGAGCTGTACGACGAGGATTTCAGGCTCATAAAGGACGATCTGAAGTGTCAATCAGTGCGTATGTCCATCGACTGGGGCAGGCTGTTCCCAGAGTCCACAGAGGACATCGAGGTCGATGTAACCCTTGATGCCCATGGAAACGTCGTCTCCGTGAACATCGACGAGACTGTCATTCAAGCCCTATCAGACAAGGCAAAAAGGAGCTCAGTGAAACGCTACCGCGAGATACTGGAATCCGCAAAGGAACGTGGTCTGACCGTCATGCTGACACTGTTCCATTGGCAGATCCCCCTCTGGCTCCACGATCCTATCGCCGTCCACAAGGATATAGACAGCACGGACAAACGAGGCTGGCTAGACAACAGGACCCTGGTGGAGTTCTCAAAGCTGGTTGCATTCATCGCACACGAGTATGGCGACATCGTTGACCTCTACAACACCATCAACGAGCCCAGAATCATCAGTGAGCATGGGTACCTCTCAGCACACTATGAATTCCCGCCGGGTATGTACGATGCGGAGCTCTTCCTGAAGGTCATGAAGAACCTCGCCATAGCTCATGGGTTGGCCTATGAGCAGGTCAAAAAGTGGGACACCCAGTCCTACTGCGATCTCGGCCCATGCACTGTTGGACTAGTACCCGTCCTTCAAGTCTTCACACCATACAATGCGGACAACCCCAAGGACGTTGAGGCGTCCAAGCTCATCGACTACGCCTTCAACGAGTGGGGCTTAAACGCCGTGATCCACGGCGACTACGACATGAACCTAGATTATGTGATTCAGCCGGAGGAGCAATTGCCACACCTCGTCAAGGGTTGTGACTTCTTCGGGGTCAACTACTACAGCAGATGGCATATCAGCCACGTCGACAACGGTGACGTGCCCCTTGAGAACTTCAAGCTCATGCCATGCGAGGGCGACTGCACCGATTACGGTTGGGAGGTATACCCGGAGGGCATCAGAGAGGTGGTCAACTGGGCCTACAAGCGGTACAGGAGGCCCATTTACATCACCGAGAATGGAATTGCTGACAAGGAGGGCGACCAGAGGAATAGGTACCTCAAGGTCCACATCGAGAAGCTGCACCAGGCCATAGTAGATGATGGTGTGCCCGTCTTGGGCTACTACCACTGGACAATGATGGACAACTTCGAGTGGAGCGACGGATACAAGATACGTTTTGGGCTCTATCAGGTGGATATTAAGACCAAGAAACGGTCACCTACAAAGACAGTGAAACTGTATAGGGCGATTACCTCCTCTAATTCCCCTGTTTAGCTTTTCTCGATCACAAGGTCGAGTCTTATTCGCTTATTCTATAAAGTCATGGACCTAGTAGGCTCATGGCATATCCACAGGTCGCAGCAATCGTACCCAACTTTGATGTAGTGAGTTTTATGGCAGGCACCAACCTCTCCGCTTCTGAGGCTGTCGGAATGGGAGTCAAGAAACTGGCCCTCAGCAGCCCCTATTCAGACGAGCAACTGGATGTCATGATGAAGGTCACAGAGCACTCATCTGAGAGGTTCGGCACAATATACCTTCCTGAGACCAACCTACTGGAATCCAAACTCTTCCCCAGAGCTATCGCAAGGGGCAAGACGGTGGTCCTCATCGCCCACGATCAGACTGTGCTGGACGAGTACGCCGCCCTGAAAGAGCTCAAGAAGGAAAGCGATACCAACGGCAACCCTGATGAAATGGAACTTGAGATCGCATGGAGATTCGGGCGTTTGCTCAGCTACGATGACGAGGGCATAGAACGACTGATAGCAAAGAACGGGTGAAACAGCCTGTCTGAACTCAAAATGAGGTTCTTGGGACAATCAGGGTTCCACTTGAGCAAGGGAGGTACAAGTGTACTGATCGATCCTTTCGACTCCAAATCAGGAGAAGTTGACGGCGAAGTGATCTACTGCACTCACTGTCACCCCGATCACGTTGGAGGCATTCCTTCCTTCATGGAACGTAACCCAGACGCAATCCTAATGACAAACGAGCAGGTCGCTGGCAAGTTCAAGCAGTTTTCTGATAGGACCGTGATTGCTCGGGACGAAGAGTCATACAAACATGGTGATTGGGAGTTTCAGTTTATCGCCGCCAAACACGGAATCCTCAGAGATCTCAATATCGGAGTAATAGTCAGAAACGGCGACGAGACTTTCGGACATGTCGGGGATACCATTACCTTTGAGGGATTCATATCCGCAATGGTAGATACAATTGCTGTTCCAATCACCGGGATCTTAACAACCTCCCCCAGCCAGGCAATAACCGAGCTGAAAAAATTTCAACCTCACCCTCAAACCGTTGTGGTGATGCACTGGGCATTCAGGAACCCCAAGAGCTTCTGCAGGAGGCTGTCTGTGGAACTCCCCAACGTTAAATGTATAGTTCCAAAGAAGGGAGAGTTAATTCCACTCTAGGCAATATTCAGTCCAAATCTGTCTCTATTTCTTGACATGGCTATAGAGTGTTAAAATCCTCTTTCCCCGTGTTGAGTACAACGTTCGTGTGCGCTCCGCTGACCTCTTTCAGTTCGTTTAGCCACTGCGTGAACTCGTACAGTTTCTCGGTGTCAGTGAACTTGCCTATGATGATAACATCGGTATTGCCCGTGACACCGTACACGGCGAAGACCCCAGGGCGAGTGTAGATGCTATGTCCTGGGTCCAGTAATCCCTTCGTTGCCAGTGTAACCCTGAATATGGCCGTGACTCCCAGCCCCAGTGCCTTATGGTTTATTTTGGCGGTGTACTTCTCGATGATTCCAAGATTCTCGGCCTGATTTACCCTTGATACAATCGTACCTGGAGCGACATCCAAAGTCCGTGCGATCTCACGAAAGGAGCGTCTAGAGTCTATGAGGTACTCGTTCAGGACCTTCCTGTTCAACTCGTATTCCAGGAACCTCTTCTGAGTGTTTTTGGTCAATTGTTCACGCCTCCTCCTTCTCCTTAATCAATTGTTGATGTTTTTAAACATAACGTATTTACACAAATAACATTTCAATGTAATACTAAGCATACAGCTAGAAAATGCAAAAAACCTTAGGTGATTGATCAAATGGACCTCAAACCCAGCCCCGAACTGTACAAGGAGACCTTCCCATACACCTCACTCCCCAGGATGCAATTAACAGATGAGACGGTGCCCCTCAGTCTGCCAGAGAAGATATGGCTCACTGACACCACCTTCCGAGACGGGCAACAGGCGAGAGAGCCGTATACTGTAGAGCAGATAGTGACCCTTTACAATTACATGCACAGGCTCAGCGGCCCGGATGGCGTCATCAGATTCACCGAGTTCTTCCTTTACAACGCACGGGACAGAAAGGCACTCATCAGATGTCAGGAGCTGGGATACGAGTTCCCCAAAATCACCTCGTGGATAAGAGCAAAGAAAGAGGACCTAGAGCTAGTCAAAAAAGTGGAGGTCGAGGAAACGGGTATATTGTCCAGTCTCAGTGACTATCACATATTCTACAAGTTCGGTTGGGGCAGAGAGAAGACCATCGCAAACCACCTGTCAATAGCTGAGGAGTGCCTGAAACAGGAGATCATTCCCCGATGCCACATCGAGGACTGCACCCGAGCTGATATCAACAACGTCGTGGTCCCATTCACCCAGAGGCTCATGAAGCTGAGCGAGGAGTACGGCATGCCCACAAAGGTACGAGTTTGCGATACACTGGGGCTAGGCGTCCCATATCCTGAGGCTGCCCTGCCACGGAGCATCCCCAAGATCATGAACGCCATCACCAGCAAGGGCGGGTTGCCCAGCGAGTGGCTAGAATACCACGGCCACAACGATTTCCACCTAGCTGTTGCGGCGTCCACATCGGCATGGATGTACGGTGCAAGCGGCAACAACTGCACATTGCTTGGAATAGGCGAGCGGGCTGGGAACACTCCGTTGGAGGGAATGCTGTTCCAGCTACTCCAACTGAGGCCAGACCTCCGGGTTGAGACCAAGATCATAGCGGAGATAGCCGATTATTACAAGACCATAGGATACAAGGTACCGGAGTTCTACCCCATCGTGGGCAGGAACTTTAACGTGACAAGGGCAGGCGTACATGCTGACGGAATGGTCAAAAACCCCGAGATCTACACGCCGTACGACTTCGGCCAGATCATCGGTAGGGCCCCCAAATCAGTGGTCAGCCAGTACTCAGGATCCAGCGGCATAGCATGGAGAATCAACGACCTTCTGCATCTCAGCTCAGGAGAGATGATTGACAAAAACCACCGAGGAGTGCTCAAGATACTCAAGGAGGTCAGCCAGCAGTACGCCGAAGGAAGGGTAACGGCGTTCAGCGATGTCGAGATCATGAGACTGACCAACAAATACATGTCAGAGGTCGTCGCACTGTCAAGTAGGCAAGCGGAGCCCCTGGTTCCCGAGCCCATTGTGGAGGGAGATTATTGAGTAAAACAGTAGCGGAGAAAATTCTATCAAAGTACATCGAGGGCGATTACGTCAAGGGAGCGGAGGCAGAGCTCCTGATAACCCATACACTGATCCAGGACAGCACGGGCACAATGGCGGACCTCCAGTTCGAGGCCATGGGCGTCCCGAAGGTCAAGACAGAACTGAGCGTCAGTTTCGCTGACCACAACATGCTCCAGGGGGACTACAAGAACATGGACGACCACAAGTACCTGCAGTCAGTGGCCGCAAAGCATGGACTTGTCTTCTCAAGGCCAGGAAACGGCATCTGCCATCAGGTGTTCCTTGAGCGATTCAGTAAACCCGGAAAGACTATGCTAGGAAGCGACAGCCATTCGACCTCAGCAGGAGGAGCTGGAATGATCGCCATCGGCGCGGGTGGTCTTGACGTGGCCGCTGCCATGGCTGGCGAGAAGTACATGCTCATTCTCCCCGAGATAATCGGAGTCAAGCTGACAGGCAAGCTACAGACGTATGTCTCGGCGAAGGACGTTATACTTGAAGTACTGAGGCAAATCGGTGTTAAGGGTGCTGTAGGAAAAATCCTGGAATATCATGGGCCTGGAATAAAGAACCTGTCTGTACCCGAGAGGGGCACAATTACAAACATGGGCACCGAAACAGGGGCAACCACATCAATATTCCCCTCTGACGAGGAGACAAGGAAATTCTTCGCCCAGCAGGATCGAGAAGGCGACTGGATCGAGGTCAAGGCTGATCCGGATGCCATGTACGACGAGTTATTATCAATAAACCTGGACGAGCTGGAGCCCCTCATCGCGCTCCCCCACAGCCCAGGAAACGTAAAGAAGGTAAGCGAGGTCGAGGGAATCAAGGTTGACCAGGTCTGCGTAGGAAGCTGCACAAACAGCAGCCTCAAAGACCTGAAAACTGTGTCCCAGATCATGAAAGGCACCCATGTCCCCGATCAACTGAGCCTTACAATATCCCCTGGATCAAGACAGGTACTGCTGCACCTCATCGAGAGCAGTGAACTGGCGTATCTCGTCTCCTCAGGGGCACGAATACTGGAATGCGCTTGCGGACCATGTATCGGCATGGGTCAGGCACCCAACACCGATGCGGTAAGCCTCAGGACCTTCAACAGGAACTTCCTTGCACGGTCAGGCACCAGGAGCGCCCAGGTTTACCTTGTGAGCCCTGAAACAGCCGCGGCGTCAGCCATATCCGGAGTGATCACAGACCCGAGGACTCTTGGAGAGTTCCCAGTCATCGAGATGCCGGAGAAATTCATCATTGACAATAGCATGATCATAGTACCCACTGATGAACCGGTTGAGGTTGTCAGGGGACCAAACATTAAGCCCCTTCCAGACTTTAACCCACTTCCAGCCACTATTGAGGATGAGGTTCTGCTTAAACTGGGGAACGACATAACAACCGACTATATTCTAGCTGGAGGAGCCAGAATCCTCCCGTTGAGAAGCAACGTGCCCGAGATCAGTAAGTATGTCTTTGAGGACCACGAGCTGGATTTCTGGAAACGGGCGCAGGCTAAAGGCGGTGGCATAATCGTTGCAGGTGAGAACTATGGTCAGGGCTCAAGCAGGGAACACGCGGCTCTAGCTCCGAAATACCTGGGCATCTCAGCCGTTTTGGCCTTATCCTATGCGAGGATACACCAGGCGAACCTTCTGAACTTCGGGATAGCTCCCCTAATCATCGATGCAGGAGACTACGAGAAGGTAAACGAGGGCGACAATTTAGAGATAGACCTCACTGATTTCAATAACCTCAAGGTAGTAAACAAGACAGATGGAACGAGCCTAAGAATAACCCATACCCTCACAGATCTGGACATCATAATCCTGAAAGAGGGAGGCAGGCTCCCGTACATCAACGCGAAGAGGAAATAAAATGGGCACTATAACTAAATCGGACGGAAAACTGGTCGTTCCTGATGACCCAGTCATACCATACATCGTAGGTGACGGTATCGGCAGAGACATCACACCAGTTATGATCAATGTTGTGGACGCAGCGGTCGAGAAAACGTACTCGGGAAAACGGAAGGTCCAGTGGAAGAAGGTCCTCGCAGGCGTTGAAGCTCTTGAAGCTTCAGGATTAACCTTGGATGAAGTTGACGCCCTCTCCATGAAGGAGAAACAGAGAGTCTACCTCCCAGATGACACTATCAAAGCATTATCCAAACATGTAGTTTCAATCAAGGGTCCCCTGACAACCCCCGTCGGCGGTGGGTTCAGGAGCCTGAACGTCACAATCAGACAGCTCCTCACCCTCTACGCATGCGTCAGGCCCGTAAAATGGTACCCTGGCGTCCCGGCTCCCCTCAGGGACCCAGGCAAGCTTGATGTGGTCATCTTCAGGGAGAACACCGAGGACGTTTACGCAGGGATCGAGTGGAGCGTTGACAGCATGGAAGCCAAGAAGGTGAGAGAGTTCCTCAAGGAACTGGGTCACCCGCTCCCTAATGACAGCGCGATTGGCATCAAGCCCATCAGCGAGGGAGCATCAAAGCGACTTGTCAGGGCTGCCATCGACTACGCGATAGCCGAAGGCCGCAAGAGCCTGACCCTTGTCCACAAGGGGAACATCATGAAGTACACCGAGGGCGCGTTTAGGAACTGGGGATACGAGGTGGCACTGGACGAGTACGGCGAGCACTTTGTGAGGGAGGGCGAGACCCACGACGGGGCAAATCTCTCCGCTAAAATCGTTGTCAAGGACCGCATAGCAGACCAGATGTTCCAGCAGTTGCTTCTGAGACCCGGTGAGTACGACGTGATTGCCACAATGAACCTTAACGGTGACTATCTGAGCGACGCATGTGCCGCCGAGGTGGGCGGTCTCGGCATCGCCCCTGGAGGTAACATCAACTACGAGACAGGGATAGCCGTTTTCGAGGCGACCCATGGTAGCGCTCCCAGGCATGCAGGGCTCGACAAAGTGAATCCAAGCAGCATGATCCTCTCAGCGACTATGATGCTCAGGTACCTGGGATGGGAGGAGGCAGCTGACTTGTGTGAAGAGGCACTGGCCAAAACAATCCACTCCAAAACAGTCACCTATGATCTTGAGCGGTTGATGGATGACGCCACACTCGTTTCCACATCCAAGTTCGGCGAGCTAATCGTTATGAACATGAAATGATGTGGTGGGTGGGAGTCGAATCCACCTGTCCCAGATATGTACTGAGGGTTTGTTTTCCTCCCGCGTCACAATAGAACTTTGCGCGTATCTAGTCGGCATTTTCATGCTTCTCCACCAATAAAACCTTCCAATCGTTTTTAGAGAACTCTTCAATACTTGAAATACAACAAGAAATAGAGGAATACAATTGATAGACGAAAAGAAACGACACGGAGTATTCAGTTTTAACGAACTCATAACAACAGACCTAGATTCAGCGAAGAAATTCTACGGTGAATTGCTTGGATGGTCATTCAAAGATACCAAAACAATTTACGGAAACCGTTACATAACGGCACTTAAAGATGGATCCGTGGTCGCAGGTATGATGCTTAAAGAGGGAAACGTTGACGATGAGGTAATGCCCTGTTGGGATCCATATATCACAGTGGATGACGTTGAGAAATCAGCGAAAATTGTCAAAAAAATGGGTGGTAAGATTATACTTCCTCCTACAGACATACCCGGAACAGGACGATTTGTGGTAATTATGGACCCACAGGGAGTTGCCATGAACCTAATTTCTTCTGTGGAAGAAAAGAAAGAGGAACACGCCGAATAACCCCCCTATCGCGCGCGTTCGAATCCTACCCGACCTAGATATGTACGGAAAGTTAGTTTTCCTCCTGTCCTATACAAGTAGAAATGCACGGGCGTTTTGATCCCCCATTCTGTAGAAAATGGAACTTGTCCTACGCTCTTCTATAAGCAGAGATGATATACTCGGTTCTAATCTTGAACCCCAGTTTCTCATACAACTTAATCGCAGGAACATTATGGGTCATAACGTGAAGAAATGGGTTCTCTCCCCCGTCAATTATCTCCTTCATAAGAACACCACTAAGAGCCGCAGCATATCCTTTTCGCCTGTACTCAGGATGTGTGCAAACAAGAGCTATCTCAGTGTAACCATCAAGCTTCACCCGTTCACCAGCCATAGCAACAAGCTTTCCATCTTTTTTTACTCCGATATACTTGCCAAGTTCAAACATACCAGGGAAAAATGGACTACCAGGTTTGGTAAGCTCAACAAGTTCCATCATCTCTTTTACATCTGCTATGCCTAACGGCTCATAATCTACCTCAGGATATACGGGTACGGTTTCGGAGACCATTTGGTATGCAGGAATTGCGGCTTGTTGATGAAAATAGGGTTCCATATCGGGACTGAACCCCATGAAGCCAGCAAATCCTTCACTTGGAACAAGTTCCGAGAGAGTTTTAATGGTGGTTTCTGAGATTTCCGTTGCGCCTACCATGATGAACGTCCCAGGTCTGTACATTAACACATTATTTTTCTTGACAGCGTGTTTTGCGTGTACACTCGTCAATGCTGCCAGTATAGGGTTGTCTAATGAATGATTATTTGACATAATATTATCCTGTTTGTGGTTTTATTTAACCAGTAAGGTAAAGAAAATAACCTAAAGAAAGAAGAGAATGTGCTATAGCTCCCAGTTGTAGGGTTCGACCCACCCACCGCATCAACATAACCATTGTGCGCGTGTATATACACAGAGTGATCACAGGAAAGAAGTGTGCTTGGGGTTAACCATTTATCCAGTCAATCCCATCATTCTCCATGGTTATCAAGGATCTCACTCCTCAGAAGGCCCTAAGGAGCCCCGAGGAGATGCTCAAACATCTGAAAGGAACAACTTTAGCCCCGAAATACAGCGCCGGCGTCTGGTACTTCTACCCCGGCGCAAGCAGGTTCCACGAGCCATACGTCGACAAGGGCACAATCGAGGAGACCCTCAACAAGGTTGCATGGATGAAGGACGAAGGCTACATCGACTCAACCTTCGGTCTGGAGGCCCACTTCCCCAACGAGGTCAACTGGGACAACCTCCACCTCTACAAGTCGCTGGAGAAGGAGACGGGTATCAAACTACTCACAGCCATCCCGTTCCTCTTCTACGAGAGGCGATACGAGCATGGCAGCCTCAGCAACCCCGATATAGCCATCAGGCAGCATGCCATAGACAGGACCACCGATGCCCTCAAGCTCAACGTGGAGATTGACAGCGAGTTCGCCGTGGTCTGGCCGGGTATCGACGGGTACGAGAACCCCTTCGGCCACGATTTCTACGGGATGTGGGACAGGTTCGAGGCCGGTCTGGCAGAGTCAATGGACGAGGTACCCGGCGTCAGGATCGCCATGGAACCAAAGCCATACGAGCCCAGGGGCAACAACGTATGGAGGAACACGGCCAACGGGCTGCTGATGTGCAGGGACGTGGAAAAGCGCCTGCAATCCGAGGAGAACAAGGCAATCCTAGAATCGGGACACCCGATGGTGGGCCTCAACCCCGAGGTAGGTCACGTGTTGATGGGCCACGAGGAGCTTGCTGGATCCTTTGCCTCGGTGCTCCGTGAAGGAAGGCTCATGCACAGCCACTGGAACGGCCAACCGCTGGGCAACTATGACCAGGACCTGAACATCGGCGTCATAGGCTACGACCAGATGCTGGCGTCGCTGCTGGTGTTCAAGATGCACAGCTTCAGCGGCTACTATGGAATCGATATCAACCCTGAGAGGATGCCGGTGGAGCGGGCACTTGTGCTATCAATGAATAGCCTTGACGTAGCGACTGATATCGTCAACGAGCTTGACTATGATACACTAGTGGACGCAATGTATGAACCCGCAAAGTACCCAGGGATGGTCGAGGACGTGCTCACAAGGGCACTTGCACCAAACAAGGACAAGCTCAGGCCAGTCCCATAGGCTCCCCTAAATTTTATCAACTCGTCTCCCCAACTAAGCCCATGACACAAGTAAAGATAACTGTCCTGCAGGTTCAGGACCCCAAGGAGCTGTTCGGAGACGATCCACCAGTAACGCTATCCCCAGGTTTCGGCCCATGCGACAAACACCACGTCGGTCAGGAGTTCATAGTAAAGCAGGACTACCAGATGCCTGATGGATTCTGCAATTATAGCTGGTACGGTATCCACACGGCGGTGCGGATGCTCCTCTTCGGCGGGGACTACCCGTGGGCCATAGACAAAGGCTCGGCGGTGGTATGCTGTAACGACGGGTTGAGGCCGGTCATCTACAAGCTGGAAAGAATCGAGGACTAGCCACCCCTAGTGGCACATATTATATTCCCATTTTCTCAATAGTTACCATGCCAAAAGTAAAACTCACAGTTCTAAAAGTCATGGACCAGAAGGACATATTCAAGGAGAGCCCAGTCAAGCAGTCAAAGCCACTCCCACCTTGCCACATCCACCACGAGGGACAGGAATTCATCGTCGGCCCCGACCTGAACATGCCTGAGGGCTTCTGCCACTGGGCATGGAGCACCGCAAAGACCCCTGTCAAGATACTCATGTTTGGCGGCAACTACCCCTGGCAGGAGGAACCAGGCGTCAGCGTAACCTGCTGCACCGACGGACTCAGACCGGTAATCTACAAAGTAGAGCGCATCGAGGCCTAGTTTCATTATTCCTTATATAACCCCCCGTCGGATATTCAGCGAATAGGTGCGAAATCGATGCGTGTAGCCGTAGTTGACAGGGAACGATGCCGACCGGACAAATGTGACCAGCCGTGCATCAGGTTCTGCCCAATGGTCAGAACTAGGCGGGAGGCCATTAGGCAGGACGACGAGGGCAAGGCATACATCAGCGAATTCATCTGCAGCGGCTGCGGCATCTGCGTAAAGAAATGCCCCTTCGACGCGCTTCGCATCGTAAACCTGCCCGACGAGCTGAAATCGGATCACCTTCACAGATTTGGTCCCAACAGCTTCACCTTGTTCAGGATACCCAAGCCCAGGAAGGGCAACGTTGTGGGTCTGCTGGGCAGAAACGGCATAGGTAAGTCAACACTCCTCAGAGTACTGGCAGGCGAGCTTGTTCCAAACTTAGGTAACTTCGAAAACCCTCCCACAAAGGAAGAGGTCACCGAACACTATGTGGGCAAGCCCATGCACGAGTACTTTTCCGGCGTCTACGGCGGAGGCTTCAAGGCAGTCCACAAGCCACAGTACGTCGACAAGATACCCAAGGTAGTCAAGGGCAAGACAGGTGCACTGCTGAAGAAGCTGGACGAGAGAGGCGTGCTGGACGAGATCATCGACGACCTTGAGTTGGGCCACCTACTTGACAGGGACCTTAAGGTACTCAGTGGCGGGGAGTTGCAGCGTGTAGCAATAGCAACTGCAATCATCAGGGACGCTCCTGTGTACCTCTTCGACGAGCCAAGCAGCTTCCTGGACGTCTACCAGAGGACCAGGGCAGCCAGGATAATCAGGAACCTCGCCCAGGATGACAGGATGGTCATCGCAGCCGAGCACGACCTGGCAGTCCTGGACTATATGAGCGACGAGATCTTCATCCTCTACGGCGAGCCCGATGTCTACGGCATCGTTTCAAACATCCACAGCGTCAGAGAGGGCATCAACATCTACATCAACGGATACATTCCTGACGAGAACGTTAGGTTCAGGCAGAGCCCCATCGTTTTCCACGACAAACCCCCACAGGACAAGCAAGCCAAGTCATACAACCTCCTTGAATGGAGCGACATGGTGATGCAGTACGACGGTTTTAGGCTTGAAATAGACGCAGGAGGCATCGGCATGGGAGAGGTGGTTGGTATCCTTGGCATGAACGGCATAGGAAAGACCACATTCGTCAAGATGCTTGCGGGCGTCGAGACCCCAACAGAGGGAGGCGTCAACAACCCCGCCATCAACATCAGCTACAAGCCCCAGTACATCAGCAGCGCAGGGACCACCGGAACAGCCGAGGAGGTCCTCAGGAGGGCCGCGGGAACAGACTACGTCGAGGCGTGGTACAGGACAGAGATTATCGAACCCCTCCACGTCAAGCGGATGCTAGACAAAGAGGTCGACATCCTCAGCGGCGGCGAGCTTCAGCGCATTGCCATAGCCGAGTGCCTCAGTAGAAAGGCAGACATATTCCTGCTTGACGAGCCATCAGCGTACCTGGACGTCGAGGAGAGGCTGGCTGTAGCAAAGGCAATCAGGAGGATTACAAAGATGAGGGGCGTGACCGCGTTCGTGGTCGAGCACGACATCGTCACGCAGGACTTTATCGCCGACAAGATCATGGTCTTCGATGGCGAGTCAGGCAGTTACGGACACGCTGGTAACCCTCTGAGTCTGCAGGACGGTATGAATGAGTTTCTCAGACAGATGAACGTTACTTTCCGCAGGGATGGCGACACTAAGAGGCCCAGGATCAACAAGCCGGACAGCCGGCTGGACAAGGACCAGAAAAAACGGGGAGCCTACTACTACCGTAACTAGTGGGCGTTGAGCAGCAGCGCAATTATCGCTACCGCTATACCCGATACCACCATCTTTGCCCCACTATAGAATATGTTTTCACCGCTTATCGTGCCAAGATAAATCCCCAATGCGAAGAGTGTCAATAAACTGGCCACGCTTGACACGATGAACATTGTCTGAATAGCCAGGCTTGACAACAGGAATGGGATAACCGCAGGAATTGATGCTAGGAACGGCGCCGAGCCGTCTACGAATGCCGCGAACACCGATACGAACCTTCCCGCCTTGCCGTAGATTGTATCGTCAAGGTCAACCAGCATGGCGTCCTCAAGCTCGTTGAGACTATGGTTCCTCTCCGCACTCTCGGTCATGTATGTCCCGCTAAACCCGGAGACCATCATAGCGACGCCGCTTGTCAGAATCACGCTGATGACTGACGCCGGAGTCGCGATGCCACTAAGCCAGGAGCCAATTACGACGCCTAGGCTTGTCATGGCTCCGTCGAAGGCGTTCATGGCGAAATACCTCCTGATAATCTTCTGTGCGCCCGTCACCCGTAGGTATGTGCTGACGCTATCTAATCTGTCCTTAATTGCTCTGGTCAACCCGTTGCCGCGTTGGCCGTCCTCGGAGTCCTCCATTTATACAGGACCCCTGAGTGATTTGTGAGCCAGTAAGAAACTGGTAATTAGGCTCTTCATATCTTTCTTGACACTCACCAGCATCAAAGTGCGACGGCTTTTAAAACTTATGAAACTGGCCTACTCGTTACCCCTTTAAACCGGGGAGTTGATGGTTGTTTCATGGCCTTCAACGTCGTAAGGGTACTTGAGATAGAGCCAGGGGCGGAGCTGGACGGCACCGTTTATGACCAGTGGGTCAAGATTGGGTACAAGGAATACAGCCTCAGCCTGTTTGACATGAACATGCTTGTCTATGAGAAGGCGGCGGGGGACTACCACGAGATAAGTATCGGTGTCATGTTCACCGAGCTTGAGGAGGAGGAAGGCCCAATGATGGCCAATAGGAACATGTTCCGCGGCAGGGTAGTGGCGGTTACAAAGGAGAATGGGTTTTTCGAGCACGTCGTTGACCTTGACGGGCTGAAAGTCATTCTGAGCGATCACGAGGAGCATAAAATAGGGGCCTCGCTGAGGTTCAAGGCACGCCTTGATCTCCTCGACTTCCGCGGGGCAGTCGGCGGATGGAAGAACATCTAGCCATTGGATACGAATTAATACCATCACCAACACTGTAACCCAATGGAT
>Ga0209249_1001672_pt1 | contig 20267 bp, 10 predicted proteins | sample SaaInlV_200m_DNA_4_FD_184653 | JGI IMG/M metagenome (GOLD analysis project Ga0209249, IMG submission 184653) | Marine microbial communities from expanding oxygen minimum zones in the Saanich Inlet - SI037_S3LV_200m_DNA (SPAdes) (version 2) | ecosystem: Environmental > Aquatic > Marine >...
CAGGTTGGAGGTGGTTTTTGTTTGTTTTGAACATGCCTCTATTATATTAAAGAAAGCGATTCTTGAGGAGTGACTTTCATCCTTTTTGCAGTAAACTCAATATTTATATTCGGACAAATTTTCAGATACTAGAATACCAACAGCTGGATAAGGTTCGAGCCGGATTTTTTCAGTATTCGCATTGTCAATGAAAACTCTAAAACCAAGTCCCTTAGTAACTCCGTCCCGTCCTATGAGTTTAATTCGCGTATCACCAATTTTATTTTTCTTGTCCATACCACTTGTTCTTCTCAATAATGCTTCAAGAGAATCCTTTGCCAATTCAGTCTCTAAGTCTGTAGAGAATACACTATTACATTCTCTACAGACTTGCCTTTTATGTAGAGTCATGTTGTTTTCATAAGTGCCAAATGCCTGTGGAGAAACATGTTCCTTATTAAAATCTTGTCTTGGTTTATTTTTCAAACAATACACACACCTAAATAATTTATTCTGCTTCATTGTTAGCACGCTCAGTTTTCTTTAGGATAATTATAGAGATTATGACCGTTTTTCTAATTAGTTCTGAAGAGTTTCTTCAAAGGCGTTCTCATTTTTGACTATACTTGTACTATGAGAACTTACCAAGAGGGTAACGGTTCATTATGGTATTTACCGGCAAGATATTAACCTTACGCCGCCTGATAAAGCCTGCTCTCAAGCCTTTCTTTGGAACAGTATAAGCGATAAGCTTATGCAGAAGTGAGCCTCGATGAGTTCCATAAAGAGAGTGTTTTTACAACCGCTATACAGCCACGTGATTTCCATATGTATTTGTCATGTGATTGTTTTACCGCTGTGATTTTCTCTTTTGCTTGTTGATGAAAACTGTTGGATTTCTTTGCTGTTTACTTAGAACGTGTAACTAATTCAGAGATCGCAAAAACAGCAAAAGTTTCCACATATACTTTGCTTGAGATGGAGGCAAAATTTCACAGAGCAATTGAATAATTGGTTTAATTAATCTCGCAAAAATCGGCCAAATATACGATATTTCCTGAGACAATCCTTCAAATTCTTGAACTCTTTCATCTAAAATATCAAAGCTCTTGGATATATTCCGTACAGTTTCAAGCAATATCCCTGCAATATTTGCTACCTGTTTTTTCTCTTCATCATTCATGGAGTTAAATGTTTTCGACGGAAATTTCTCTTTCAAGAGCTTTGCAATCTCTATAAGCTGTTCTCGCAAATACCGTGAATATTCGGGAGAATCTATTAGAGGAGCATATACAGATGCGATATGAATAGCCTGTATTCCAACAAGAAGATCTTGTGCAACAAGATTAGAAAATTCTATAGTCTGTATTACTTTGCTAAGTTTATTTTCAACAACACTTTCTAAAGGCAATATACCTAAAACTACATATAATTCTCCCCAAGAGGAAGCAGTTGAAGTGTTTTGGCTTAGGTTGTCGATTATTTTCAATGAAAGTCGAATCCATTGTTTTTGATCAAATATATTTGGGGCATCTTTTGCTATAACCTCCTTCAATTGTGTGCTTGTATCCGATGCAAGGAAGGAATTAAATAAGTTTTGAGCATTTGCCAGGTTACCTAGCCAATACAAGTGTAAGAATTCATCATCAGCGGTCTTTATGAGCATATAGCTTCTGACAACTTCTTGTAATTGTATGTCAAGAACATTTGGCGTATCCCCAATGCAATAACTGATTCCAGAGGCAATGATTGTTTTTGGATTAGCGTGGCGGGGATTCAATATACTGTCTTCATACTCTTCATTGTGCTCAAACATTCTGTTTTCTAATTGACCACCTTTATAAAAAGTATTGTGCAACCAATCTACTGGAGCACCTGTTGCTGTAAATATGGAGTAAAGGTGATGCGAATGCGCCCATGCCAGTAAAAGTTGCAACCCTACTGGGTACCTTTGTAGCTCAAGCATGTTGCTAAATTGAGAATGCACCCACCTCAGCACAGATAAGAAAGCCCTTACCTCATTCTCAAATTCTTCAGAGAGCATATGTTTAATCTTTTGTTGTGCTAAACGCAAATATGCTGGGTTATCCTTTCCCAAATAAACAAGTACCCTAACTTGGTGCATCATGGATATTGGCGACTTTGTGGATTTCAGGATTTTTTTTACTATGCCACGCGCTTTTGTGGTTGCTTGTTTCTCTAAGTTAACAAGTATTTGGGCTGACAACGGAATAGGCATACCCCAAAGATGCTCTAAGGCGTATTCGACTCCTTCAAATGCTAAAAGCTCCGTAGCTGCTTTTTTCCATATTTCAGACAAGGAAGTAGCTTTTCTGAAATCATTCAATCGATAAAAACGCAACATGCCTTTGATGCTAGGTGGAAGTAAATCATTTGCATTAAATTGTCTCTCATCGCGAAGTTTATTGAATAACTGCGAATAATACAGGTTTAGACTCTCGTGTTTCCACTTTAGAGCTTTTTCAACTCTGGCTTGCGGATTCATAATAGAGACTATTGCATCTGTGGCTTTATCAAATGCATCTGAAGAGAGATCAAACCACCATTTATGTTGATGCAAATAATCGATTTGTCTATTCAGAGAATCACTAAGTAGACCAAGCCCCGAGTCTTGGAGCAAAATTCGCTCACCATTTTCTGGATGCTCAACAACTATTTCAGCTGAATCTGGTCCAATATCAGATAGACTAAAGACTAATTCATTAGCTAACCCTATAGCTGGGATTTTTGCTTTGCGGCCATTAGCAACCTCATAAGCCGCATGCCAGAAATCAGCAGAATTTACGCTCAAGTCCCCAATAGCAATCACAGTATCCATCCCTATAGCACTCATAAACGCATCATCTTTCTTGAATTCATCAAAAATAGAAATAGGGAATATTGAACAGTATTGTTGCAAAAGAATGTTTATTGTACTTTCGTCTAAATCAGTTTTTTCATCCTTTACCCCAAGTAGCATCTTTTTTAGAACCGAGGCTGTTGTTTCCAAAATTGCGGGATTAGTATCAAAATGATTGTTCAGCAATTTTCTATCAAGCCATGATAAGTAGTGTTTGCGCAATGCTATTGTGCTTTTTTCTGGTTCACCTTTTATTGTTATGCTGCGAATTACTAGAGTAGCCAAACTTAATGCTGCTAAATTGATTTCAGCATCGAGATTGGTTTCATTCCCAACAGTTTCAGAAAGACCTAAAGGACTGATAAATAAGTTTTCTACAATCCAGTCGCAATAAATTTGTTTTATTTCAGTATCAAAATCAGGAAGGGACCAAATTTCTTCAATTACATCTCCGACTATGCTTGAGAACTGAAACACAAATGATAATTCTCCTAGAGGGTTTGAGCATCCTTCTGGTAAAGGAGGTTTTTGCAAAAGGTGTCCATCAAGGAAGGCTTTGGCAAAATATTGTTTCAAAATCAACAATTCTTTTGTTTCGGCAATCTCTTCTTCTCTAACTTCAGCTTGCTTCAGAAAATAAACCACCTCATCAACTTCCAGTGGAAGGTAACGTAAATTTAGAGTACGCATTTTATGAAGTGATGAGAAATATTTTTCCTTGCTGATTTTGTTATTCTTCAGCAAAAGAGAGAGGATTTCGCTTATTGCAATAATGGGTATCCCATCTCTGTTTGAAAAACCGTTTAGATACCTGTCATCAACCCATATCAAGTCGTTCTCTTCACGAGGAAATGAAAAAATGGCATGGAGACCATAAAGTTGTTTGTCTTCGAGTTCACCTAAAGAAAGTGGTGATGGAATAATTTCATATTTCCTCTTTTCAAGACCATCCCTTAGTTTTTCTCTCAACTTATCTATTCGCTCAGATAAAGATTTTCTCTTCTCATAATAAATATTTTGTCCAACTACCCGTTCGTAATAGCTTTTTGGGGTATATAAATCAAATTGCTTGCAGGCAAGTCCTAATAAACCTGCTCCTGAGAGCGTGCTAATAATATTTGCAAAACAATAAATTGATGCTCCAGGCTCGGGAAGGAGTGTTCTCTCCTGCACCACACCCTCTATTCCTAAATCCAGAACAATTTTTCTATGTTCTAGTTCGCTTAATTTCCCGTATTCCAGTAGTGCGTCTGCTATATTTCTTGCAGATACTAAATCAAACTCAATGTCGGGAGAATGCTTCCCCCAAGTATTTAGGTGGCTAAGAAAATCAAGAATGTATCCATCTCGCCCCTGCATAAAACAGGCAAATGCTCTCCTTTCTACCTCTAATGGATCACTGACATTGTGAACATGTGTATCAATGCTCGTAGGTGCTAAATTGACAAGCTTGAGGATACCCCTATTTACAAGTTCACTTATTTGCTTTGCTATATCTATTTGGGATGGCTGATGAGGGGATACGTTGCCACTCATTTCAATTAAAGTAGGTATCGTTTCTAGAGGAATGTGTAAGGGAGCAAAAAGACTCTGAACATGTTCAAGAATCCCTAGAGAATCTGCTAATAAGATCGCAGTGATGTCTATATGAAGTCGCCATTGCTGATCCTGCTCAAAAAGCAACTTGTCCACCACTTTCCCTCCATGTCGAATAAATAATGGTTGACCTTGGACTATCCAGTCTTGATGTATATCAGAAAAACGAGAAAAGATTAGCTCTGCCAAGGTGATATTCTGTCGTTCAGCCAAAAGATGTACGGGGATATTGCCTTCCTCGTATAGGACACTCACATTAATATTTTTCTCAACACTCTCACTAAAAAACTCTTTAAACTCTTCTTGCGAGAATTGCGCAATCCCACCCGTACCTTTCTGGGCAACTTCATAAAATCTCTGATGTAAGTCCCCTAACCTTTTTTCAAGCCCTAAGTTAAAACCCATAGAATATGCATAACCGACCAATTCATCTGGTAAATCAAGTGAGATGGCTTTTCCCCAAAGTGATTGAGCTAAAACAGCGTCATCTTGCATCACCATCCGCGCTAACCCTAATGCATCCTGCGAGGTAATTTCAGGCATTGCCATAAGCTGACGGCTAACCAAAGATATTTTCTTCAAATCCCCCATTTCATAATACATCTGAGCTCGTTGCTTTAGCGCATCAAAAGATGTCACATCCTGCGAAGCGGATTCCAGTTCAGTAATCGCATCCTTTAATTTTCCTTGGGCTTGGAGGCAAGATGCTCTAAGGCGCCTAATCTCTGCAGGCAATTTCTGGCCGAACCATTCTGTATTATTGTCTATTAGATCAAGACATTCGCTATATTTTTGTGTATTGTAAGCTGACAGTATCACCAACCGCAGTATCTCAGCTGTTTTGAATGCCTCGACTAGCAGATGACCATATTTATTAACAAATTCCCAGTTTTGACGGCGAAACTCTATATCACAGCTCTGAAGAATATAGATCGGATTTTTTGTCTCTTCATATTGCTCTTCCAGATATTTTATTAACTTCTCTCTGTCCTTTGTTCTATTGGCTTGGACTTCTAAAAGCAAGCTTCGTGCATGCCTTATCTCAACACTACCGCTTTGGTAAGAATCAATAACCCGCTGCGCTTCATCTTCCTGACCTGATAATGCCAGAACCTGTGCCATCCAAAATATCCAAAGGGATTCTGCATCGCCTTCGATAAATTCTTGCTTTCTCATTGAAAGGACTTGCTCGACTTCAGCGTATTGTTCCTGTTTAATCAGTATGCCAACCAGAGCAATGATATGAGCAATAGTTGCATTATTTGAAGCTAATAACTCACCTAATGCTTGAGTGCTAGGTTCTAAATTAATTTCGAGGTTTCGCGCTATTACCCAAGTAATCGCATAATAATTTGCGGGGTTCTCCAAAAGGATTGTTTGAATTTGTTGTAAAGCATCTTGCTGTTTATCCGGATTAACAATTAGGCAAGCGACATACCATGCTTCCAACAGCTCTGTTGGTAAATTCTTTTCTTCCTCATCTAATAATTCCCTAAAGGCTTTCTCAGCGTTTTCTAGAGATTGAAGACTATCTGCGTCTTTTTTGACCATTACCCAGTCAACAGGCTCTGGCCATAAGACCAATCTATCAGGTAGTACACCGGGAGATAAGACATTGAAATAATCTATTATTGCAGCAGTGTATCTAACAATTACCCAATTAGGAGCTATTTCCAAGGCTTTTAAAATTTCTTCTTCAGCTTTTTTGATATCCTTCCCTGCCAGTTTTAGTAGTGCCTTTAGACGGTGTGTTTCAGCGTTTGGTTTTAGCGTATTCTCAATTTTCGTTAGAGTATCCCGACATTTCACTTTGTCATTTATTTCAAGATACAATGCTGCAAGCAAGTTTAAACCATCAATATCTTCTATCTCTTGAAGGTAATCAATAGCTCTTTCCGCGCCAAATTCATACATGGCAATCAGGGCCTTTATGCGAGCTTGATTTTGATCTGATGGGTCCAAAGCATAGGCAATATTTGCTGTTTTTTTTGCGGCAATGACATTATCCTTACCTTCCAAGCTAAGCCCAGCTTCAAAACGAAGTACTTGAGCCTTTACCTGTGGCAATAACACATCCCAGCGAGATGGGCTTTTTCTAAGATCATCAATCCATTTGAGTACTTTTGTTTTTTTACCCTCGCGCCAAGCCCTCCGCATTACATCTAGGCTTTCTTGAGTTTCTCTTGAAAACTCACTCAAAAGTTGTTCAAGTTGCTGTTGTGCTTGTGAAAACGTGGTAACTATTGTCGGAGAATCTAATTGATGCCCAATAGATGACCATTCTCTTAGGTTATGTCCACATATTTCCTTGACCCAAACTTCACTTGGTCTCAAGTAAGTTGCAACAATACCAGGATGTGCCCTGAGTTTGTTACGGATTTTTGCGGCATCCCACACTTCATATTCGATTCCATATTTATCAAATCTTTTCCGCTGGTACAGAATTTCTTCCCGCCTTTGTCGCGTATTCAAGTCGCTTGCAACAAACAAAACAAAACGCTTTATATTTTTTCTTTGCCAATGGTTCCAGTGTTCAAAAAAGGTATCAGATACTTCTCTGATTTTTCGTGGCTGAAAATTCTCGTAGCATTTACATTGCCCCACCTCAATACCATTCTTGTTATCTTTCCTGGTTGCAATTAGGTCAATGCCATCTTGCGATTGTCCAGGATCACCATATAAACCACAAGTAGTAATTTCTTGTTCAGCGTCAAAAATATCTCGACACAACTCTTCAAAAGTACGACTGTCTAGTTTATAAAACGACGGGCTTTCTCCGGATCGTATTCCCGGGGGAATCGAGTAATTGCTCAAGTTAACCTCGGCATATTATCTAATACGGTCATCCATTCTAAACACATAAAACCAGAAAGAATAATTGTCCATGAAATACCCTGTATGTATCTATCAAGCCATTGGTTTTTCACGTTGACCTCACCCTACCCTTCCTCAAACCCAAAATCTTCAAACTTCAAAGTTCGACTATTCTCACTAATTGTTCGAATAGTGCTTTCTTCAAAACCGTCTTTTTTCTTAGCTTGAATTTCAAGGGTGATTTCCACTTCACTGCCAAGTTGACTGGTTAGTCGCTCGATGACCTCTTCGACGATAACACCAATATCTTTGTTGACGCGTTGTGGATCAATGCTGACGCGCCCATAGTAGCGGCGGAGTTGTTTTTTGCTTGGTTCAGCAGGCGAGACATCTGTATCCGTTTTGGTCGTAGGGGCGGTGGTGGTAGCTCCTGTGTCAGGAATAGCTTCATCTTTTACCTGCGGAGGTTTTGGCGCGGGTGGTCTGGAGAGATGATTAGGATGTATCAAAAGACTATTTTCGTCGAAGTAGATGTTTCCCTGACTCTGAAAAACAATCCCAGTATGATGCCCGGTTTCGTTTTTACCGGTAGCATAGGCAAGAGGTGCATCTAATCGTTCTATACCATCGCTTACTGCGCTGAGGAGGACTTCCTTATCAAGTAGTCTGGGAAAGTAGCAGTATTGTGTCAAATATCCCCACAATTCTTTGAGTGAAATTTCCCAGCCGCGTTCGTCGTTCCAGACATAGCGTTCTAGTTCCATGCGAAGAATATCAGGAGACCATTTTGTGATCAGTAAACCGTCATTATGCAATTTGCGAGAGGCGCGATCGTAAAAATTATCATCTCCGCTGATGCGGTTGGCTCGAATTTCAATCGCTCCCATTGGTTCGGGTTGAACTGGTACCAAGAGCCAGTTATATGCTGAGCGGAGGCGTAACTTGACCGTTTCTTCTTTTGAGCTAAGGTTCTTCTTTACCTGGCGGCGTTGTTGAGCATCTAAATTAATTTCTTCTCTATCTTCGTGAATGGATTGCCAAGCAAGAGACTCGCGTATCGCTTCTTTGAGGGCTTGCATGTCATTATCATCAGGGGCAATGAATACAAGCATATTTTTATGAAGGCGTTGCGCTGTGCCGCGACTTTCAAGGAAGCGTTTTGCTTCTTCCTCTGCGATTGTTTTTCCATTGGTACGCTTATGTGGAGTATCAGGCGATAAGACGATAACGCGAGTTTGGTCGCTATCTACGACATCGGATGTTTCGCGTGGGGCAACGTGAAAGGCTGCAAATTCACGCGTTTTTGGAACAGCGCGTAAGCCCTCTGTAATTTCTTCGTTAATTTTATCGTCGCTAATACTTTGAGCACGGTCACGAGCTAATTTATTTACCGTTGGCTGGGTGTCATACCAGTATCGATTATCATCTGAATAGAGGTGGCTGAGTTTTGCGACCAAACGGCGTAGCGCATCTCCGAAAACAGCCGTGGGTTCGCCAGGCTGGGCGCAACCTAACCGAATGCGGACTTCTTCTAGGCCGCGAATATTCTGTTCAGTGACGGAGGGAGCAGAACCTACGAAGATGGTGCGCGCAACGCGCCGAGCGGCAAAGTATCTCCCTAAATTGGGGATATTGGCATCTAAAGCGAAGGGTTCGGATTCTTTTCCATCTACATCGGTTTCGTAGATGGCATTCCAAGCATCGGGCAGATAGCGTAAAAATTGATTGGGAGTATGTTCTGGCAAGGTGCCGGGCAAGATGAGAAGGGATTGATCGCCTATCGTCCACAGCTGATGTATGATGGCAGCCATCAAGCTCAAAACACCGCGCGTTCGCTGGAAGCGTTCCAGTGTAGACCAATCTTGATAGAGACGATCAAAAAGTTCGGGATGAATCGGATATGCGGCTTTCATCCGCTCTAAATAATCTCTTTCGGCAACGCCAGCAGGGAATTCTCCAGAGGCGTTGCGGTACATATTTCCAAAAGCATTTACAACGGCATCGCGAGCGGCGTAATCTATTTCTGAGGCAAAGAGACGGCGACGAACAATCTCAAAACTTTCTGCAGATGTGACGGGTTTCCAGATGGCTTCGATACGTCCCACAATATGAGAGAGGGTGTTTAGCGTATCTTTACCCGCTTTTCCACCAACTTCTATATCTGATTCGGGGATAGAAATCAGGAGCATGGATTCTTCGGAGCGTTTGATGGATTCAGTAAGAGCTTGCATGAAGGTCATTACAGATTCAAAAGAGCCTGAAGGTAAGCCTTCTACATTGTAGATATTGCGGGCATAGGCAACCAGCTCGTCAATGATAATTAGACAGGGTCCGAATTTGAAAAATAATTCAGTGAGAGTGTCTGAGCCGGGGCTAACGCCTTTTGTATCGGCTTCTCTGACAATTTCGTAGCCCGCCTTGCCGCCAAGTTGGTATGCCATTTCGCCCCATAAAGTATGTACGCTAAGATTTTCATATTCGCGTGTTTTTGTGGGGTCAAGTGCTGTACCGACCAAAACGGCGGTATTGGCTTCGGGCAAATCTATGTTACCAATTTCCGCCGAAAGTTTTTCGCCATCAGGGAAATCGGCTAGTTTCACCTTGCCGCTCACCAGATGATAGAGGGCTAACATGCTGTGAGTTTTGCCACCACCAAAGGAAGTTTGCAGTTGTATAACAGGATCACCACCTTGTGCTGTGAGTCTTTTTACCCCTGTAACCAGCATATTTTGCAAGCCTTCGGTGAGATAGGTGCGTTTGAAAAATTCTACGGCATCCTGATATTCTGCTTGGGCGGTACCACTTATCACTTGTGCGAGGTCGGCGGCAAATTCTGCTTGCACATAACGCCCGCTGGCAACATCGGGATGGGGTTGAATAATATCTCGCCAGGGGCGTAAACCTGCGGCCGTTGTGGTTACGGCTGTGGCTATAATGGCTTCTTTCTTGGACTTTTCAGCATCTTGCTCAAAGCGCAAATGGAGAAGTTCCTTGCTGATTTTCTCAACATATGCTGCTTCTTCCGCCGCACTGATCATTTTTAGTAGGCGTGCGGCTGTATCGGCAACACGATAAGCCTCATCGTTTGTGAATTTTCCCTGGTGTGCCCAGTTGTTGCGCGCAGAGAGAAGCTCACTGACGTAGGAGCGTCCGTTATGCCCTAGTTTTTCTTGGAAGACATCGTTCCAGCGTCTCCACATTAAGTTGAGACACGCGGCGGCATCGAAGGATTGCAAGAGTTTCTCTTCGTCCTGCCAGGCATTGCTCGGCACGCCCTGATAGCTGGAGCGTTCTAAGGCTAGGCCAATTTCGTTGACATAACCATTTGGCGTGTAGATATATTTAAACTCTCGCAGAATGTAAGCCCCCAGCCCCTTTTGCAGGGCGGTTAAAATTCTACCGATACGTTCTTTATTGCTGATTGCCATAATTCTTGCTCCCTTGCTACTGTATTCGCTTCGCGTTCTCTTTAAATTTCTTTTGAGAGACTTGGTATTTACGAAAATCTTCTCTTGAAGTAAATAGTGTTCTTGCTTGTTGAACGGATAATCGCCAAATTCCTATAGGTTGATAATCATCATCCAGATTGACAAGGATCAGTTCATCAAAATCAAAATTATTGACATCCACATTTTGTGTTCCCTTGCCGCGATATTTAATTTGATAGCGTTTACCATCTGCGCTAAGGGCATCGTAACCTGGCTGGTTTACTGCATGGCAAATTTCCAAATTCAATAATAAAGCAACGTGGATTTCCGCAACAATACTCGTTTCTAATGGCCGCCCAAATATCTGGCGAAAGTCAGCCATTGACGCTAAAGCCAAATTGAAGGTCGTTTTTTCTTGTTCAGAAAGTCGAAGGCGATCATCCGTCATAGATATACCTAAAACATTTCCCCTTGCTTTTCTGTCGTCTTGAATTCGCGGGCTTGTTCCTGGCTGGCACCCCACGAGACGACTAGGGCATTATAATTGCGGGCCTCTTCTGCCCAGCCTTTGCGCTCGCAGATGCTATAAAGCCGATACGCCATTTGGCGGGCATCGGCGGCAATTTCAGGAGGAAGTTTTGCCAAAAGACGCGCCACGCCTTCTTCTCCATAGGTATTTAGGCGTTCGATCAGATGATGGACGCTCTCCCACAGGGTCAGCCGGGAATCTTTTTCTGGATCCCAACCGGCATCCAATTCATCCCAACTACGGAGACGAACTTTACCTGAACTTGAGTGCAGAATCCCAGCATATTCCAAGCCCTGAACGCTGGTATTCTTGGCGCGAGCGAGCACATCCGCATCCCCAAAAGCCCCTTCTTTGAAGCCTAATTGCTGAAACCAAGTCACCGCAAAACGAGAATCAGAGTCCATTTCACCTTCTTGCTCGGATAAGTAGGCATCTAATTCCTGGTTGATAATTTGCAAAGCTGTCCGTACTGTAAGCGGAGTCCCATCGGCTTCAAGCACTTTGCTATAGCGACTATAAACCGCCATCCCCGGACCAATAGAAGCCTGTGCCAAATCAACAGGGGCGATATTACCAGTTTGTATTTCGCGCAAGGCTGTGGGGAGTTCGCTCCGTAAAACATTAACAAAATTGCGCCGCGACACAATATTTTCTTTACTTATGCGCGGGCGACATACAAGAATAATAGATGAAGCTAATGCATTACTCGAAGTTTCACGTAGGCGTCCAGGCCGTTCAGTTCGTATCGGCCAAGTGCCAACTATTGAATAGCCTGCATTCATCAATCCTTCCAACATTGTTTCCCAACCAGTATTTGATATTAATTGTTCTTCTTGGTTCTTGTCGGTTTCTGTTTGCTTGAATGCATAATAAATACTTATCGGGTATTCTTTTGCTGTAATCTTTAGCATTTTTGAAAAGACTTCTCGCAACCCGTCCTCAAAAAACATATTAGCTGTTTCTCTGTCTTCAAAGTCATGATAATTTACAACTAGTTCTTTCTCCTTGGGGGTAAGCATGGTACTAAAAATATCAGGATAGATATTCTGAAGATAGGGCCTCAACCATATATAAAAAAAATCGGACAAATCAGCATAGCCAACGTTATCATAGTAAGGAGGATCTGTAGAAATTAGAACCTCTTTATCAATCTTTAGATTTAAAGCATTGCCCTGATTAACCACACCAATAGTGCCTTGCGTGTTTAGGCTGTCTAAAACTGACGCTACCCACTCAATCGGAACATCGAAAGATAATTTAGATCCAAAAATGTTGGCTTCTGCATAATCCCATACGTATGAAAGCGTTTGCATTCCAAATACATGAGCAATATTTTGGTTAATCACATTCCATTTACATAACGATGATAGATAATCACTCCATCTTGATATAGCAAATGTTAGATAAACAACAACCGCATCGGCATATGCTTGATAACCTAAACCACCCTCCCGGAGAAAAGCACTATCTCCATTTAGTTCATCTGAACAAATAGCATCTTCAAGGATTTTTTTATGAACACTAGAAAGCAGATTTGTAAAAGTCATGAGGGCCGTCATTTGGCGTGGTGTAAATAATTCTTGATGTGTAGTCATCCCATACAATTGAACACGAAATCCAAGTGCTTTTTTTGGTAATTCTGTCATTGGAGCGTTTTCTGGGACTTCAATGTCAGCAATTTTTTCATGCGCAATTGTTGCTGGAAAATATCTTGTCCCTCCTTTACTCTTCACAGCTATTGCCACCATTTGAGAGCCTATTCTTTTCTCTCTACCTTCTGCACGAATATAATCCAATGGAATTGGTGTACTACATGCTAAACAATGCGCACCAGAACGAGTTACAGTACCGTGCTTAACATTTACAGGTTTGGTTTGTTTTATGCTAAAGTCAATCCTGTTTTTCAGAGAATTTATACTGGGTTCTAACCAGACACGCTTACCTTTTTTTGAACTTAACTTTAGTGATCGAAGGAGGGGAACTCGCGTGTTGCAAGCAGGGTTCGGACATTTTGTAGTTCGAGCCCAGAGCCAAGCAGTTACGGTTTGATTTTCAACACTCGAGTTTTCTCTTTCGATTTCTTCTGATGTAGCATGGTGGTAAGATCCATCTTTTTTCTGAATAGCTTTTACAAAGGGATATAGGTGTCCGATTTTTTCAAAGGCTTTGTCGTGCATCCATTCACCGTAATAGCGCACATCATCCGCCAATCCTGCTGTCCCCTTCCAGCTACTTCCCACTCCAGTACCTTTGTTTGCTTTGGGATTCACAGGATGAATATCACCAAATTTAGGAGGGATTTCAATTTGGGCTTTGTTAATCATCACTGCTACAGGGTTTAGGTCGCTGGCATGGGCTTCTAATCCCAGTCGTTGAGCTTCTAAAGGGATAGAGCCTCCACCTGCAAAGGGGTCTAATAACGGCGGCGGGTTGCCATCTGTGGCAAGACGAATGAGTTCGCGGGCTGTTTCAAGAATCTCCTCATCAGTAGTTGCTTTCCAAGTGACCAAACGCTCAATAAAATCAAAAAGCCGTTGGCGTGGAGTATCTTTTTCCGCAGTGTTTTTCCCGTCTCCCGGTAAGTTTTTACAGGCTTCCACAAAATCAGGCGGAGCTTCGGGATTGTCAGGGTCATCAACTAAGGATGCGAAAATAACAGCTCGAGATGCGGTCAATGGTCTACGCGCCCACCAGAGATGAAGACGACGAGGGTGATTTTTTAGAAAAGGATTCGCTTTCTCTCCCGCGCTGGCTTTATTAATTGCTTCGAGGGGGAGGGCTACTTCAATTAGTTTTTTGCGGTAGGTCATTTGGATTCTTCCTTGAGGTATTCGATAAAATCAACCAGGGCTTGGAGCATGTGTATTATACAATTGGGGTCAGCATCGTATTTGCCATTACTTGGGAAAAGTGATGCAGTTGAAAATCTGTGAGCAACGCGCAATTGTGGTTTTATCTCGATTTGGATAGATTGAACACTGTAGGTTGTGTCTATTCCAAAGCGACAAAAAACAAAAGTTGTTATTGTTCCTCGTCCCTTTGCTGGAAATTTGTTGTGATCAACAATAGAGCAAGTTAGATCATCTTGGTTTTTATCAATTTGTAAGATTCGCTCCAACTTTTCAATATGCTTTTTATCCATTGAACGTTCATGTTTTTTCTTCCCACGATACCCTAGGTCGATAGTTTGGTCGGACGCAAGTGTCTCACTATTTAATCCTGCACCGTGCAAATCAATAACAAACTGAACCCCATTTTCTGTAATCATAGACCGAATAGCTTGTTTGTAGGCTACGTTATCATCGCGCACATAATTTGGGTCGTAATCATCATTTTTAAGCACTGTAGCAATAACTGGCACATCGCAAAGTTCGCCTAACAACTGCGCCATCCCAGCCGTATATTCGTCTTCCTCATGCCAAACTTCTTTGTCATTGTCCCTGAAAGTTCTTGCCCCATGTGGAGCAGAAATAAGAATCGGAAATTTTCCATCTTTAACAATGAAGGGTTTTTCTTCAGCAGGTGGAGATTCATCATATTGAACGCTTGCTTCGAGTTCTATTAGGCGATTAATGTGGGTCTTGGTGATTTTAGGCACTTATTTCACCCATATTCTCCCAACTGAGGGGTAATTTTAATCCATTTAAATGACTGTATCGAATTTTCTTATCTTTTTGCAGTCTGCCAACTACAATGCCGGGGGCAATGCCTATTTGAGATGCAAAATCAAGCACGTCTTCTTGAGAATAATGTCTTCCAATTGGCATAAATTGAGCATATTCTTTGGCAGGGATTAAGAAATTGGCTGAAAATTGATTTGCTTCCTCTTCTTTTCCATTTTCGACTTTTTCCTCTTCTATAAAAACATCTCGTTTCCCGTGCAATAAGATATGCCCCGCTTCGTGAAAAAAGGTAAACCAGAATTGGTCGTCTCTTTTGTAGCGCAAACTCAATTGAATAAGAGCTTTATCTGGGGATAGCCAGCGTGTTGCTCCGCTGGTGATTGTTTTGGGTAATTCAGGCACCAATGCGACGACTACGCCAACCTCTGCACATATTTCTCTCATTGCGGGGATAAATTCTTGGGGAGGTAGGGTTGTCAGAGATCGGATTACCGTCAGGGCTTCTCGGAAGCCTGTTTCATTATAGGGGCGGCAATCTGTATCCCGCGCAACCAATTCTCCACGCCGCAACCAAGCTGAAACCGCGCCCGGCTCGCTTTCAAAAGATGGTGACTGTCGAAAAGATACATCCTCTCCCATCCACAAACTTTCCCATTGAGCCGGAGAGGAGACTCCAAAATACTGAATCACTTCTACAAGTTGGTCAACTTTATTTTCAAAAGCACTAATCCATCCCAAATTATTCATTGCTTTTACAGGGATATTTTTTAGCCAGTCAACCTGTCCTTGAAGTTCTTCTCTCTCTTGAGCGCGGGCGAGGCTTTCTCGATAATATCGCTCTCGGTTAATCCAAAATCTGGCAGGAGTGCCTAAAACCCGTTCCAGTTGCAAAGCTGTTTCAGGAGTGATGGCTGTTTTGCCGTGAATAATTTTATTGATAGTTTTCGTTGGACGACCAGTTCGTTCTGCTAAATCTACTTGGGTCATCCCCATAGCTTCAAGCGTCTCAAGCAGTGTTTCCCCCGGATGCGAAACAAAGTCTGGCATATATTGGTTTTGGGCATTATTTGCCATGATAGTCCTCCACTTCGATAATTAAAATGGCTGTTGTTTTTGTCCAATCTAATCCTCCATCTTTTTTTTGGGGGATAGGATTATTGGCGGGTTTAAAAATTAGGCGGTAGGGATGTTTCAAATCTATCGCTAGTTGACCATCTCTATCACCTTTTAGCTCGTGGCAACGTGTTGGCGGCAGGTGGCTTATATCAGAGAGTATATCTGCGGCTCTTAAATCATCTAATCGTCGCCGAAGCAACACAGCTATCCTTTTGCCATGTTTTCTTTGTGATAGTCTGAAATCGTTACATTCCTTTTGAAGTTTTTTCTTCTGAAACAGAATATTCAAAACAAACCCCTTGCGGTTTTGTTAACACTAAAGGTTAATAAAATTATAGCACGAATTCACTTTTATGCGTATTATTCGAATGCGCGATTGATCTCGCATTGCGGTCTATATTGGCGTTGTACTGCGTGTGAGTAGTTCTTTCAACTTATAATTTACGCTCACCGCTCCAGAATCTGGCTCGCTTGTAAATGGATTTAGCACATAGCGTGGCTCAGAGGCTTTGGCGTTTTCAATTTCTACCAACGCCAAAATAAATTGTTCTTTGGCGTTCAATGCATTCAAAATTTCAGTATGATAGACCGTAATTGTATCGGCTCCAGCCTTACGCCCCTTTACTTCAATGAAGCGTAAGCGTCCCGTTTTGGGGTCAAAACTTTCAATATCGTAGCCAATTTTTTCTTGGCTCACATCTCTGGGATAATTGTCTAAATCAGCTTCAGCTTGCATCACTGCCTGCATCGCAATTTGCTCTGTAATGCGCGTGTCCATAATCTCAGGAGGCGTTCGTTCACCCAAAACTAAGCCTATGGGGACGATAATCGCACCGCCGACTATCACAGGGGGCGTGGCTGAAATCTGGCGTTCAGATTCCAGCTCCTTCATCCGATTTTCCAACCTGGCGACCATATCTGCGGCGCGTTGTTCGGCTCGCTTCATATTAACTTTGGCGTTTTTCTTGCTCCGTTTCAAATCTTTTCGGAAGCGATTTACCTGCCCATCCCAATAATTAATTTCCTTTGTTAGTCGCTCATGCACTGCGGCTTTTATTTTATCTATCCGCTCTGTACGTCCTTTTTGAATACGTTTCAAATGCTCAGGAACCAGTTTTTCAATCGCGTAATCTCTTACTTTGGCTTCTAATTCATCCCCTTGTAGCCAATCTACATTAAGAGATGCCTGAATTTTGTCTAATTCTACTTTTTCAATAGGACGATAATCGAGATAAGGCGCGCTCCCCCCGTCGCGGATTTGACCATCTTTATCAATTTCCACAAAGTGAACTTCTTGCGAAACGAGACCTTGCTTGGGTTTTTGCTTGCCGCGTGCATCCTGAACATTTTGCTCCAAGAAAAAGAGGGCGCGTGCTTCTTTGCTTGGATCTGTCGTGTCTACAAAAACTGATCCTGCGCGCAATAAATTCCCGTATTTTTCCATGACCAAATCAATTATAGTGTCCAATAATGGATGTCCCGGGCAAATAAAAGCCGCCTCAGGTGAACCCGATTGGTAAATTAAATCTTTTTCAAAACATACGCGGTCATATTTTTCTAATACAGGAACCGTTGTTCCTAGCTTTTTTGCATGTTGACGGATACGAGCAGGCACATAGTTGATACGATAGCGACCAAGTTCACGTTCTGCGAGCAATCCACCCAAATCTTCAAAGGCTCGGGTGAAAAAATGTTTAATATAATAAGGCTGTAAACGGCGTGCAGCGTAACGCTCCATCTCTTCTCGAACACGCGCAACTTGCCTTGTGTCCATGCTATCCATTGCCAAAGAACGCGCTTCCAACAAATCTCGCACATGCTCTTGGTCAACGGCATTATCAACGGCTTTTTCTAATTTAGCGCGTACTTCAGGCTGGTCGCCATAACGTATTGCCTCTACCAAGAGGTTTCGCAATGGTTCCTCAGTAAAAAGTGACCCTAGTACATCAAAGACCTTTCCCTCTAGTGCTTTCCCTTCTACTTCTAATTTTTCCAATAAACGCTGATAAACGTAGCCCTCACGCGTTTCCCCTGCAACCAAATTCCATAAATGGCAAACTTCTTTTTGTCCAATACGATGGATGCGACCAAAACGTTGTTCTAAACGATTGGGATTCCAAGGTAAGTCATAGTTAATCATCAAATGAGCGCGTTGCAGATTGATACCTTCTCCAGCCGCATCAGTTGCTAACAAAAAATAAACATCTGGATCATTACGGAAGCGGTCTTCAATGGCACGGCGTTTTTCACGTGGCACAGTGCCATCAATATGAACAATCATTTCTTCGCGTCCAAAGAGTGTAGAGATGCGCTCCTGCAAGTAAGTTAATGTATCTCGGTGTTCAGTGAAGATCACCATTTTACGGCGTTGTCCTTGTCCATCAATCATATGCTTATTATCTTGAATGATAGAAGCCATTTCCTCCCATTTCCGATCTGTGCCGCTGTGTCGTACCTGATAAGCTCTTCTAGCTAAGTCTTTTAGGGTGTCTATTTCTGCTTGTAATTCAACAATAGTTAGAGACGCAGTAGCACTGTCTATAATCTGTTCTTCAAGCTCCTCTATTTCTTCGGCAGGAGCATCTTCAAAATCTCGAATTTGCTCTTCATCATAATAAAGCGTACCTGTTTCTAATTCATCCATCTTTTGTTGAAGATGTTCGACCTGAGCCATGCGTTTTTCCAAACGCTTTTGACGACGTACTAATGATTTATAGATAGCTTCTGGGGAAGATGCCAAACGGCGTTGCAAAATTGTTAGCGCAAAGCCAACAGTTCCCTTGCGTTTGTCATCGCCTAATTTTTCCGCTCGATTAAACTCTTCTTTTACATATTCGGAGACAGATGTATATAAATCCGCTTCTTCGGGAGAAAGAGGATAATTCACTGTATAGGCTCTGCGTTCAGGGAAGAGTGGTCGCCCATCAAAGTACACCAATTCTTCCTTGCTCATGCGGCGCATTAAATCGGATGTGTCGATTTGATGTACCCCTTCTCGAAAGCGCCCTTCAAAACGGTCTTCATCCAATAATGACATGAACAATTGAAAATCTTCTTCTTTGCCGTTATGAGGAGTAGCTGTCATCAACAAAAAATGCCGCGAGATTTCTCGAAGTAATTTCCCTAGCTTGAAGCGTTTTGTTTCCTGAAGCTCTTGTCCCCAAAAATGAGCAGACATTTTATGGGCTTCGTCCACAACAATCAAATCCCATTCAGTTTGGCTTATTTTTTCTTTCAAATCATCGTTACGGGCAATCTGATCTAGGCGAATAATGAGATTGTCTTTTTCCAAAAAAGGATTACCGCTAATTGCATTTTCCACCATGTCACGGTTCATAATTTCAAAACGCATCTGAAATTTAAACCAGAGCTCATCCTGCCATTGAGCGGCTAGTCCTCCTGGCGCACAAATCAAACAGCGTTGCACGTCGCCGCGTACGATCAATTCTTTAATTAATAACCCCGCCATAATGGTCTTCCCTGAGCCGGGGTCATCTGCCAGCATAAAGCGCAGGGGGTGCCGTTCTAACATTTCCCCGTAAACTGCGGTGATCTGGTGAGGCAATGGTTCAATCAGCGAAGTATGTACTGCCAAAACAGGATCAAATAAGTGAGCTAAATGAATACGGTATGCTTCAGCAGCCAGACTGAATAAATTTCCATTTGTGTTGAAATTCCACGTTTTTTTTGTGTTGACTGTTTCCAACTTCTCTTCGTCATGCCTGTATAGAAGTTGTGTTCCTGGCTGTCCATCCGCACATTTATAGAAAAGTTCTACAGCCGAAGAACCGTGCCATTTCACATCTACAACAGAAATGGCTTCTCCGGGTATGACACCGGTAAGTTTGATGTCTGGTTTGAGGTCTTCTAATTTAATCATATAGATTTACGAAAAAAATACACGCCCTACTTATTCTTTCCCTCAAATAAAACACCGCTAACTCATTTGAGAAAGCGGCAAGAATGCGCTAAGATATTTTTAATGCCACGCGCCGCTCGCGTGAACTTGCGCTGGAAGTGTTACAGTACTTCTCGGCGTTTTTATGCCTGAAAGTATAGCACTTAATTACAGTTAGCTATCGGGGACGTACTCCAGAATTTCATCTACGCCCACGTCAAAAAGCTCACATAAATTTTCAAGTACATCGAAGGAAATCCGTGATCCTTCGCCTTTTGAGAGCCTCAGGGCTGTGCCGTAGGCGATATTTCCTTTTCGCATTAAGTCTGTTGCGTTTAAATTATTTTGTTCTAATAGCTTGGGGATTTTTATTTTTATCACAAGGTAATCTCCTATATTTGCTTAAATCTTCTCGCGAAGAGCA
>Ga0209249_1001674_pt1 | contig 20241 bp, 15 predicted proteins | sample SaaInlV_200m_DNA_4_FD_184653 | JGI IMG/M metagenome (GOLD analysis project Ga0209249, IMG submission 184653) | Marine microbial communities from expanding oxygen minimum zones in the Saanich Inlet - SI037_S3LV_200m_DNA (SPAdes) (version 2) | ecosystem: Environmental > Aquatic > Marine >...
TCTTGATCGTCTTGCTGCCCGGGTAGACGGGGGCCGTCGTTCCAGACGGAAGGGCCCGACTGAGTTGGAAGAAGAAGTCGAGTCCGAGGATAGCCCCTCGGCAAGCTTCTGCACTGGGTCGCATCCGGCTCAGGGATGCAATCGCCCACAGGGCACCCGCTTGCCGCACGGCACTGTCGTCTCCGGAATATGTCTTCAGGACCATGTCGAGTTGGTAGGCGAAACTACCTGCAGGCGTCTGGTGGTTAAGCATGTAGGTCTGGGCTGCCTCCGCAGACGCGATTAGGTCCTCGCGCTTGAGGGGAACAAACGGTTGGCGTTGCAGCCAGTTGTACTCACGTGAGTACCAGTGCAGAGCGGCCCGACTATCCGAGGGCGGCTTGCCTGCGGAAGCAGGCGGGGAGAGCATGACCTGGAGCAGGAAAATGCCACACATGCCAAGGAGGGCGTTGGGCATGCAGCGGCGGACGTTTCGTATCCCGGGGAACAGGGGCTTCGGCATTCATGCCTCGCTTGTCTCTACTTGGGCGCTGTATCAATCACGAGTTTGCCGTCGCGTATCTTCAGACCCGAAATCCTGTCAACGAGAGTCCGGGCGTTGGCATCCCGTTCAGTGAGCTCGTCGAGGACGTTCATCTCGCGCAGCCGTTTCACGATGACTTGGGGGACCTCTCCATCGGGGACAGTCACCTGCACGGGGCGGATCACGGGATGGCCCCCTTCGGTACTGATGTCGAGCGTGAATCGGCCGTTGAGATAGCGCCCTTCCAGTCCCGGCAGGTCGTTGAGGGGGACACACGCATCGACGATGAACTCGCCGCGCTCGATGGCAAAGGCAGCTTTCCCGCGGAGTTCCTTCAGCTCGGGCAGCTTGGCCACCAGGACGTTAAGCTCACGATCACTGAACTCGAACGTCCCTGCATGTCCCTGGTCGAGGGCTTTGCGGAACGAGGTGTACTTGTCGTTGAGCCGACGCAGTTCGCGTTTCTCCACTTGGCCTGCCACGGGGACAGCCACGGCTTGTTCCTGGGTGGCGTTCAGTACTGCGCTTCGGGCCCAGGATGCGACCCCGATCACGCAGATCCCGGCGAGAAGGACAACACCGGCAGCTGCAACCAGTCCCCAGAAGAGCGGGCCGCGTTTCTTTCCCTTGTCTCCGGTCATTGCGGGGACTGTGCCTCCATAAAGCAGTCGTGGATCGTGTAGGACCAAAGATCAATCTGTCGCCCGAAATGTCAACCTTTGCACGGGTGTCATCTGTAATCTGCCGCGGAAAGGGGTATGCTTCGCGTAAGACGGGGCCGGGGCTGGGCTTTGGACGCACGTCCACCCAAGCCGCGGGGACCGGACGCGTTGGAGCGGGGCGCTTGCGCCGGTTGCGCTTGTCGTAAGCACCGGCGTCCGCTCGGAAGGCACCCCTTGACTTGGAAGGCACATGGACATGTTTAGTGGTCTCGGATCGAATCTTGGGAATCTCTCGCTCCTCTCGAATGCCAAAACGCGCTCTATGAGCCCAGAGAACTTCACTGGGGAGAAGGGCAAGGGAGGAATGGCCGTCGAGGGCACAGGTGCGAACTGTGCGCGTGAGCTTGGGCAAGGATGGAAGGTCTCACCATCGGTTCGCATCCCTGCGGGGGAGACCTTCACGATGGCCGATATTGAGGGACCTGGAGCGATCCAGCAGATCTGGCTGACGCCCGCCGGGAACTGGAGGTTCAGCATCCTCCGGGTCTACTGGGATGATCAGGAGTTTCCCTCGATCGAGTGCCCAATTGGCGATTTTTTCTGCATGGGATGGGGAAAATATGCCCAGGTTTCGTCCCTTCCCGTGTGCGTGAATCCCGGGAGTGCCTTTAACTGCTATTGGGAGATGCCATTCCGCCGACGCTGCCGGATGACTGTGACCAACCTGGCCGAAGATCCGATGACCCTGTATTACCAGGTCAATTACACCCTTACGGACGTGCCGGATGACGCGGCCTATTTTCACGCTCAGTTCAGGCGGACGAATCCGTTGCCCTACAGACAGGACTACACCATTCTGGACGGGGTCGTGGGCAAAGGGCAGTACGTGGGCACGAGCATGTCCTGGGCCGTCAATAACAACGGTTGGTGGGGCGAAGGTGAGATCAAGTTCTTCATGGATGGTGACGACCCGTTCCCCACGATCTGCGGGACGGGGACTGAGGACTATTTCTGCGGTTCCTACAATTTCGAGAACCGGGAGACGAAGCAATACCAGGAGTTCACCACTCCCTACGCGGGGATGCACCAAGTGTTGCGCCCGGATGGCGTGTACCAGAGCCAACAGCGCTTCTCGCTGTACCGCTGGCACATCACCGATCCCGTCCGGTTTGAGGAGGACCTGCGGGTGACCATTCAGGCTTTGGGATGGCGTTCCGGTCACCGCTACCTGCCATTGCAGGACGACATTGCGTCTGTTGCCTACTGGTACCAGACCATCCCGACTGCGCCTTTCCCGGACCTGCCGGACAGGGACTGTCTTGAGGTGCTCTGAGACCACTCCGCGAGCCAGAAAGTCGATGGCCGCAGAGACGCCAGGGGAATGGTCTCCCCCCATGGGCAGCTGGATGCGGATGTTGGGGCAGGATGTAGTCAGGCCACTCGGCAGGAACTACTTCTTGGTGGCCTGGACTGACTCAATAAGCTCGCGCAGGGTCTGGGAGAGTTCGTCTGTGTGGTCGCTGTTCAGCGCACTGACAGGCAACACCGGGACGTCCAGCTTCTCCTGCAGTTCGGCGAAGTTCTCCTCAGTGTCAGGCAAGTCGACTTTGTTGGCCACCACGATGGAGGGTCGTTGGGAAAGGCCTTCCTGATGCAGTTCCAATTCGCGCTTGAGGGCGGCGTAGTCGTCCAACGGGTTGCGCCCGTCAACGCCGGCCGTGTCGAGGATGTAGACAAGAACGTGGCAGCGCTCAACGTGGCGTAGAAACTCGTGCCCAAGGCCGACGTTCTCGTGAGCCCCATCGATGAGGCCGGGAATATCGGCGATGGTGTAGCGGAAGAAATCCGGGAACTCAACCACGCCGACGACCGGGTGAAGGGTTGTGAAGGGGTAGGGGGCGGTCTTAGGACGGGCATCTGAGATAGCTGCTATGAGGGTTGACTTTCCCGCGTTTGGGTAGCCGACCAATCCGGCATCTGCAATGGTCTTGAGCTCGAGGATCAGGCGACATTCCTGCCCCGGCTTGCCTGGTGTTGCGATGCGGGGGGTTCGCCGCTGTGAGTTTGCGAAACGAGGATTTCCCGCTCCTCCTCGTCCGCCTCGACCGACCACCATTTCCTGCTCGTCCTCAGTCAGGTCACCGAGTAGCTCCCCGCTTTCCTCCGAGAACACCAAGGTCCCGATGGGAACTCGCACGATGGAATCCTGGGCAGCAGCTCCATGGCAGCCTTTACCACGACCGTGTCCGCCGTGCTTGGCCGTGCAGTGTTGGTTGAAGCGCAAACTGACTAGGCTCTGCTCCCCGCGGTCAGCCTTCAGGATGACGGAGCCGCCCTTGCCGCCATCACCACCATCAGGCCCACCCTTGGGGACATACTTTTCTCGACGGAAACTCACGCAACCGTCGCCGCCGTTTCCCGCTTTTACGTAGATTGTTACACGATCAACAAACAAGACCAGGACTCCTTGTCCATCGCCAGAAAGTTCGGCGAGAGGGTGTGTGAGCAGCCCAAACTATAAGCTCCCGAGCCCCCAGTTTCCATGTGGGGCCGTCGGGGAAGCAGCTCTGCCGTCTCTCGACAAACAGCTCTTGGCGAGGCACATTGGGTAAGGGAGTTGCGGGGAGTGACGCGAGTAGGCGGTCGGCCCCCGTTGCAGCGGGGGAACGTCGTCACACGGTCGAGAACAGGTATGGCATGCTGCGGATTGTCTGCCCATTTTGCGAGAATGTGTACGAAGTCGAGGAGTTGGTCTTCGGCCACTTGATCGGAGAGCCTTTCCGGTGTTTCGAGTGCGGCGAGACGTTTGTCGCCCGTTGCGCCGATGAGGACGCGGAGGCCGAAACCGCGGTCACGGATAAGGTCGATGCCGGAAGCGAGGCAGCAGAGCCCTTGATTCCGGAACCCGCCCCGAAGCCTGCTCCCAGGGCTGAATCTCCGCCGGTTTCTACTCCTGAAGCGATGACTGGGGAGGATGGCGTACCGACGTCCTCAAGTGCGCCCCCACGCCCTCTGGCTCGCCTTCCTGAACTCCTCGACCGATACCGGACGACCTTTCGCTCCGAGCCGTCCGTCACAGACACGATCTCAGAGTTGGTTAAGCGGTCCTCCAAGAAGGACGGTGTGGTCGCCCTTCGCCGGGAGATTGGCGAGTTCCGCGAGATGATGGTTGCCAGCCAGGAAGCGTTGGCTTTGGCCGCTCTGGGGGTCGCCCCGGATCGCCTCAATGTCACGGATGAGTTGCGGGAGATGGGACAGCTTTTGGGGGTTGTCTCGGTAGGGAATGGGGGAGCGCCGCAACTTCCCCGGGAGGAACAGGGAGCCCGATTGCGGGCGCTGATGGTTGCGATCGGGCGGAAAGCTGAAATGGCCGGGCTTGACTCACCGGAGATTGTGGCGTTGCGTGATCGTGTTGATCGGCTTCGAGGGGCTCTGGCCCGGCGAGAAACCCAACTTGCGGCCCATCATGATGATGGGAGTCTGCCCGGGGATCGTCCTCGAGCCTTGCTCCTGGGACGCTGCGTTGCCGCGTCCGCTTTTGTTCTGCTTGTCATCGTGGGGTGGCGCGTTGGGCTTGCCTGGAAGGCACGCCGCGAGCGTCCCAAGCTCACAGGGGCTTTGGCCGAGTTGGCCCCGTACTTTGATCAGAGCGTCACGGGATTCATGTTGATTCACTGCGGGGAGATTCTGCGCCAGCTCCAAGAGGTCGCGCCACGTTTGGGGGAACGCGCGGCCGCGGCAGACCCTTTTGGTGCAGTCAACTTCCGTTCCACGTGGGTGGCCGCCGACTTGGAGCGAATCGTTGTTCTGCTTCAGGAAATCGGTAGGCCGGTGTTGGTGCTTGAGACGCGCCGGGACTACCCGTTGGTCGATGTGGTCGAAGGGCTGGGGGCGGTCGTGCGTAGGAGCGGCGCCTCCTATGTCCAGGCGAGAGGGGGGTGGTTCCTGGCCAAGTACGACACGCATGCGTTCTGTGTCACCGGCGACGAGAAGAGCATGTGCGCGTTGCTGGACAGACTAAGCCGGAACAAACCCGGGAGTATCCGCGATGAATTGGCCCGAACACTGGAGAACTGCCATGACGAGAACCACGCTGTCATCTGCTGGGGAGGACGAGGGCCCACAGAGGACCAGAAGATGCCCGGGTGGGCTACGCCGGGCAATGTCCTCGTGAACCTAAAATTCGGCAGCTTGCGTTCCGTCAACGTCGAGGCTTGGCTGGGATTTGACGAACAGCGCTACGTGGCCAATGTGGCTCTGGAGCTACAGGAGCTGTTCAAGGGAAGTGATGCGACCCAGATCGAACGGGCCGAGAGTGTTGTGCCAGCCGAAACGTCAGACAGCGCGGGGCATGGTGTTGGAGTGGTCGTGGGAGGCGGGACCGTGGTCCGGATATCGACACAGTGCGCCCTGAAGGCCTTTGTTGGCCAGATCCTGCCTCTGGGGGGGATGGAAAGCACCCCGTCGCTTGTCTCAGTGGTGTCGTCTGTTGCGGGAAGGGCATTTGAAACGCAAGTGCAGCGCGTCGTTGGGGGAGCTGGGAGTTAGCCTGGATAATTGGCGAGACGGTCCATCTCTCTCGTTATCCACTTTGTCCGCAACATGTTGCGGCCCAGATTCTCGACGCACTTCGGTGCACTTCATTTGCTCAAGGCTAGCTGCTCATCCGTTCTTCTTGAAGCTGTTGCGAAGCTCTTCCTTCTTCCTTTCACGCCGTTCGGAGACCGAGGCAAGCTCAACGACCAAGTCGTTGCGTATCTGTTCCGCTTTTTCCGGCTCCCCCGCAGCTGTCTGCAGCCGACTGTCGGCATCCATTTTCGCTTGTGCGACCTTTGAATCGTACAGACCATCGACCTCAGCCAACTCAGCTTTCTGCTGATCGGTATAGGTCTGCAGTTCGCCCCCAAGCCGTTCCATCGCCAACTCAAATGCACTCTTCATTCGTTCGACTCCATGCGCGTGACTTTGTCAAGTGCAGGCATTATAGCATGGACCTCCGAGAAAAGCTCGCCCGGCGTGTCGGAGCAGACGAGGGGGTTGGATGTTGACCCCGGCCCCGGCTGGGCGACACGGTGTACATTGAGACGGTAGTGTATCATGCCAAAGTGGTTGGCCTTTGGGGAGTGAAAGCAATGAGAGATCGGGTTCAGTGGTCCGCGGAGAGTTCAGATTGGCAGTTGGCGTTCGATGGGGGCCGAATGGCCCTGGTCGCGGATCACGGAGCCTCGGGAGTCCACGTTGAGGGGGTACTCGGATTCTGCCGTTCTGCAGACGACGGTGAGCAATGCTGGCAGATCACCGGGCCGCGAGATGATACGGATGGCAGGCTGGCTCTGGTTGACTCCGGCAACAACGTTCAGGGGTACCTCGTGGTCGATCTTGAGGGTGACCGTTGGCACCTCACTGCTATTCACCGCGCAGCGCAGGCTTATCGAGGCGTCTTCACCTTCGAGGGGACGGCGTCTCTTGGGGAAGCGTCGTTTGCCTGCCGCACTCGGGCACCCCGGAAGAGCGATGTCGTGCAGATGGCCTCCGGACCGGTTGACAGCCTGCTCAATGACTCGATCTTCGATGTCGAGACAGATACGGCCCTTCGGTTCCATGGGAGCTCTGTTCAGGTGGCAGGCGGCAGCGGGGCATCCGGGGGGAATCGCGCCTTCCCAGTCAAGCTCGCCGCCCGGATTGACGATCCGGCTCAGTCTTCCGTCGGGGTTGTCTTGATAGAGGACTACTACCGCAGCCGCTATGTACCTCACTACCGGCCCCTCAACAAGCAACGGTGTCCATCCCCACCAACGGGATGGATGTCCTGGAACGTCTACTTTGACCGGGCGGGTGAGGAAGAGAACCTGGCGGAGGCCAGATTTGCCGAAAAGCACCTGAAGCCGTATGGGCTTGACATCTGGTCGATAGAGTCCTGGCAACCAAACTCCGACACACTGCCGGTGAGGGCGTTCCACAACCTGTGCCTCGAGGGCCACCCGGAGCAGTTTCCGCATGGGATGAGATGGCTGGCTGACCAAATTCGTGAGCTCGGCTTCAAGCCGGGGATCTGGACCGCCCCTTTCGGGACCGGCAACTCAGAATTTTACACCAGGCATCGGAAGTGGTTTCTTCACGACAGCGAGGGCAAACCGATGACCAACTGGTGTGGGAACTACCTCTTGGACCCCACCCAGGACGAGGTCCTCGAGTACATGCACGAGATGCATCGCCATATGGCAGAGGAATGGGGGTACGAGTTCTTCAAGATCGACGGCATGTCGGGGCGGTCCCACGGCTATTCAGCCCACTTCTTTGAGCGGCCTGAAGTCCAGGAGGCCTGCGAGAACCCCACCCCGGACGCCTTCTCGCACTGTGTCGCAGCATTCCGTGAAGGCATTGGAGAAGACGCGATATTTCTGGCCTGCCAGGGGCATTACAGCGGACCTGACGTCGCTTACGCTGATGCAGGCCGAATCGGCGGGGACATTGTCTCGCCAAATCAGCCGTCCAAATGGCACAATGTGTTGAGCCAGGCCAATGCCACGCTGAATCAGCTCTTCGTTCACAACATCGTCTGGTATGGCGATCCGGACACGTTGTTAGTGGGCACGACTCATGACTTGTCTGCGGCCCGAGTGACTGCAACTGTGGTTGCGCTGCCGGGGCAATTGATGTTCGCGGGCGACAAACTCGCGGAGCTTCCTGATGAGAGATTGCGGATGATCCAGCAGGCGTTGCCGGTCTGCGACGTCCGTCCGCTCGACCTGTTCCCCATTTTCGGCCTCAAGCCCATTTGGGACCTCAAGATCAGTCGCCCCTTCGGTGCCTGGGATGTCGTGTCAGTTTTCAACTGGGCGGGAGATGATACGCGAGCTGCCACTGTAACGTTTGGGGAACTGGGGCTGCCTGAGAGTGACAGCTACCTTGTGTTCGACTTCTGGAACGACAGGTTGCTGGGGACGTTTGAAGAGCAGTTCGAATGCGAAATCGAGCCCCGGGGAACGCAGCTCTTTGCCATCCATCCCGCGCTGGAGAGGCCTCAATTTCTCTCGACGGACCGTCACATCACTCAGGGGGCGGTGTCTGTGTGCCAACTCTCCTGGGACGATCAGCTGAACAGTCTTTCAGGAACGTCGCAGCTCGTTGAGGGAGACCGGAGTGTGCTGGTGTTCCGTGTGCCGGCCGGCTTCCGGTTGGCAGGGGCTAAGGCCGAGGAAGGGATCGATGTCTCCGTGCAGGACGATGGGGCTGTAGTGCGCCTGACGCTCGTGTCGGAGAGCAGCAGAGAGGGCGATTGGGTGTTGGAGTTCGATGCGCAGCCGGGCGAGTAGGAGAGCTCACGACAGAGCGGCTGTGTTGGACTGCTCCTCTCCGAGAGCTGGTCCCAGTACTGCAGTAATCACGCCGCTCCCGTTTTCCCGGCCGTGCCCCCGGGCGATCGCGCTGACTGTCTGAGCCGAGCACCCGTGGTTCCGCCCGTCGGGGTAGACTCTCCTGGCAAGCGCAAAGTAGCTCCGAGCGAGATCCACGCCACAGGCTGCCAAGTCCTCATCGCCCGCGATCTCGGCTGCAAGGGAGAGCGTAATCGGGTTGAACCGACGGGCATTCCCGTCTTCAAACCAGTTTGGCTTGTCAGCACGCTTGCCGATCCCGGTTTCGCGGTCGCTGCGCTTGATGTGCGGATCAATGGCCAGAGCGCGGATGGCATGGGCGTCCGATCGTTGTGGGAGGGCTTCGAGGACCGCAGTGTCATACTGGTTGTCGCTCGTCAACCGTCTGTAGCAACGCAGAAGGGCGGCCGCAGAGCCGGCATCCGGATCTGCGAGTTCGCCGACAAGCACATCCAGCATCATGCGAACGGCTTTGAGAAAGCGCTCGTCACCGGTGGCCTGCCACAGTGAGAGGAATGTGTTCGGTGCCCCCGAGGCAAGCAGATTTTCGGCTCGGTCAACGGGGGCAGTTCCTTTAGGCGCCTGTCCGGCAAAGGCACGGTAACTCGCTCTCGCGTCGTCGCCAAACTCTATGACGGGGCCCCGGTCTCCAACCCCGGCCGGAATGTCCTGGAGTTCAAGGAAAGCATCCACCCAGAGCCCGGCATGGCGCATGCACAGGTCGAGATAGCGCTGTTCGTCGGTCATGCGATGGGCTAACAGGCAGATGTTCACGCAGCGGATGTGGTCCGGCAGATTGACGGTGCTGCCCGGGAAGACATCGATACCGTCTGCCCCAAAGTACATGCCGCGGAAGAGGCCCGTGTCCCAGTCGAACCAGGGCTCCACAGCATCCGACCAGTTGCCGATGTGTTCGGCTGCGTCGACGAGTTGTGCCAGCGTTTCGGGATCCTCCGGCATGGCGTCCCATAGAGCTCCGAGGAAAAGCTCGAAGTGTTCCGTGCCATGGTGCGCTTCCTGGTGGCGCCAGTACCCATGATGCCACGCGTCCGTGTCAACGAAATGATCGCGGATCCGGTCACGAGTCCGTCCCATGAAGGACAGAACGTCCGCCGAGGGACGCGCCGCAAGATAGGGCACCCACGAGGTCATGTAGGTCCCTTGATCGTGACAGTTGGTGGCTGGTTCCTCGCCGTAGCTTTCAATGGCATCGTGGATCCAGTCACCAACGTCATCAAGGAACGCATTGATTGCCTCAGCCAAAGACTCGGATCGGGAGACTCGGATCGGTTCCATGTGATTCTGTTCCTCAATTGAACAGTCAGACCATCAGGACCAGTTCCTCACCGATGATGCGTTCATCCAGGACTGTGCGTCCTGCATCAGCGATGAACCGGTGCAGGGCCCCACGTTCACGTCTGGCGATGCTGCGGCGTTTCGTCATGGAGACCGTTGATCCGGTGACCAACCAACGTGTCGCCGGTGTCTGGGCAAGGACCGAGAGCGATGCCTTCCTCTGGCGCGCCACCACCGGAATCACTTTGAACAGGAACGCAACGTCCGCTTTCGGCTGTGCAAGACTCCCCGCGAGTCCCCCCCATCCGTCAGCAATGTTCCATCGCCGCGGCACCAGACAGGGCATATGTCTGGCGAAGGCCTGCAGGGCTTCGACGGATGCTTCATCGGAATCGGCGGCGACATAGTGTCTGACCGCAGGCAGCACGGGGAAGGGGAAGAGCAGTGGGTAGAGGCCGCAGCCAACGTCCAGGACCGTTTCGGCAGAACCCAGCACGCGCGTGATGTAGTCGGTGAACTCAGTCAGGGCAGAGAGGCGCTCGCGGGTGCTCACGTGAAGCCCCGCGATTTCCTCTGCGGCCCTGCAGACTTCCTCCACTGGTGTTTCCTGAGGGAGCTTTGCGAGGCGGGCAGTCAGATCGCTGAGCTGTTCTGTGTCGGTCTTGTAGACTCGAAGGCGTTTGTAGGCGAGACGTTTCGCCTCGCGTGCTGCATCCTTGTAGACCCGTAAGCGCCGAATTGCCTGGGGATCGGGCTCCTGTTTCGCTGCTTCCCGCAGGGCAGGGGAGTGAGCCAGGATCTCATCGACCAGGAGAAGGGCATCATCTGGTGACGTGCGGTAGTTCACACTGACGCCCTGCGCCAGCGCCTCCCGTATCGTAGCCAATGTATCCGGTTCCGGCATGGACGGACTTTCTGCCTATGTTCGCTCGACGTCGGGTGTGTTGCACGTCGCCCACGACTCCGGCAGATCGCTTCCGGGGAAACAGACTGCGTGCCGTTCCAGAATGTCCGTGAGCATGCCTTCAATCTCACCGGTCGCCTGGGCTGTTCTGATTCGTTCCAAGGTCTTCAGAATGGTGCAGAGGTTGTGGAGGCGCAAATCAGCTTCGGGGAGGGCCTCGGGAATGGTGGAACTCTCCCGGTTGACGCATATCGCACACGAACAGTTGAACCCACTCAACTGGAGCGTGGCGTGGTCCTTGACAGCCCCGTAGGGCGTCATGTACCAACCGCCAGCGGCATAGTGCCCGTATGATGAGGAATCGAAGATGTCTGCTCCCAGCGCCGCGAAGAAAGGAAGCTCAACGGGATCGCCCGCTCCGAAGATATGCATTGGCATCTCAGGGCCGGCGATGGTCCGGGCTTCTCGCACGATGTCCGCCACAAACTGCAGGTTGTGGTTGCGGTTGAAGAACGGTACCAGGCTCCCAATCGCCAAGTAGTCGACCCCGATTTCCATAATCTCCTCGACGCTGCGGCGTCGAAGGTCCCGGAAGCGCCCGCCCTGTTGCACTCCGGCGAGCATTCCCTGGTGGCAGTAGCGCTTTGCCTCCCGAATTCGCTTCTGTGTGGCATTGAGCTTCCGTTCGGCGACGGTCCGTTTGTCACCGGGTGGAGTCACGAGGTCGAGGGGAGAAAGGACATCCGCTCCGATCGCGTCCTGGAACGCCACGATCTTCTTGTTTGCGAGAAGCAGTGGCCGATTGAATCCCTGGAAGGCCCCCGAGTCTGTCATGATCAGGCCATCGAAGTCAATGTAGTCGTGGAGCTCGAGACCGTCCTTGAAGCGTTGGCGCATCTCTCGGTCTTTGTAGAGGAAGTAGGCATTGACAATGCACCCCTCGATCCCGAAGTCGCGCTGCCATTCACGTAGCGTCGCCGTCTCTTTGTGGGGCTGGTACACCGGCAGAAAGACCGGCAGTTGGATGGTGTGCCGGCGCGTCTTGAGTACTCTGGACGATGTGGTAGGCATGGGGTTGCGGTTCAGGATTTGGGGGCTTCTGGATTTGGCGTTCAGGTCCGAGCGGTACCATACTCCCCGAAACTCTTCACCGACACTGAGCATCTGCACCGGGCCATGGGTAAGGAGCTTCGCAGGCCGTGTCGATATGCGTCGGCCAATACGTGCTACCCGGGCCTTTGATACTGCGTGCAAGGTCACTATCGTATCTTCTTTGTGACCGAACCCCGACTGCGAACCGTCGCTCCCTTCTGGAGGAATTCTTGATGCAACCGATCAAGCCCTGCAATACGTACCACGCCAAGATCTCCGGTCGTGACCTGTTCCGAGGGAAGGACGGGAAGACGGCGTTGAAGGTCTATTTTGTCGACATTGTCGGCCGCCCGGATCCGAGTCGTACGGTGTGGGCAGCATGCGGCTTGACGCAGGAGGCATTTCTTGAGGCCCTCGGAGAAGCTAAAGGTGTTGAGGGCATCGGCTTCATCACAGCCTTTCCCCACATCACGAAAGTGTTCAGGTTTGGGCCTGAGAACGAGATCTGCATGAATGTCAGAGCGTGGGACACGCAGACCATGGCTCCTATTGACCTGGCGCGGTCGCAGGACTATGTCGAGTTTGCCTGTCTCGCTGAAGCCGCGCTGGCGGCCGACGAGTTTGCCTGCTGGGCGGGATGCAGCACCGTGGAGGAGTATCTGGCCTACCGGAGTGATTACGCAGACGGACCGATCAGCTGTCACAGCAAGCTGCTCACGTACTGGGAAAACGACTGACCAGGGCACGGCACGCGGCATTGAAGTAGCGGGAGACAGGCCGAGCTGCCCCCTTCGTGAGCGGCGGTCATCCCTGGTCCCTCCATTCCCGGTGGGTTGGTCGCCGGTCCTGACGCACAAAAAAAAAAGGCCCCCGATTTCTCGGGAGCCTCTGTAGGTCAAGGAGGGGGGGCTTTGGGCTACTTGTTATCCCATGTGTTCTCGCCGGATCCGTACGCCCAGCCATTGGGCAGCGGCCCGAGGAACGCCTTGGCCGTCATCCAGTCCACGTGACCGTCAACGAACGAAACGTTCATGCCACGGTCATGCCGGGCAATCGGTCGACGTGTGTAATTGCCGTTCGTGTTGAGGTACCACGAGCCGGCTCCGCCGCCGGTCCAGTCGGAAGGCGGGGTGAACTGCCAGTCTGAAGAGCCCGTACTCATTCCTTCCCAAGCCAGAGGGTCGTGGTTGCTGGTTACGCCAGTGCTACACTGAGATGCATCAACCATGATGCATGTGCCGGAGGATGTGGCTATATCATTAATCGTGCGCGAGAACTGCCAGCGAGAAATGTTGTAGTTACCCGCGTAGCTGCGTGCCCTACGATCGTTATCGGCAGGGCACTGATAGGCTCCGTACCCGCCGTTCTTCTCCCACGGGACATAATCCTTCATCAGTTTCCACCAACGGGGATTCCCCATGGAGCTGCCGCCTCCGCCGAGGATGAAGTATCCGTTGTAGTCTTCAAGGTACATGTTCTGTCCGAGGGTCAACTGCTTAAGGTTCGAGACACAACTGGCTCGGTTGGCGCGTGCCTTGGCCTGTTGCAGTGCCGGCAGCAGCATCGCGGCCAGAATAGCGATGATCGCTATGACCACAAGCAGCTCGATCAACGTAAATCGAACAATGTCTCTCAATCCAGTGTTTTTCGGGAGTCGCATGCACTGCTCCATAGGCGTTGCTCTACCTCCGGTACAGCGGGGCGCTCAACGCGTCGAACTAGTGGTGGCAGAGAGAATAGAACCTGCGCCGTGTCCAGCCACCTTAAAGACACGGATAGACATTATAGCTAACGACGCCTCTCAAAGCAAGAGGAATCTGCGGGCCGGTGGGGGCGTTTTCGGATGCGTTGCTTCGCTTAGCGGGGCTTCGGGAGTTGAACGTGGGCCCCGTTGTGCTGAAGCGGACACGCCCAGTTGACGTGGGCACTGACCGCGACGCAGAGAGGAGATAGTCAGTTTCCACAGGAGCAGGGGCATACGACATGCTCATCGTAGGATGGGGCGAGCGTTTCGCCCGGCTGAGCGACGACAAAATCTTCATCCCAATGTCCGGCCAGCAGGTTGCTGAGGAGGCGAAGATCGCCCGGCACGCTTGCGAATTCCCACCCTTTGGCCTGAGCCCCGGCACGGGCGGTGTCCTCAAAATGTGAGTCCTGCTCAAATGGCATCCGGATATAGACCAAGCGTGAGTAGTTCTGGGTCAGGTCGCCCATGGTTTCGGCAACAAACGCTGCGTTCTCTTCGCCATATTTCTCGCAGAGCTCTTCCCAGGACATTCCCAGGCCAAGCTGATCCTGTATCGTTGCTCCCTCGTCGTCTTCGGCGACACTGTCATCGCGTTCCAGCCACCCTGTGGTGAGGTAGTAGGTGCCTGGAGCTCCATCAAAAAGCTCACGGTACCGGCACCTTGAACCGAGGAAGAGCGTGATACAGTCATGAGCTTTTGGCACCACCAGCGGGACCTCTCCGGCTCTGAGCCCGGCGATGCCGTTGTTGCACAAGCCGAAGCCGAGAAGGACGGCATCGTGTACGCCGCCGGGCAGGGAGTCGATCTGTTCCTGGATTCTGGCACTCATCCTCTCCGGTCCCAGGTCATGAAGGCCCTGGCTCAGCCAGAAGTGATCGATCGTGTGACGCCCGGTCGCCGTTAAATGGCAACACTCGCGGTAGAGGACTTCACACGCGATCAGCGCGTAACGGTTGGTGCAGTCGGGACGTTGGAACTGGGCGGTCTTCAAGGGCTCCGACATGGGGGAATATCCTGTTTGGCGATGCGTTCCGCCATACTTGGGCCGGGGTCACCGTCCCGTGATCAGAACATCGAGAGGGCGAAGCGAATGGACCTGGCCGTCGACCTCGACGACCTCCTTCGTTTCTGCTGCGAAGTTCGCCGTGATTTCGGTTCCGTCCGAGAGGCAGGCAACGGGTAACTCGCCGGTGATGCGCAAGGCGATGGTTTGTCCTTGAGTTGTTTCGGCGGTCGCATTCGGAAGGACCAGCCATGTCGACTGGCTGAAGATATCGCCTTTGCTGACCTGCTGTGGGCCGGAGATGGCGTTGGCATGGAGTATCTCCCTCAGGCGGGATTTCTGATAGGCATTGTGGTCAAGATATGCCAGTCTTGACGCCGATGCTACGACGCCAAACCGGTCATCGATGTTGATCCAGGTGGACGGGATCGGGATGTGGGTCCGCTTCGCAGCACATGCGCCGTCCACACTGGTCCTGCCGCCGGCATGATGCAGTACGCGTCGGTTGGGAGAGATCCCGGGGGCATCTTCGTTGAGGATGCCAAACGCCCCGGTGGCAACCCGGTCGAGGACGATGGGCTCCAGAGCTACGAGTTGCTCCAGGATGACCACGCGATCCTCGGGGAAGGAGACGACGGCCAGTTGCTGTTCGACGGCGCCATCGCAGCGGGAGAGGCGGACCGCGGCGGCAAAGCTATCCGGCTGTGGAACGACCTTCCTGGCGATCAGGACGGGGCGACTGTCATTTTTCCCTCTGCAGGTGATCGTTCCCACCAGGCCGCGTTCGTATGGAGCGGTGAACCATGTGTCATCCCGTGGAAAAACGAGCCCCATCGCTCCGTTCTTCCAGGCAAGAGAAACGAATTTGGTCGGTGTTCGATGAGTAACAAAGCCTCCTCGATCATACACTCGAACTCCGCTCTGTTCAGCGAGGAAGGTGGCTTTTGGTGTTGGGGGTGGACCATCGCCGAACGTACGATGGAAAAGGTAGAGCTCGGCGTACCGTGCGATCATCTCCTCTTCGGCATTGGCGTAGTTGTACTCACGGCGGTCCCACATGCTTCCGTCCTTGAAGCGGGCATGCATTCGGCCGGTGAAGGCGAGGGTGGCGCGTTCGATGAAAGCGGCCTCGGGGTCGTTCCTGAGGACGCTCATCAGCCCCGAGATGAGCAATGGAACATCGTGTCGGTGTGGCCACCAGTCCTGCCCATTAACGTAGAAACACGACCCGTTGGTCGCCGTGATTCCCTTCACTAGAGCATAGGTCTCGGGAACGTTGAAGAATGTGCTTTCGGGAATGGGTCGGCCCGCGGCGCGATAGAGCAGGGCATTACGGAGCATCAGGGACCCTGTGGTTAGATAGTCGGGGTGCACTCGATTGTGGTTCTCCAGGGAGAAGTCCGGGTGGATTGTCACGGCCGTGAGACGCTCTTTCAGAGGCCGACCATCTACCACTTGATCTGACGTCAGATCCGACTGGCGACTGAAAGAGTTGAGCATGTAGACGATGGCCCGCTCGTGCCACTTGTCTGCGCTCGGGTGACCGGGAAACATGCAGGCGGCCAGGGCGATGACTTCGGAATTCCATGCATTTTCCTCTGCTTTGGTGTCCCGTTCCACGCCCGAGTCCGGACGCCGTTCGTTGAAGCGGTTCGCCTCATGTTCTACCATGCGGGCGATCATCAGGCGCACATCGTCAGGCAGTCGTGCCCAAACCAACCAGGCAGCTTGTCCCGCGATCCCGGCCCAGAACGCCGACTGCCACTGGTCTCCCCAAGGGACGCCGTCGCGCGTGGGGAGGAAGTTGACCTTGTGGGTGATGCTGATGGTGCGTAGGAGGCCGGCTAGGTCAGCATTCAGTTGGGCCACGGGCACTCCTCCTGCCTCGGATGAGGTGGGACCACGTAGGAGGGCAGCGTACCCCAGCGCTACCGTTGCGTTTTGGCGCACATCCCACTCCCGAGAACCTTCGCGTTTGTGGTACCGGCACCCAGGCGCATGCGGCCAGTCACGGAATCTCGGTGCTGTCAGATTGAGGTACGCTGCCAGCCTGTTCAAATACTCCTGAGAGAGCTCGGTTTCACGCTTGGGGAGCGTCCACTCAGGCACGCGAAAAATGCTGTCAAGCTTGGGGCGCTCTGCCACTACAATGCTCTCTCGCAGAGCATCTCCGGCCCGTCGAATGGCCTCAGGAAGATGCTGGAGTTCTTCGAGTCCTGGGAGTTTCTCCCGCAATTCAGGCACTGCGACGGGTGCGGGAATGGGAACGCCACTTCCCTGGGCCGCTCGAGAGAGCATCCGGGAGACGGTGCCAAGGCGTTGACGTTCGCGGACAAACAGGTCGAGGGCTCGACCATAGATGGATGGCTCACATGGCGCTGGAGCAACGGCCAGCCAATCCACATTGAGGCTGCCCTCGGATGCCTTCATGCGAACGACGGCAACCTGTTCTGATGTTTCCAGCGGGATTCCCTGGAATGCCCACTTGTCCCAGCCACCTGTTCCAGGGAAACGGACGCGTACCGCTTTCTCACCGACTCCCAAGAGGCGAATGGCGGACGCACTGGCGGTTGCGTACTTGACCAGCAGCATGCCGGGACCTGGCTGCGGCACGCCAACGACCCACTCCAGGACGTGTCCCGGGGTGTCCCAGTGGTTGATCGCTTTCTCTGATGCCCCCTGTTTGTTGACAACCCGAATTCCGCGGCCTTCCGGCGCGTTTTCGGCGAAGAGGCGTTCTGCTTCCGTGAAAGGGGGTGCCTTGTCGGGTGCCTTGCGCCAGACTCGAATGCTGTCATACCAGCCCGTACTATTGTCCCAGAAACTGCCCACAAAGACACGCTCCAAACGCGGCAGTTCGGCGTTTTCGGCGACTTTGGTCCCGTCGATGAAGGCTTCAGTCACGCTTCCGTTGGCTTCCCAGGCAAAGAGGTGCCAGCCTTCCGAGCGGGCGACGTCGGTTGGGAGGTAGTTGCGCCTAATCCGGTACTGATAGGTTTTCCCGCCCCGGCAGGCGATCCCAAGGAGACCTCCTTCCGCTGAGACTCCAGCCATCTGTTGTTTCCGCGGAGCCATATCGTCATAGAAACGAAGCTCGACCCGGCCAATAAGGTGCAGGCCGAATTCCCGCTTCCCCGCTCTCGTTGTCCCAGGGGGGCCGGAGTAGGCGCACTTCTTTCCTTCGAAAGCTCGATCTGAAGACAGGACCAGCGGCTGCTTCCCGCGGTCCACGATCCAGTGACTCAGATCGGACTCGAAACCATCCTCGAGGACGGGGGCTGCCGTGGGCTGGGCACCGGCTCTGGCGAGCAGCACGGCGGCCACTGACAAAGCACAGCACAGAATGTGTGGGGATGTCACGCGGGCTCTCCTGAGGCAGACATCGTCTCGAGCTGTCGAAATGAGTTCATTCCTGCGGCCATGGAGGATAACGCCTCAATTGGGCTTGGGCAACGCACTGTGGCGAGCTCTGGCACGTTCGAGCCAGAGAGGGCGCAGCCATTGCCGGGACCGAAGGCTTTCATTTGCGGGGGCACCCCCTGTGTGTGATATTGGGGCTGACGTGTTTGCGCATTGCCCTCTTTACCTCTGTCAACACCCTATCGCCGGAGGCCCCGCATGGATGGCGACAGCCAATTGCTTAAAGAACTGAAGATCTTCGCCGGACTCTCCGACGAGGAACTGGCCATCGTTTCAGCCGGTATGGCTCGGAGAGAGCACAAGGCCGGGTACACCGTATTCCGAGAAGGAGAACTCGGGGACGCGGTCTACATCGTTGCCTCGGGGTTGGTCGATGTGTCGACGCGAATTGCCGGAGATGTAGAGAAGAATCTCCTGACGTTGCGTACGGGAGGGGTGTTCGGCGAACTTGCTCTGTTGACCGGCGATCCACGTTCAGCAACCGCAACGACAAAGTCAGACTGCGTGCTCCTGTCCCTGACCCGGGATGCCTTCTCGGCGCTCTGCGAGGAGCACGGGGCGATGGGGCAGACGTTGCTGAGCCACTTGGTCAGTGTGGTAGCCAAGCGGCTCAATATCACCACGGAACTCTACCGTCAGGCTGTGGCCTGGGGGCTGAACATCAGCAATGTCGTCCAGCTCAGCTTCGACCAGCTCATTGCAGACCACGCTCAAGTCGCGATCGAGGTTACCTCAGGCCGTACCATCGTGGGAACAATCCTCAAGGTCGAGCAAAGCGCGGTGGGCCACGAGCTGCTGCTGCAGGACGTCGATGACGACTTCGTGATCATCCCATATCAGGCCGTGGTCTCGGTTTCTTTCCCGAAAGTGGAGGCCGTGAGCGCCAGCGAGTGACGTCTCGGAATCACAGGCCGGTGTCTCCGAGTCGGCAGTTAGGATGCGACAATGCCAGCTATTGATCAGTACCTCACATTCATGATTGAGGAGAATGCCTCGGACTTCCATCTATGCAGTGGCGTTGACCCCATTTTCCGTCTCGACGGGGACATCGTTCACCTGGAAGGGAAGGTCGTCATCGAGCCGGAACAGGTTCAGGCCTTGATCGAAGAGATTATGCCTGAGGAGAACAAGGCTGAGTTTGGGGAGTGCTTTGACACCGACTTTGCTTACGAGATTTCGGGCCTGGCTCGTTTCCGCGTTAACGTATTCATGGACCAACGCGGGATGGGGGCGGTCATTCGACAGATACCGGCGAAGATCCTGTCGGCCGATGACCTCGGATTGCCGGAATCCGTACGTAAATTCTGTGAACTGACAAAGGGTTTGGTGGTCGTGACCGGTCCCACAGGCAGTGGTAAGTCGACCACGCTGGCCGCCATGATCGACTTGATCAACGAAACCCGAGCGGACCACATCATCACGATCGAGGACCCCGTGGAGTTCGTTCATCCCAACAAGAGCTGCCTGGTCAACCACCGTGAAGTTCACCGGCACACGATGAGCTTCAGGCGTGCTCTTAGAGCCGCTCTGCGGGAGGATCCTGACATTGTGCTCGTTGGCGAAATGCGCGATTTGGAGACGGTCGAAATTGCCATTGAGACAGCAGAGACCGGGCATCTGGTGTTCGGGACGCTTCATACCACCACCGCTGCCAGCACGGTCGATCGCATCATCGATCAGTTCCCCGGGCAGAGGCAGGCTCAGATCCGGACGATGCTGTCTGAGTCACTGAAGGGCGTCGTTGCTCAGGTTCTGTGCAAGCGGATCGGGGGGGGGCGGGCGGCCGCGATGGAGATTCTCGTGGGGACGTCCGCCATCTCAAACCTGATTCGCGAAGGTAAGCTCCATCAGATTCCGTCAATCATGCAGACGGGACAGAAGTTCGGGATGCAGTTGCTCAACGATGCCCTGCTGCGGCTGGTTGAGGACGACATCATCGAGCCCCGGGAAGCCTACCTGAAGGCCGTGGACAAGGAGAGTTTGGAGCCCCGGCTGCGAGCGGCGGGCTTCGACGTCTAGTGGCGCTGGAAGGTAGAGGCTGCGTGCGGGACGACGCACGGAAGGGAAAGAGGGAACGGCAACTGTGCGTTCTTGGCGGGCTAGGTCAGCGCCGTTTCCTGACGTGCCACCACCAGACGTCTTCGCAGTTCTTGAAGACGACTTTCCCCCGGCTGAGTCCATCGCAAATACCAACCGTCCCGAACCAGAGCGTATAGC
>Ga0209249_1001675_pt1 | contig 20227 bp, 13 predicted proteins | sample SaaInlV_200m_DNA_4_FD_184653 | JGI IMG/M metagenome (GOLD analysis project Ga0209249, IMG submission 184653) | Marine microbial communities from expanding oxygen minimum zones in the Saanich Inlet - SI037_S3LV_200m_DNA (SPAdes) (version 2) | ecosystem: Environmental > Aquatic > Marine >...
TTGAGCATCATCTATAAGGGAGTTTACATGAGCGGCGGCCAAAGAACGAGCCGCGCGATATCCACCTAGCAAAAAATAGGCGAGGCTGTAAAAGCCCATCTCAGAGCCACGCCAAAGCAAAAGTGCAAAAAGTGCGGTGGCAAGTTGGGCAAGTAAAAATCCTGCTCGCGCGCCTATCTGCCCCAAAATCAGGCTAAGGCTGACATTACCGATGCCACCTAAAGAGCCCAGTAAGCCAATTTGACTTAGCGATAAGCCGCGCTCATCTTGCAAAAAGTTTTGGGCGAGGGGCTGAGGTAAGTAGAGGGTAAAAACAGCGAAGAAAATAAGTACAAGAAAGCTCAAATAACGCGTATTTTGAAGTAAAGTTTTAGGTGAAAATTCTTTTGCAGATTGGTGTATATCTTGTGAGGGAAGGGTATAAATTATACTCACTGAAATTGTAAAAGCAAGCGCAGCAAAAATATAAAGCGAGCGTAAGCCATAATTTTCACCCAGCCAACCACCAATAAGAGGGCCAGAAACCATTCCTGCTGAAAAAACAGCAGAAATCAATGTGAGTGCGCGTTCTACTGTCCATTGACCGCGCGCTGCAGTTACATAAGAGTTAAGGGGCGAAATAACAAAGGTTGTTAGGCTATACGCAATTAGTGCTGTGGTGAAAAGAGGCAGATTTTCTGCGCTTGCCATCAGCAGTGCCGCAAGCCATCCTACTGTCCAAGAAGCGCGTAAGAGTGGACGACGCCCAATTTTATCGGCTAAATATCCGGCGGGGATGTGAACAAGCGTTGCCGCAATGCCCACACCACCCAAAATTTGGCCTATTTTTATTGGATTTGCACCTAATTCTGCCAAGTAGAGAGGTTGAAAGAAGAAAAAAGTTCCTTCACCAAGCCCCCAAATAAAAAGAGCTGTGGCCAGTTTTTTCAAAGCTGAGTTCATTTTTCAGCGACCACACGCCGTATAAATTCAGCGGCTTTTGAAAAAACTTCTGCCTTTGCTGGCTCGCGCGGAATAACGTGCCCGCTTTCTGTGACCCACATTATATTTTTATCGGCAGTCGTTAAATCAGCGTAAATTTTCTCCATATTTTCACCCACAATATAAGTATCATTACGTGAATGAACAAGTTGAACTGGCATATCAATTTTTGGCAATGCACTCCGCATCTCGCGGAGTAATTTTGCTAGTTCTGCCACAGAGCGTAAAGGGTTTTCAGGGTAAGAAATTTGCGTTCGCCAAGCTTCTTTATCCATCCAATTTGCACCTGGTTCTCCTTTTCTTTTGGGGACATAGGATATAAATTTAGAGAGAATTTTCGTATATTTAATGCGCGAATCATTCAACTCATAAGGTGCAGACATAGAGAAAACGCCCGCGACATCCAACTTGCTTGCCATTAAAAGCGATAGTGCGCCCCCCATCGAAAGCCCAATCAAAAAGACCTGGTCAACTGTGCCTTTAAGGAGATGGTAGCCATCTTCTACAGAATGAATCCAATCAATATAACGCGTTCTAATCATATCTTCTGGCTTTGTTGCATGACCTGCAAGGCGAACACCCAGCACGCTAAAACCTTCTTCGGCAAGGTACTCGCCCATCCAACGCATTTCTTTAGGTGCACCGGTAAAACCGTGAACAAGAAGACATCCCGTTTTATTGCCAGGGAAGTAGAAAGGTTCTGCGGAGGGGATTATCATAAATATCTCCTGAGGAACAAAATACTATTTGATTTTTCGAAGTATAAATTTCTGCCTCGAAATCGTTATTTTCTTAACCCACAATGCCTTATAAACACGATATAGCCTCTGTGTAGTTTCTTCTACAAATTTATCTACATCTTCTTCGGTGAGATAAGTATCAGAAGGGCGATAGTGGTTATTGATTTCATCATCATCCCTTTGATAAAAATTCTTGATGTAATTCAATTGCTGGTTGACGGCAGCCATAGGCAAAAAATCAAGATCGCAAGAAATTGGCTGGGCATCTAAGAAAACCCGCCAAAAAAGACTCTTGGGGTTATTGCGTACATAAGCCAAATCTAACCCATACCAATCTCTCTTCATCTCAGAATTGAAATTTGGGCTACTTAAAAAATCTTCAGAAAAACGTGCTTTTGTAGGGCCAAAAATTTTCTCACGCCAAAGATTGTCCGTTATTAAATGAAAAAAATAGCCCAAACGAAAAGAAAAACTTCCTTTTGCTTTTTGCGTATCAATCCCTTTAAGGTGTTTACGGTAAAAATCTAAATCTGCGCTACCCACCCATTCTTTCTCTGGGCTAAGAAAATGTGTTACTGGAGGGGGAGGGTCAAAATTCTCCCAGTTCTCATCCGGCACGCCAGAATCTGGGGCAATATTACCAATAGCAAATTGCCCTGCGTCAAGATTGGGAATTAGGTCAAGTAAATTTTCTGTAAGGCGAAGGTGAACAATCCAAGTTGCCATAAGTTATAACTCTCACTGGATTTTTTTTATGAGATTCCTTTTTTCAAAAACTTTAGCTACTCAACAAGCTCCAAAAAGTTAGTACCACTCTCTCGCAACGAAGCCAGACGGAAGCCCTTAATAGGGTTTCTAACTATTTCTTTAACCCATTGAGGCAAAGAAATAAATGAAAGATATGCCAATACAGCAAATAAACTCCAATTTGCTACTTCATCAAAAATTATTGCTACTTCAGGATTCGAAATTATCAAAGAAAACCATTTAACAAAAATAAAATGCCAACACGAAATAATAATCAAACTAATAGTCAATAAAACTAAAAACCGATGCTTCCCCTTTTCTGTATATATCCAATCCGTTAGCTGAGGGATAGTAAATAACAAAAAAGTCAATCGATAATCCCAATTATTGCCCAAAAGAAATGTGCCTATATAAATAAATGCCCCCATTCGAAAAGCTGCTAGGTTTCTGGAATTTCTAGAACTCGGTATCGAATGGGTTCTTAAACTTATCACTAAAACAGCTACTAATACTGCCAAACCTACTAAATGAGGGAGTATTGCTAATAAAGAATCATAATCAAATACTGGAGATATTTTCTTGAGCATTGCTAAGAAGCTGTTATGGTAGCGAGTAAATAATATATTAACTCCATAGGAAATAGATTTTCCACGCATCGTCAGATTCCAAGAGGCTTGGATATTAGAAAAAGTAATCCAACTGTAAATCGCAAAACTAGTGATAACAAAAAGCACATTTTTCCAGAGCAACTTCCATTTCTTCTCAAAGAAGATAACTAAAGCAAAGATAGGGAAAATTTTTAACAAAGCTCCTAATAGAATAATCACCGCTGCGGCTAAGGAAGAGTACTCAATCATTAAAATAGCCATCGCACAAATGAAGAAAATTAATAAATCAACATTTCCTCTTTCATAGAGAAGCATAGCAGCTGGAGAAAATGTAATAAGCAACATTATGAGAGCGTTGCATAATTCGGGGAGGTAGTTAGAAAGTGGGGAATTTTTCTGAGATAATAAGTTTCTTGACAACTAAAATCATCAGGAAAACTCCCCATGCCAATTTTACCCGACTTTCTGACAGAAATTATCGAAACTTATGATGAAAAGCTACGAGAATACTATAGTGAAGCATTTGTTTCAGAGATTCTCGAACGAAGCAAAAGGCATATTCTTGTCAAATTAGCCTCTCATCTTGATTTTAGCGAAGCAGAGCAGGTTTGCGCTAATTACCATCATCAAAGCGGGCCAGGTAAGCCGCCAACGCACACAGTAAGCCATTTGCTTCGCGCAATTTTAGTAGGGCAAATGAAGGGGCTATCCTTACGAGAATTAGAAATTGAACTGGCAACAAACTTCCTTGCTCGCTGGTTTTCTGGCTACAATCTTTTTGCTCATACACCCGACCATACGACATTGGGACGTTTTGAAGGCTGGCTTTTGCTCAACCATAGGCGCATCTATTTTGATACTGTCCTAAAACAAATTGAAGCCTTCTTCCCAAAAGAAAAAGAGACAGCTCAAATGGGGGATACTTATGCGATGTTAGCAAATGCTTCAAAACATGGCATTGTAGATTTATTACGCATCTTTAGTTTGCGCATTTTAGAGGCTTGGCAATCTTCAGCACATGATGATCATCTCGTGCGTGCTTTGGACTGGGTTGCCCTGCTTGGCCCCTTCCCCGAAAAACATCCGGGTAGAATGAGCAAAGCGGAGAGAAGCGAACGCCTACGAAAGACAGCCCTCGCCGCACAAGATTTATTGGAGAGAATGGGCATACTTTCTAATCCATCCGTCGATTTGACACTTTGGCTTGGGTACTTAGAAAAAGCCCTCGAAGATGAAGTAGAAATTGAAGACGATAAAGTCTCTTATCCAAAAAAGAAAGGAGATTTTCGTTTTGGGAGTGCTACTGATCCAGAAGCTACCTTCCGCAATCACGGTGAACGCAATGGAGAAAAAGACATCAAGTTTGGATATAACATCCAGGTCGCTTCAACTGAAAACGGACTGATTACGGAAACCCAGGCCTATACGGGAGCGACACCCGATCAAAGCGGGATAGCCAACTTGCTTGCTGAACAAAAAGAATACCGCAACCATTGCCCAGACAAAATGATTTACGATGCTGCTGCGGCGACAGGGAAAATACGCCATGAAGTAGAAAAGGCATCCGATGGAGAAACAAAACTCTCCGCTCCTTTAGTTGAATCGTATAAGAAAGAGCCTCTTTTTGGACCTTATGATTTTACGCTCTCTCAAGATAGAAAAGAGCTAACCTGTCCTAACGGAAAGACTACCCAAATTCGCTATCCTTCACAATCTGGAGATGGAGGTAACTTTCGCTTTATCACTCAGCATTGTTGGCAAGATAGACCGTCCAGACGAATGAAAGATGCTGATCTCAGCAAACGATGTCTGCTTTGGGAGCAATGTCGCAAAGAAAAAACGGGGCCGCGTGCAATGCGACAAGTTTTCATTTCTGATTATCGCCCTCTGATTGAAGAAGCCAAAACCTATAATAAAACCGAGAAATATCGCCATGACCATAAATTGCGGCAACGTATCGAACGGACAGTGGCTGAACTGGTTCGATATAACTGGACACGGCATTGCAGACGCAGAGGCTTAGATGCCGCCGATTGGCAAGCAAAGATGGGCGCGACCACTTGCAATCTCAAGTGGTGGATGAGACGCGTCCCTGCATGAAGAAAATCGGCATGAAAAAAGATTTTGAAGGGAATTTAGAAAGAATTAGAGGGGAATGAAGAAAAAAGAGCGTGGGGGAGAACCATCCTGACACATTCTAGCAAAAAAAAACCCTATGACGGGGATTAGGTGGAGAATAGCTGGAATTATGCAACACTCTCCAACAGGCAATTCTAAAGCATAATCAAAACCAAAATAATTAGCTGACTTATAGAGTTGTGTGAAATCAGCATTACCTAGATTTTTCTTAGTAATAGCAGCACCCGTATTTTGTTCCTTTAATTGTCCACCACAACCCCATTTACCCAAAAAAGATGTGGCATAACCGGCTTGCTTAGCAATTCGAGCACTGGTTGTATATTTTGGTTCTATCCCAGGATTATTCCAGGGCCTCCACGCCCCAAAAGGTTTTTCGTTTCGGAAGGAATAATTCCCCGTTAACATCGAAAAACGGCTTGGAGCGCACAGAGAGTTAGGAGCATGTGCATCATCAAATCGCATGCCATTGGAAATCATTTGGTCAATATTAGGAGTTGGGATGACAGGGGGCTGACCGGTTCTTTGCTGATGGTAAAATCCAATATCACCGGGACCGATATCATCTGCAAATATAACCACGACATTGGGTTGAGGTGTTATTGGATTATTTTCCTTACTGCCGCAGGAGGCAAGCGGAACAGCAACCATTCCGGCCAAAAGCAGTTTCAGAAAATCTCTTCTGCTGAGAGCATCTATCTCAGTGTATGCTGAAGTAGTGCCTAATGAAAATCTAGTGTTTTGCATAAGAAGTCGAAGTCTATCCTTTATGAATGCGCCTCAATAGTTGTATCATAACGCAATATAGTCAGCAAGCTTAAACTGCGGAAGCAGCCCCAAAAGTTGCTTGCGCTGGAGAGTGAAATTGAACTAAGATTGTAGTAAACGTTTTTATGATTCTGCGTACAATACGCTTGATAGAGCAACTTTCTTTGGTGCTCGAACAGACAAAATTGGGTGGTTGCAAGAAATAATTGAACACAGCAAAAAATATAGGTAAAACAGCGAAATTCAAATTATGAAAACAAAATTCTTGCAATATTCGTTCAAGCGTGATTTGATTACAGGAACCAATCATCAACTTTTCAACCTGTTTGTCCTCTTAGCTGAATCGGCTATTTTGGAAAGAACAGCCGTTGTTCCTGATCTAAAGCTAGCAGGTAAACACAATAACGGAATATTAATTACCCCCCCTTTTTCTAAGTATATTGATCTATCAAATTGTAGTGAATCAGTTTCACTTATTAGCCTTAAGGATTTTGAGCATATTAAAGTCAGTTCTTCTAAAACCGTACTTGAAACTGTTTCTACGCAATCTTTGAAAGAATCACCTGACGACTTAATTGTTCGTGAATTTGATATCAGTGTGGCTCGGATTCCATTTATCGATGAACTTGTCAAAGAAACTTTTTACACTCTTCGAGCGCTTTCAAAACCAGCTCATCAGGTTTCTTTACATGCTGAGGCAATCGCAAGGTCGCTAAAAAACTTTAATGTTGTTCATGTGCGCCGTACTGATATGCTCAATTTACCATGGTGGAAATTCCCAGGGCTTGATCGAGGAACTCGACCACGAAGAATTCGACGGAGAATTGCTCAGTGGATAGATGATGGTAGCAATCTCTACATAATGTCAGATGAGCAACAAGACGGCTTCTTTGATCCATTACGAGCCTGGTATAAGGTCTTTACCTACAGAGATTTTCCATCATTAATTAAGATTAAAGCTGAAGATAATTTTCTTCTTTACGAAATTGAAAAAGCGATAGCTAATAAAGCACAGGTTAGAGTGGAGATGTTTAACCACACGGCACAATATGGAGAATTCAAATATAGCCTGTTTGATTATCCAAGGTCTGGCAATCGCTCACCTGTTTATATCGCGATCAGCAAGATGGTTTCCCTGACTAAGAAGATCTTAAAAAATCTATCCCTGACTAGGAAAATCATTAAAAAAGCAAAAAAGCAAAAAAGCATTTGAGCAATCTTTGGCAAAATATACGCTAACATCAATTTCAGGATAAGAGAGATTCCAAGAAAAGGCTAGGTTTCATTTACTCCAAACGAAAAGAAAGTTTTCCAAAGCGGTACTAGAGATTTCTTACTCTAGATATCCATAATGCCGGAGGCATTCCAAAGCGCCAGGCGTTTGAAGGAAGCTCTCGATACGATGCATATATTGGGGCTGCTTCCATTTCCCGATCCAATATTTAGGAGTGATTATCTTTGCACCCTTCGGATAATTATGAAATGGAGCAACGTTTTCCTCTCCAATAAATTGCGCAACATTATTAATTGTTTCTTCATAATTTTGTGTCAAATCTTCATAACGAATCGTTAGAACCTGTGGGTGTTCTTCAAATCTCATACCTTCTTTCACATCAAATACCCATCTCTCAGGTGTTGTAGCATACCGTCTCATAATCCCCGAATGATTTTCTACAACTACATCCCTGCCATCTCTGACAACATTAATGATCCGGAGATCCTTGCCATAATAGTCCAGCAGTTCTTGATAAACAAGAATACTAAGACGATGCGTGCTAGCCCAATACCTTGCTGAAAAAGAAACCTTGTTTCGAAATAAGGATTTCTTCAGGGATACCAGATCGAGAGGGGAAGCGCTTTTGTGGCCCCTAGCACTAGAAATCAAGTTTCGGTGAATTTCCTGTGAAAGGGGATGATGCTTGGGCGCATTCAATTTCACATTGCGCATTGTGTGGATATGCGGGTGGCTAGAAAGAAATGACAATACCAACTCAACGCCAGCCCCAATACTACCTCCCAGAATGATAGGGGCCTTGTAAAATTCTTTTTGTGTTAACAACAGCGAAAGTCCATTCCGCCCCGTTTTAAGTAGTTTCCGAACTCTCACCTTCCAAGTGTCCAAGTCAATTCTTTGTGATATGGGAGAACGACGTGATGCATTCGCATGAGGCATTGCAGAATAGGATGATGATCTATCTAAAAATGCCGAAACTTTTGATAAGGCATTCTCTTCACTAATATTAATAATGAGCAAGTCATCCGGCCGATCTTTAAAATACTCAAGAACTTCTTGATTGTGTTTTTCAAAGCGTTCTACATAGACCTTTTCATGGTCGACGGGGTTATCAAAACCATAGATGTATCGAAACAAGGGACTATGTTCATTTTTGAAGTAATTAAGAAAACTTTTCCACCATGAACCATTATTACGCGTGGTCAAAATAAATTTACTGCCAGGGTACAACCGGTCAAATTCCTTATAATATAAAAACCAGGGAGCATCTTGAAAAGCATCAAAAAGTTCAGCGACTCTTTTCAATTCAGAAAGATCCCCATTTTTAAACATCTCGGTCAGCACAGTATCCCAATTTTTATAAGGACTTGCGACTTGATACCCCATATCTTGTAATAAGATCTCTAACGATGTGGTTCCCGTTTTATGAAAGCCGAGACAAAAAACTTTCTTAGAGGAGTTTGCCAAGACGCTAAAGTAATCGATCAGTGGGGCAGAAAGATGTCGTATCCTCCCGTATCTATTTGACTGATTAAAGCGTTGCTTTGTTGTTCCACGTAAAATTTTCATCGCATGCTCAGAGCTTTCAGCATGAGCAACTTGGTACAAGACACTTCTCGTAGGGAAATCAAGCAATGGGAAACCGCGCTCTCCAAAATAGGGTTTGAACTTTCTGTGATGGGCTATCGTGATCAAAAATTCAGAATCCACATACTCAAATAACTCATTTTGAGTGCTCGTTTCCGATATTTTTTCGCTAATAAACTTTTTAGTTATTTCATAATTAATAATATTCCCGGTTCCACAAAATGAATCTCCCGCATATGAAGGAGCAACTTTATTTCCAGCCAGCTTATATCCATGGGTCATAATCCAGCCATTCGCTTCAGGTTGAGAATTAGCATATGCGGAAATATCTTTACTAAGATAATCATCGCCATCAAATATGGCCACATAACCCGGGTTATATTTTTCCGCAGCCAGTATCCCGACAAGCAACTTGGTACCCATGTTCAAAAAAACATTCGCAATATGGAAATATCCCACAGGTCTCCCTTTAGCAAAATCATTTTCTTCCCACCTCATCCACCTGCCAGGACTTTCCAAACAAGGCTCCAAATTACCCAAGCGGTCAAAATCTCTCAATACATCTTCGCTATGGCTCGGAAAATCAACCTCTATAAAATCAGTATATTGGTTAATAAAATCTGCGTGGTGGTAAAGTGGCAGCTCTTTATCACAGACAACAATAACTCGAAAATCTGTGTCTTGCTGGCTACAAACAGAGAATAAAGTATTATTCAGCAGACGCCAAACATCATCATAAGATTTACTGTTATCAGGGTGTTTAATACAAGCAACGAATACGAGCATTCTTTCTCCTAAAATAGCATCAAAATTTATAACCAAATAATTTTATATCTTTTTCGTAAAGCTTCGCGACCTTGTCTCTTGCTTGGCCTGTATAATATTTTCGATAGTCCGGGTTCCTATTCGTCGCATTTTTCTTTTTTATCAAAGCTTCAATGCCCAAAATGCTCATCACTTCTTTAAGATTTTCATCAAAGGTTTCGAGTCGACCTAAGAAATCAATATGATTTAGATCAATCAGCCTTGATTGTAAACGAAGATGAGGATTGCCGTATAAAAGATCTTCATTCAACTCAACATAATCGACAAAATCTTCAAAAGTTCGGTCCCCACCAAAAGATCTGAACTTTCCTCGTCTTATAACTTTATCTTGCCAACAGGAAACAAGCCGATCCCATGGGTTACGAACAAAAGCAAATTTAAAATAATCACGATACAAATTTATAGGGTACTGAACATCAAAAGAATGCTCTGCAGCCAACTCTATAGCGGCTTGCTTGAAAATATCCATGATGGTTCTTGAGCCAACTTTTCCGACTCGAAACCAGACAAATTTTTTCTCTTCAGAAATCGTCAAATTATATTTAATACTTGATGGGTAAAGAGGTGCTCTGGCAAGTATTGCGCCAAATCTTTGGTATCGCTCGCTAGCTTGTGTCAATTTAACTGAATGGGGAATCAGCTCGCCAAGTTCAGTCCCTGTTCGTATAAAAGGAGAAAATGCTTTTTGGCCTCTTTGAGTTTCTTTTTTTTTATCAGTTACATCAGGTATATCAATAAACGCCTTCGTTTCCGCTGTTGTCAGAATGCCAAAATAATGCATTAACTTTTGCGTTATTGGCGAAAAACCGGCATCTTTTTGTGCTTCTTCTAAGCGAAGCCCAGTGGGCTCTTTTCGCAGCCTTCTTCGCTGGTAATCATTACTGTCTTGATGCCCGAGTAGATGAATAGCACTTCTTGTGGGATAGTCGAGGAATATTCGCTCTTTCCTTTTATAGTACCAGCGCACTTTACCGTGCCGTGCCAAGGTGACCAAAAATTCAGAATTAACATGTTCGAATAAATCATCCTGAGAGCTTGTTACAGATAAGTATGCTGGAATCTCTTCTAACAAAAGAGAATAATTAATAATATTCCCAGTACCACAAAAAGATGTATGAGAATGTTTTGGCGCAATCAAGTCGTCAGCCATCTTATAACCGTGGGTCATGATCCAGCCATTTTCACCTGGGTTAGCATTCACATAAGACGCAATATCATTGCCTACATAATCATCAGCATCAAACATCAACACATATTCAGGGTTATGTTTTTTGGCAGCCAAGATGCCGATCAACTGTTTGGAGCCTCGATTCAAGGCATAATTAGCCATCAAATTAATCTCAGGGGCAGACATATATGTAGTCCGCTTTTCATTCTTCGAATCCGAACCAACGAATTTTCTTATTTGGCAAAAAAAATTCTTTCTTTTTTGAGTACCTGGCTTTTTTCTGTCTCGACTCCATTGTTTCCACCACTTCGGATCATCTATTGGCGGAGACAAATTCCCCAAATATTTAAATCTTTCAACAACATCATCGCTATGAGAGGGGAAGTCTACTTCAACAAAATCTGTATACTTATTGATCAAGTTTGCATGGTGATTAAGTGGCATTTTTTTATCACAGACAACAACAACACGAAAGTTCGTATCATTCTGACTGCAAACCGAATACAAAGTATTATTCAGTAATCGCCACACATCTTCATAGGATTCGCTATTGTCCGGATGTTTTACTGCTGTAACAAAAATAAGCATATTTTTCCTTAATCCATATATCCATACCGCTGAAGATATCTCACAGCAACAGGATTTTCTAACAATTCCCCGATTCGCTCTGAAAATTGGGCTTGTTTCCATTTTTCGACCCAATACCCAGCCTCAACTCTAGTAGCCCCTATTGGATAGCTCAAGAAAGGCGCAATGTCGGGTTCGCCAATAAATACGCCTATCTTCCGAATAGTTTTCTCGTAATCCTGCATAAGATCTTCATACTGCACCGTCAACACCTGCCGATGTTCTTCAAACTCAATACCTGCTCTAATATCATAAACCCATCGCTCAGCATCGACAACTGGCTTTGCCAACACTTTTTTATCCCCTTCCACAATTACATCTCTCCCGTCTCGTACTATATTAATAATCCGGACATTGCCTCTAAATTGGTCTAATATTCGCTTAAGAGCAATAACACCCAAAGGACTTACCCCCACCCAACGTTTGGCAGTGAGCAAAATCGGCTTACTCAGCAGGTTGAAAATTAGTCTCTTAATATCAATTGCCTCTGATGAATTTTCTGTCTTCTGTGTAATCCGACCCTTTATTCGGTCTGCTTCGGGCGTCACAGGATGCCGCAAAGGAGATATCAAATTCAAACTTCCTGCCACTTGAATAGCTGGGTGGCTCGAAAGAAACGACATTAACTGCCTTGCTCCAGATTTCCTGCTACCGACAATTATTATTGGGGGAGCTGAAAAAGTCAAAAACTTGACTAAAGACCCAATCCGCAGTTTTCGTAATTTTCTAATACCTCTCTTCAAAACGCTCCATAAATCTTTCTGCGGAATATTCAAAACAGCGTTTTTATGAGGCATTTTTTCATAAGATGATTCTTTACCCAAAAACCGAGAGATTTTCGGCAATGCTTTCTCTTCGCCCACCTCAATAACAAGTAAGTCAGCAGGTCTGTCTTTAAAATACTCCAGAACAGCATTATTATGCTGCTCATATCGCTTTATAATCGCGTCTTTATTGCCAACAGGGTTATCAAACCCATAAACATACTCAAATAACGGATAATATTCTGTTCTGAAATACCGCAAGAAGCTATTCCACCAAGCGGTACTTTCGCGTGTTGTGAGAATATATTTACTTTTCGGGTACCACTGATCAAATTCTTTGAAATATAAAAACCAGGGAATATCCTGAAAAGCGTCGAAAAGTTCAGATATGCGTTCAATCTCAGTAATATCCTTTTCCGCAAGCACCTTACTGAACTCACCATCTGATTGCTTATACGCTTTTGAAACCCGATATCCCATATCCTGCAGCACCCAATCAATTGAAGTTGTCCCTGTTTTTTGAAAACCAAGGCAAAAAACCTTTGTTGAATTACCTGGCAAGATATTAAAATAACCAATGAGGGTAGAATTAATCTGCGCTACCCCACCAACTCTTGGTACTTTTTTCAAGTAACTACTAAGCGGCTTCCCCTGAATAATTTTTCTTTTGTATTCAGAGCTTTCTTCATGTCCTACCAGATGAACTATGCTCCTGGTAGGATATTCAAGGAGGGGGCTACCACGGTCTTCAAAATATCTCCGATGCCTCATGTGCCAACCAATGGATAACAAAAACTCAGAATCAATAAATTCGAATAACTCGTCTTGATTGCTCTCCACTGAAATGTTTGACCCGATGTGTTTCAGCAACATGGAGTGATTAAATATGTTTCCTGTCCCACAAACCGAGCTCCATTTATAAGTAGGGGCCACCTTGTTATATTCCATTTTATAGCCATGTGCCATAATCCAGCCATTCTCACCAGGATGAGAATTTACGTAGGCAGATATATCATTGCCTACGTAGTCATCAGCATCAAAAAACATCACATATTCAGGTTTATATTTTTTCGCAGCTACTGTACCAATGATAAGCTTTGACCCCATATTGACTGTAACGTTTGTAATATGTAGATAGTCGCATGCATTCTTTTGTTTTAGGCTTGTCTCTCCTTTCAAAAACAATCTAATAATATGTTTTAATTTACGAATGCTTTTGATGCCATTCTTTCCAACTAGCAACTCAAGTATTTGCATGAAAAAAGATGGCCCATTAATTCCATAAAACTCAACCGAAGATTCGTGATCGTTTTCTATCTCCCACCATTCAGGGTCATTTAGAGGGATGGGCAAATTGCCTGAATTTTCGAAACGATTAAGCACATCTTCACTATGGCCCGGGAATTCTACCCGAATAAAATCTGTATATTTATTAATAAGTTCTTGGTGATGGAAAAGAGGGAGTTTTTTATCACAAACCACTACAACGCGAAAATCTGTGTCTACTTGGCTGCATACTGAATACAAAGAATTGTTCAATAGCCGCCAAACCTTATCATAGGATAGGCTGTTGTCTGGATGTTTTATGCATGTAATAAAAACTAACATGTAAGCTATTCTTCCATATGAAATTGGGTTTTATTTTTGATTTCCTGACGTACTCTAGTGACGAAACTTTCAATATCCATCTTGTCTAAATTGACAGGTATTACTTTAACGTTCATTTCTTCAAAAGCATATCCATCTAGCTTTTTTAATCTATGGAGCATAATAAGAATGGGGGGATTATCCACATCAGCATAAAAACTCAATAACTTCTTAATCATTCGTTGTTGAATTCCAAACACAATAATGTCAGCTATCAAACTTGAATGGATTAGATCAAACAAATTTTCATCTGTTTCCCCGATAAGACAAAGGCAATTATCAAGTTGAGAAAATTGAGCAAATTTATTTTGATCATACGAATTTTCTGTGTTCTTCAATATGCGAAGTTGTTTCCCCGTCATCTTGAAACGATGTTTGTTTTTATAAAATTTCTTAAAAGCACGCTTATATCCATCAGAAGAAATAATTACCGAAAAATCGGATCTGTCACAAAAGTTGAAAAATCGCTCAATAAATAAATAGAAATCATCTACATATCTATATTCGTTCCCTATTTTTTTTCGATCTTTAATTTCTGCAATTTTGTTCTGCTTATCATGAAGTTTTCTAAGAGGGATATAAGTCTCCCACGGAGTTTCAATTATAGCGATGTCGCCCTGGCGAATATGAACCAGCATCTTAGCCTTGTTATCAACAAACCTTGAATTTCTCGGATTTTCAGTTCGCGCTTGAAAATAGATCGAACGATAGTCAAGCCCAACAGATAAATGTGACTCTTTTAGCCCCTGACTAAGCATCTTCTGAATTCTTAAATTGTCCCTAACTAACTTTGTTATCGTAAAAAATATCAAGGGTATTTTCTTGCTAAATTTACAATTCAGGGACACATGCTCCCTGACAAAATTTTGCAAATCTTGTAAAGTAGCAATATTCCTTTTTTTGAAGATAGAATAAAAATCTATTTTAATAATTTCGTAATCTTCAAGAATTAGATCGCTAATTTTTAGGACAAAATAATCATCAAATCCAACGAATTTATCAATCCTGTTTGAGCTGCGCTTACTATTCAATGGCGTGTGGACATACTCGTAACCTAAAGATAGCCCAAATCTATAGCAGGTATCGAATCTTTGCAGATTGTCAGTGAATCCACAGTTCAGTGTGGCATATGTATAATAAATTCTATGGTTATTCATAGGTTTATCTAAGGTTATCGTTAGTTCATAGAGTACAGGCAACTATTAAATATGCAATTTGTCTTAGTAAATTTTTCATAGATGATGCTAAGGATATCAGGTATGTCTCAATATAGTATGCAGAGCAGGGCCAATATACCTTCCTTTTTTCTAATTATCCATTCTTCATTTGTTCCCTCCATGACAGAGCGTAATGTCCATCCAAATTAACTAATTCTGCATGTGTACCAGACTCAATAATAGAGCCATTTACCATGACATGAATAATATCCGCTTGCATGGCCGTCGTAAATCGATGGGTGATAATCAGCGCTGTTCTTTCTTTCACCAAGTCTCGAAAGCGTGCCATCCATTCTGTTTCGGCCCAGCTGTCCATTGCGCTGGTAGGTTCGTCCAATATTACGAAATCAGCTTTTCGTACAAAAGCACGAGCTAATGCTACACGCTGCCACTCACCAATACTTAATTCCGCTTTGCCAAACTGTTTCCCTAACACAGTATCATAATCGTCTGGGAATTTTTTTATAAATTCGTGGGAATTGCTACTTTTTGCTGCAATAATAACATCTTCTCGAGTTGGCTTGTTGTGTAAGTCACCAAAACGGATATTATCTTCAACGCTTTCGAAAAAAGAAAGTGGGCGCTGAAAGAGGATTGTGATTCGCTGACGCAAATCTTCTTGCGCCATTTCTCTGATGTCCACGCCATCCCAAGTGATTCTCCCCTCCTGTGGATCATAAAATCGACACAGCAGTTTTATCAGTGTGCTTTTTCCGGCACCATTTTCCCCAACAATTGCGACAATTTTTCCTTTTGGTATCACAAGGCTATAATTTTTCAGGGCGATTAAGTCGCTATCTGGATATTGAAAAGTTATATTTCTCACCCCTATCCCTCGCCTTAGGCCTGCAGGAACTTCTACAGGTACGGCTGGGTCCACAACCTGAGCTTCTAACCCCAAGAAGGTGAAAAGATCATCCAGGAAAATCAAGTCATTATAAAGTGTATCAAAGCCAAAGAAGAGATTTCGCACAAGCCCGCGCCCCTTGTTCATTGCCTGCCAAAACATAACAATTTCGCCCAGATCAAGACTTCCTTGCAGTGCACTCCATCCCATCCAGCTTAGCATCAGAGCTAACGTCAAAAGCCCAAATATGTTTGTTCCGGTTTTTTTCCATAAGCCCCTTCTTAAAATTGCTAACGATTCTTCTCTAAGCCTCTTTCGCAAATCACTATAGGCATTCTTAAAATGCTCGCCAAGGCCGAAAATCCTCAACTCAGGCATCGCTTTATCATCAGACAGCATTCTATTATAGTAATTCAAGCGTCGTCGCTCAATCGTGTTGTCTAATCTCCATTTTTGTTTAATGCGCGTTGTTCTTAATGCAATGCCCAATGCTGGTAAAGTGCCTAATAGCAACAAGAACGGTATCCACCAGCTTAATGTAAATAAAATGCCTATCATGGCAACGAGGGTAATTGTACTTTCTAGAACGCCATTTATACTTTGCAACAGGCCGAGCGGGCGAGACACTGCTTCTGAAGCAGCACGCTGCAATTTGTCAAAATAGGAAGTAGATTCGTAAAACTGCATATCAAGAGAAGTAGTCTTCTCGTGGATCAGGTTATACATAAAATCTTGTGTTTTGTCAGCCAAAACAGCATTAACATATGTTTGTATATCACCGATCAGCTCGCGCACCAAAATAGTCATCGCCATGAGAGCTATAACCGGTATTGCTAGCATTAAAGTTTCCATATCCCCATTACTGTCTACAACATCAACCATGGCATTGACCATCTCTTTGGTCAAATATATTGTTGCCGCTGGTAATATCCCCCTAATAATTAATAGTACTGTTGATAGTAAAGTCCAGCCATGTGCTGCTTGCCAGACCAATCTTAATGCCTTTGGCACATACTTTATTTGATGTAGCTGACTTCTTAGAGACAACTTGCGTTTTAGCTTTTCTTCATATTTGGTTCGTTTGTGATGCATTAGTAGTCCTTCATAACTAGTATTAATTTATTACAGTGCTTATCTCATCGCATGTTGGCTCTAGTAACGGTTCTCGATAAAAAGCCCGATTATCTCCTGATATGGTAAAGATCAATCCTACATCGATATATTTTTCGTCTCCGTCTTTTTTGAGACACCCAATAATGATCACTTCACTAAGGTTAGAAAGACCCTTTGGGATAGCACCTGGCATAATTGCGTTATAGGTTCCATTAGGCCCAATCAGGATAAAAGCTAGTCTGGAATAATCTAGCATTTTATATGGATAGTAAAAAGAAAACTCTCCATTCCCTGCACGATAATATCGGGGATACATGATTTGCCCTGTGACAACAACAATGTTCTCGGTACTAAGGAGTTCTTCTATATAAGGTTTTTTTTCTACAATTTGAAAAGCACTAACAAAAGATGGAATATCGTAAGCGTTGTTATCCTCGAATTTTTTCTGAAAGATAAAGTCAGGAATAATCAGGAAAAAACCTAGCACAAATACAGAGAGAAAGGTGAGCGGGATTATTTTTTTTTGCACAAGTTGGTTTTCACTTTTTGAAGGGATGAATCGTGTGTCTCCTCCATTAGGTGCTATCCACATGAACAATTGAAATAAACCAATTATAAAATAAAGGATAATGATCCAATCCACAGGAACAATATATCTTCCACCAGAAGATCTAGCAAAAGCATTCGCGATATTATAGCCAAAGAAAAATAGCAATGGTATCCATCCAGCAATAGGGAATCTATAACTTGAAGAAATAATTCCTATGCTGACAAGGGCAAGATTCAATATCAAGAAAAAGGATTGTTCAATACTCAAACGACCGCTCCATGATGTACGCCAAAATGAGTTTTTAGATTTTATTGTGTTTCGCAGGGAATCGATCGAAAAAGAATGTGGAAGGATCAATGTTGATGTTACGATGTTTCGCGCGAAGTGATTTCCAACAGCTTTGAATTTCGAGACATTTTCTAGCGTGGTGTTTGGAGGATCCGAAGAATATCGATAGTCGTTGGACACAGAGCGTTCTCGAATTGCCGGAGTTTCTTCTTCAGGTATATAATGTGTTTCAGCAATGGTGAAAATTTTTCTTATGACTGCAGGATACCTATAATTTGGGTGCTCTACATAATTCTTGAATTCATACGGAATGCCAAATGTAATCATGCCAAGAGTAAATAAGGCTAGAACAATAAGTTGCCTTTGTTTCTTTAGCTTTGATGTAAAGAAAGGCAATAAAACCATAACGGGAAAAAAACCAAGGATTGTTTGCCTAAGGTATATGCCTAAACCAAATATACCGCCTATAACAACTGCTCGAGACAACTTATTTGGCTGACGCAACCAAGCAAGGGTGCCATGTAGAATCAACCCTACTAAAAGCGCTGTTGGAAAGCCCGTTAGCATTTGCTTCTGATTCGCAAGATTGATCAGCTTCGTCGCTGCAATGCCGTTTATCCCGCGTAAGATAATAATAGTTGCCAAGGCAGCTCCTGTACTTCTATTGCTCAGAAACTTTGCAATCAAATAAATCACAGCGGGGAAAAGAGCTAATAGAGCTGCCTGGAGATCCATATTATGGGCATAATTTTGTCCGGATAACATGTGAAGATATACGAGAAATGCTGGATACACTGGACGGTTGTAAGCCTGGCCGTTATTTAGCCCCTGTCCGATTAGGGCATATTGACTCATTATGTCAAATCGAGCAGCATCTGCAAAGGGATATGTCTCATTCGTTGGTGGGTAAGGACCTGGATTTAAATAGCCGTTTTGTATAGGTGTACTTGCCCAAAGATATCCTCCAATTGCCCAAATCAGGAGAAAAACTACAACATCAAATTTTCTTAAAAACAGCTTTTTGCCCTTTAGTATCCTTTCGATTTTTAGTAACAACATACCAACTAGTAATGCAATAAATACTTGCCATCCTAAAACGGGAACTCCAGCTTCGTTCCAATCCTCTCCATTTGGGATTATGCCCATTCCGCTTATGGAAATAAAAATCCAGAGAAGTACAAAACTCAAAAAAAGTGTAATCGTGGAAATCAAAAATGGTCTGTTATGTTTCTGAAAAACTCGAAACACAGTTTTTTTGTTGTAGTTTCTATGCGCCAGATAAAGCAGTATCTGAATGGATATGATTAACCCTAGGGCAATTAATGGCTTTGTTATCAATATGTAGTTTTTTAGTTTCCCAAACCGATCAACGGGGGTGAAATAAAAAAACCAACTTATCGCCCCTATGCTATAAGCTGTATATCTAAAGAATAGCTGTTTTTTTTTCTGGCTAACGTAGTTTTGAAATTGCTGTGCGGATGGTGTTCCCAATGCGACTTGAATGCCTAACCAAGCGAAACCTGAAAGCATTAAAAATAATAAGATTATGGTAAAAAAACGAGACGAAGAATATATGAATACCGACTGGTTAGATGAAGCTTGCCTGGCAAAATGCAAAAGAACAACAAAAATTTCTGATGTAATCAAAATTATTGAAAAAGAGAAGGGGGAAACTTTGTCTTTTTTAAAAGCCATCAAAGTATATACTCGTAATTTTTTTCGAAAAAGAAATCTAGCAAGGACTTATATTTTCTTATATAGAAGCATTCTGTAGACTACCCAAAAGCCAGAAATCTGCTTAGTTACATCGCTCTTTTACTTTTGATGCCCATATATAGGCACAGCCAACGGTGTTCTACTCTTTCTGTATACTGTGTTCTCTTGTGATTATATCGCCAACACGATCGCTTGGGTAAGCGTAATTAGAAAAAGCTGGTTATTTTCATTAGAAATGATGCGAATTTATAGTCACACCCAAACTTGGAACGAAATACATGAGGCTGTTGTCCACGGCACCGATATTGTCGGACTCCCGAATCAGGCTGTTAAAGAGAGCCGCGAGCGCGTTCAGGCCGCCATCAAGAATAGCGGTCTTCCTTATCCCCGCAAACGTATCATTGTCAATCTCGCTCCCGCCGCCGTCCGAAAAGAAGGTCCCGCTTATGATCTTCCCATCGCGCTCGGCGTTTTGCTGATGCAAATGCTTGTTCCGCCCGATAGCGTGGATAAATCGATGGTTATTGGCGAGCTTTCTGCATAAAACGGTGAAAACGCACACCTTAAACGGTCGATGCCGCACAGTGGGCAGGAGATGAATGCTGGTAGTTGAATTGTACTCTAAGTGTGCGGCATGCTCCGCTGCGCTCTAAGTTTTCGCTGA
>Ga0209249_1001677_pt1 | contig 20203 bp, 23 predicted proteins | sample SaaInlV_200m_DNA_4_FD_184653 | JGI IMG/M metagenome (GOLD analysis project Ga0209249, IMG submission 184653) | Marine microbial communities from expanding oxygen minimum zones in the Saanich Inlet - SI037_S3LV_200m_DNA (SPAdes) (version 2) | ecosystem: Environmental > Aquatic > Marine >...
TTCGGAAGATGTTTTTTATTGACCAAATATACCAAAGGAAAAGCTACCATCATTGCGCCTGCATTAAGTGCCGCAGAGAGAGTAAGTAAAAATCTTGGTTCCTGCCAACCGACTAGATAAATAACTACTCCCAAGATTATCTGTAACCATAGAGCAACATAAAACCCAAGTGATAAATTTGCCGAGTATTTTCTCTTGGTGCTACTGAATAAAAGGAAAACATTTTCAGAGATAATTCTAGAAGATGACTCTAAGATTCCCAGATGTGTAGAAAACAACATCAAAGCTGCTATCGCCAAGAAACTAGTTCCCAAAGCAACAAAAGATCTTTGGGAGATCGCTGCTGCTTGAGCATATAGGAAACTCAATCCCTCACCAACATCTGCTCCAAAAACCAAAGATTTAGATAATACAGCCATCACAGCAATCGTAATAAATCCTAGCAACCAAAATACTAAAAAATGCTCTGTATTTACTAGATTCCACCATTGTTTCCAAAGCTTCTTATTCCTTGGGTTATCCTCAAATATTTGACCAGATAAAGAAGATTTTACCGAACCTTTAGAAAAGAGAGATTTAATTCCAGTAGAAAACTTACCCATCCCAAGACCTTTTTCTTTAACATAATAAGATTGAGCAAGATTTAGATTTCCGCCAGCCCCTGAATAGGCAAAAGCGCCTAGAAAAGCAATTAAAGAAAGTCCTGAAGGGAAAAACCACCAGCCATCACCTCTACCCACTAATCCCAAAACAAGTTCTTGCCATTCATTAGCACTAGAGAACATAAAGGTCAGAGTAAACACAAATGGCAAACTAATAAAAATAACCATTTTTTGCACTCGTTCAATAGTTGCATAAAGAGTTTTTCCAGCACTCAAGATTATCCCCACAAAAATAAGTAAGAAAATTGCAGTCCACTTCTCTGATAAAAGAGGAAAAAAGCTCTTGAGAATCTGTGCAGTTGCAGAAGAAAAACCAGGTAATGACCAAGGAATAAAAGTAGAAAGAATAAACCAGGCTGGAATCCATCTAGAAAGCTTACGAAATCCTACAAAAATACTTTCTCCCCAGGCCAAAGCATATCGCATTGTCTCTGTATTCAAGATAAATTGAAAAGTAATTCCTAGTAAACCTCCCCACAATAATCCCAATCCATATTGAGCAGAGAGATAAGGCCACATGATTAGTTCTCCACTTCCCAAGGCTAAACCTAAAAGAATAAATGAAGGACCAATTGTTTGTAAGATACTAGGAGGCTTGGGCAAGCTTTTACTAATATTGTTCTTAACTTTAGTAGATTTTTTTAACATTACCATTCACTATAGCAAATAAAACAATGAAGTTAAATTACTCATACATAAAACTGGAGTGAATGATTATGGTTATCAAGCTATGAAGCTATGTATCATTACTGATTCTTCACTTCCTACGGATATTAAAGAAAAACTTACAAGTAATTATTTATCTCACTTCTACTCTTTTTCTTTAAAAAATCTTCCAGATCTAAGTAGGACACTTTATAAAATCTGTATTATATTCTGCAGAGAACCTTCTATTTTTCTTAAGAAATACCTAAAAACTCTTAATAGAGCTTTACCTGAAACTCCTTTCATACTTTGTTTACAACAAGGAACTTCGCAAGACAGGTATCAATATATGTCACATACTGGAACAAATTGCCTTTCGGGTAAAATTTGCCCTGATGAACTACTCTTCAAAATAAATATTTTATCCGAAAATAACACAAACAATAATCTATTGAAAACTAAATTTAACTATAATAATTTCTCTTTTTGCTTTACAACAAAAAGAGCCTTATATAATAATATAACCATTGTTCTGAATAAGAAAGAGACGCTATTACTGGAGTGTTTACTACGTAGAAAAAACATGACCATTCCTAGAAGTTTTCTATATGAAATGGTATGGGAAAGATATAAAATTCCTAGTTCTAATGCACTAGAAACTCACATGAGTAGCCTACGAAGAAAGATAGAAAAAACCCATGAAATTAAACTGTTTAAGACTGTTTGTGGAGTGGGTTATAAGGTTAGTACAGAGTATTAAAAAAAATTTTATCAGATATCCCTTATCAAACTAAAAAAGCTCCTGATATTACTATCAAGAGCCTTTTATTTTAAAACTTTTTCAATCACTGATTAAAGAGAAAGAAAGTCTGAAAACATCATTCCTGGATTACCAGGTACCTGTTGAGGAACCATTCCAGGGTATGTTCCCATGCCAGGATTTTGAGGAGCCTGTTGCATCATTGCTGGATTAGCACCTTGTTGCATCATCATATACTGGTAGAAAATAGGCATAAGTTCTTCTTGTCCATATTTGAGAACATCTTCCCACTCTACTGTAGGAGATGGAGCAGAGACCATCTTTGCAGAACCATAATCATCAAAAGTCATAGTCATGAATTTAATAGATTCACCTTCTTTGGCATCTTTATCTGGTTGAAAAAATGAAGTTGCTTTGGAAAACTGAGCTAATAAAGGAGACTTTGTAGATGACTCTTCATTAATAGCTTCTTGAATAGAATCACTTGATCCTTGAGGAGCATAGAGATCTACCATCCTTATATAACCAGCAGAATCAATATAAACTACCATAATAGTTTCTTTGAGCTCACCCATATCTTCGATAGATTTTTTAAAGGTGTTAATATCTGCAATATCAGCTTTAATATCAAGATCTTTGATAGAATCAATCGCTTCCAAAAGTTTTTCTTTATCAAAACCCAAAGAAATAATATTATATTTTTTGTTTTTATACTCTTCATTACGCTTGAAATCTTTAATAACCAAAGCTTCAACAAACTCTTCACCAAATTCTTCCCATTCTTCCATATATTCATCAATATCTTCATCACTACTCAATCTGTCCTCCTCTGGAATATCCATATGTAACCAAGATTCACCCGTCATAACAGGTTTCAACAAAGCATATGTTTTAGTATTAGAAATACCAGGGATCATGATATCTGCCTGCATTAAGATCATCTCCATTAATGAATAATCCATCTGGAAATACATGTTTTCCATATCAACTACAAAATTCATATCAAAATCATGAGTAATTCCTTCTTCAGTAAGACCTAGTTTAAAATCAACACTAGAATAACCTTCTTCATGAGCAATCATTACTCCAGAAATATCAACTTGCTCATCTGAAGCTTCAAAACCAACTTTTATAGATTCAACCTCAAAATTCTCGGCCGCTTCTTTTAACATTCTTTCTGGAGACATAAAATAATTGGCATAGACCCAATATCCAGAGCTAGCTACTACTGCTAAACCCAAAACTCCTCCTAACATAGCTTTCCAGTTTTTTGTTGCTTTTTTGAAAAAAGAATCTCCCCCAGTAACTGATGTTGGAGATGGTGGCATTTCTGATACATGTGGAACCGCACCCATATTTGGAGTTTTTTGTTCTGTCATTTTCTGAAATTCTTTCTTTATTAAAAATAATTACTAAAAAAAATACACATAGCTTAGTTATAAAAACATAAGTCTACTAAATTACAGTATAAAGTGTAACAGATTTTGGGATGACTTTGGTATACCTAGAAAAAAATTATCTAGAGACTATCTTCTAAAACCATCATTACCACCTCTTTTTTTCTTACGATCTTTCTTTCTTTTTCCTGATCTATCTTTTTCTTTTTCTTTTCTTTTTTTGACTTTTTGATTTTTATGTTTCTTTTCACCAAGTTCAAGGGATACTCCTCTTCTAGAAATAGAATAAGTTCTGTTGGGATATTTTTCCATTTCAATTAATCCCATCGCTTCATAACTGTTCTGCCGTGCTGATGATCTTCTGCCTTACCTTCACTTGTCTCCAAATCAAAACCTCTTGAAACCAGTACCGAGCAAGCAGTACACCATAAAAATATCTCTTCTGGATCTTTTACTAGAACTACTTCATTAATTGTTCCCATCAATTCTACTTCTGGTCTTTCTGGTTTTTCTGCCATTTTTTTTTCTTTCACCTACTACTTTTAGTAATAAGCTGAGTAAGTTACTTATCTCTTTCATATCAAAGTATATACTAAACAAAGTTTGCTAATACCTATAGAAATTCTCTATAATAAGTTAATGTCCAATTTTGAAAAAATAGTTAGTGTTGTTTTATTGATTCTTTCTAGTGGAGTTGTTTTTCTTTTTACTCTTCAAATAAACACTAATGACATTACTAAAAACCTACTAAATACAGAAAAAAATAAAAACACTACGGCCGTTGATTCTTCTTCAACAGCTCCAGCACTTACTACAACAATTAATAAGCTTAACGATCAAATAGAAGATCTTTCAGCTACTTCTTCTGCCTTGCTGAAACGAATAGAAGAACTTGAAGAAAAACCAGTAACATCTACTGTAGTTAGTAACACAACAGTTGCTTTTCAAAAACAAATTATCCATATGGGATCAGCCAATACTACTCAACGAAACTGGACAGATTCTGGGGTTGAGATAAAACTTAATAGTTCTGATTATCCTAGAGATGTTAATGCTGTTTTTGAAGTTGGGTTGTCGATTATAGGTGGTGAATCCTGGGCTAGGATAGTAAATAAAACTACTGGTTCTGTTATGGCCATTACAGAGGTTTCACACTCAACAAACACTACTACTTGGAAAAGTTCTCCTTCATTCAAACTTCATAGCGGAAATAATACCTATGAATTACAAGTAAGATCAACCAGTGGTGAAACAGCTAATTTTTCTGGAGCAAAAATTATTATTAGTAAGTAATTTTAAAACCCCAAATCTGTAAGCTTTTTTTTCTAAACCTGCTAATTTAGCTTCTACAATTTCAATATCTTCTAAGATAAGACTTTCTGTATGTATAGACTGCCATATTTTATATTCTTTAGCTTTTAAGTCTTTATCATTGGGCCTATCTACCAAATCTGGATGCCTAGCTTTTAATGATTGAACTCTTTTTAAATTTTTTTCTAGTGTTCTAATTCTTTTCTGAGTCCTGGATATACCACCATTTAAAGCCATCCGCTGCAGCTTAATCATTAACTCTGGTGAAAAATTATACTCTTTTTCGGTCATAAATCTTTTAATTTTGATAACCTTTTCTCCAAATACTCCCAAATCTGAGCAACACCATCATTAGTCAGCTCATCGTGATCTCCATATCCAGAAAAATCCATCATTGCTGAAAATACACCCAGCCTCTGCAAACATCTGACTAATCCAGCAGCAGCTTTACCTTCTCTTGGAAGTAATATGCCTCGCCAGCTACTAGCCCGTTTCAAAAACTCTGGAGTAATAGTCTGTTTTTTCTTATCACAAATATTCTTAATTACTTTGGCATCCTCTTTATTAGGAAGTAAACCATGTCGTGTCATAAATCTAACATTATCATCTTCTTGCCTACCAACAGGAGCGCTAAACAACATAATGACTCCCCCACGCAACTCTGGTGCCAATAGGGTCTTGAATGCTTGTTCACTAGGTTTAGTAACTTCTAAAGAATAGATTTTTCTCAAAAATTCTTCTTCATATTCTTCCACAACGTCACGATCATCAGTTTTTGCGATCACATCTATATTAGGGTAATCTTGAGCCCATTCAATAAACCGACCAGTATTCTTCGATTCTCTTGTCACGATTGTCACTGCTGCGAAACTATCAACACAAAGGCTCTCTACCATTTTTCTCAGATAACTCAGCTGAACAGCTGCTCCAGAGATTGGGAGCATGATTCTAATAGGGGTTTTATCCGAACTAACCTGAGCTAGTTTTTCTTTGAACTCTTCTTTATCTAGTTTTTGTCCTAGATGTAAACTAACTGGATATGGATTAACAACCACTTCTGGAATAGGTTCTAGTTTTTTTTCGTTAAAAAACTCTAGAAGTTTATTCTTGGTAGAAGGGCTAGGTACAAAAATATGATCTGCACCATAGACTGCCCATATCTTTTGAGGAGAATCATCAGTGACTATTACAGTCACAACAATTTTGGTATTCAGTTCTTCACTCAGAGATTTCTTCACTTCGGCCAATGTATGAGCCAAACCAAAATGAGTACACACCACTAAAACAACCTTGGGTAATTGACCACGACGTTCAATTAAATCTCTAAGTCTTTCTTTAATATCACGACTATGTTTACGCAACCATCGGCCATATCTCAATGCAAAAAAACCATCCAGAAATGGAGTGTTTTGAAATGTCTCAATAATCCAGCGCAACACTCTATTGAGACTGGCTACTCTATGTAAAAACTGCATGCGATGATCATCTGCACCAAGAGTTTCTTGACGAACTAAATGAGGCAACCCTTGCCCAAGTGCTGATGATACTCTTTTATGACCAAGACCTGCTGTAGAGGTAGTAATAACTACCATAACGTCTTCTTCAGAGAAGAAATCAGCGTATTCGGGGGGGGGTTGAGATGACATATCGTAAATTATATATGATGGGAAACTAGACTGATATTACCTAAAAATATTTTCTAATTTTCACTCTTTATTGGACAAACAAACTCGCAGTTTGACCCTGTCCTACCTACATATGAACCATCCGGACATTCCAAGGCATCAAGAGTACAAACTACTCCTTCTTCCATTTGATTAGGATCAGGAACTTCATTAAACCTAAGTTCTGGAACAAAACACTCCTCGAACTCACAATCAGGTAGCATTCTTCCAACATAAGAGCCATCTGGACACTCTTTTGTTTCATAAGTACAGACCACTTCCTCTTCAATTGGAGTAGGAGATGCTGAAAGAGACACAGAGGGAGAAGGTTCTAGCTGATCTACAATCTCATTGGCTTGGCTGCTTCTACTGAGGCCCAAAATGTAACCACCAAAACCAACTACAATTAGAACTAATACTATTAGTAATCCAATTAAAATCTTATTAAAAGGCTGATTATTTTTGCCTAATTCTAGTTGTTGTTCTAGGGTTGGATCTATTTTAAGATTTTCCAAGGGTTGTTCTATTCTATTTTCCATAACTCAACTATGACATAAAAAATATTTACGTGCAAATCAATAAAATAATGATTTAGTGTTTATATACAACAAAATGCTTGCGGTACAAAAACTAGTAAAAAGTGTTGGAACCTATTTTAAAACAAATCCGAAACATCAAGGTCACCCTTCGCTTCTTGTAATTTTTTAACATGATCCCCCATTGTGCTTCCATTATCACTGATTCTACTTTTCATATTTTTAGTCCCCGATCCATCACTACGGCCAGTAGACAAGTTGTTATTAGGTATCACTTCTTTTAGCTTCTCTCTATCTTCATCAGTAATTTCTCCTTCAACTCCTTTTTGATAATATTCAAGAGCGGCTTCAATCATTTTTATAGAGAGTGTAACTGAATCTTCGACGAGTTTTTTTAAGGTTGTCTCTGTTTCCTCACCTGTTATAGGATCTAAGAATATTATTGGATCACTTGGAAAAACTCCTTCCATAAGGTATTTAATATGATCTTCAAATGGAGTTAAGTAAGCCAAAGAAAGTTCACCATTCCTCACTAGATTAATGTGACTCGCATAAGCCATTTCGTCATTGAATGACTGAAAATACTTTAATAAATGATCAAATGCTTCCTTGAAATCTTCAGCTGTCGTCTCAATCGCATTCATAAGAATATCTATATTTTCAAATAAGTCATTTTGCCAATCTGTATCAACTATGTTTTCTTCTGCTTCTCCATCACTAGCAATGAGTAATTTTTCCATTAATACTTCAATCAACCAGTGTAAATATATAATTTTTTCATGTTCTTCTTCATTTGCTCCACCATGATCACCAGACAAAGAATAAACCATGGGATGAATTGTTACATCAGTAGCAATGTGTGAAAGAATGCCCAAAAGCATCATTAAACTCTTTTGTGCTGACTCCATCTCCCCTTTTTTTGTTGCTTCAATACAACCATCTAAACATTTAAAAATATATTCGTTTGATGGCACTTCTACTTTATCGTTATGGAGTTTGTCAGCAATTTTTGCAGTTCCTGCTAAATATGAAAAAATATCAGGAAAAAATGAGCCCAACGACAATACTTGTTTAAGTTCTTCTCTTTTAAAAATAGGCCAGCCTTCATCTTCATCTTGAAGCTCTGGCCGAGACTCACCCTCAGATTTTTTTTTAGATAAAAGATTATGTAGTATTCCTGCTATACGAACATGAGTAGTTTCAAGAGCCATAATTACACCATTATATACTAACTATATAATATTAAAAAAGACCTATCTACAGGTCTTTTTACCATTTATAGGGCTTGGTAAAGGATGTTGGAACCTATTTTGTCAATAACTTAGAGAATACAGCCATTTTCTCACCAACTTCTCCACCCTCTACCTCACCTAGTTGTTTAAATCCTAGATTCAAATAAAAACCATAAGCAGTCTCCCTATATTTTTCTGCACTTACCAACAATAGTTCTTTATATCCCAAACTCAAAGATTTACTTTGTAATAATTCAACTAATTTTCTACCAAAACCTTTTCCTCTAAAAGCCTGATTTAAAAATATTGTTTTTAATTCTTTAGGATTATTTGTTTGAATAAATGGTTTTAATTTTGGTTGGCAATTTGATAATCCTCCTATTCCCAAAACCTTTTTCTCATCTTTAAGTACCCAAAACTTCATATCAAATTCAATCTGTCCTTTGATCTCATTTTCTATTCTCTGAAAATATTTCTGTGTTTCAGATTCATCATTCCACTGAGAAAGTATTTCTTTTATAGAAGGTAAATCTTGAATCTGAGGTTTAGTTAAATCTAAAGTCATAACTCAATCATAGCAAATAAAAAGTAATATATATCCCTTCTCAAATAATTAAGATATAATTAATATATGAAAAAAACCTATAAAGTTGAAGTTATTAAAGAAGGAACTCTTGGAGCATTATTCTGGGGTTCAGGAAAAATACCAGCAAAGAAATTAGAGACAATTTTAAATGAAAGATCTAAAGAAGGTTGGGAAATAGAATTCATGGTTATTGAGCAAAGAAGATTAGCTCTTTTTTGGCAAAGAGAAGCTATTGTTCTTACGTTGTCCAAAAAAGTTTAGAAAAAAATAGTAATAAAAGCTATGAATATATAAACCCTGAATCAAAATCTACGCTCTTTTCCTCTATTCATATATTCATTAACTAGATCACCAAAAGACCTATTTCCTTCTAATTTCCAAGCACCTTCTCCGAATCTTTTAGTAACATATTCTGTCATATCAGAACCACCAGAAAGTTTTAACTCACCTCGTGTCATAACTTCCCAACGATGTTTTTCAAATTCTCCATCAATAATAATATCCCCTAGATTTTGAACAAGGGTGTCATCTGTCGCATCAAAAGGCAAATAATAATAATGAACACTACTGGGAGCCAACCAAATAGTTCCTCCTTTATTCTTTAAATATAATCGTAACGCCCCCTCAGTACAATTACTTACCCCACCAAAATAAAGAATCTGTAATGAGTCAGTCATATAAATTAACTATATTTTTCTAAAACACCATTTATTTTAGCAATAATTTCTTCATAAAATTCTTTAGCTATAAAATCGTAAAACCTCAATATTTCCAACTTACCACCTTTACCTATGGTTATTTTAAAGAAATCTTCTAAAGGATCTCTAAAATCATTAGTTTTTAGTTCAATCATAATTTCTGTTTGACGATTATTACTCACATTCAATTTTACATTAAATTTATCAGCAGGAATAATATCTAAAAGTAATTGATAAATCTCTAAAAGACGTTTGACCTCATTTTCTAAAGGAGTCTCTTCTTCATATCTTTTTTGTTTTTCCTTAGACATAGTCTCCTTATCCATAATATTGATTTAATTAAAAAAAATTCAAATTGATTATATCAAGAAAAAGTAGATTTATGGGTTTTCAGATGTACTGAAACAAAATATGGCTGGTTTGCGATAGTTAAAGTAGAGCCAACAGAAATGTCTCCTAGTTTGCTAAGAGTAAGAGAAAAGTATGATTTAAAACCAGGGCCTACTAACTTTCTTGCCGTTCTCTTTAATAATGGAGAAATTGAAATTAATACTGCTGGATAAAAACAGAAACTAGTAAAAAGTATTAGATAGTTAAAAAAAACAATTTATAGGTCTTTTTTCATCTGCAGGGCCTAGTAAATGATGTTCGAACCTATTTCACCTCGAGTTTGGAGGGTGGTTTGGGCTTATAGCAAATAGGATTGTTTTATATCTTTTAAAAAAGATCTATGAGATCACTTCCCATTATTGTGATACCGCTCATTTCAACAAGATTGAGATTAATTAAAAGATTCATTCTTTTTTCTGATTGCTCCAAAACATATGAAAAGGCATTGACTATTGATTCATCCTGAGCTTCTTTCATAATTTCACAAAGAATCATTACTTGATCTTGATCTACAATTTCTTTACTAGAAATTAAATATTCAACATATTTGCGAGCATCACCGCTCAAATGATCTAAGTTTATACGATCTGCTTCTTTAGATATTTTACTCATATTCTGAAATTATAACATAAAAAAAACAATATAAATTGGAAAAATATTTATAAAAAACCTGCTCATAGGTCTTTTTTTCACTTGCAGGCCTACGAGGACTCTACGATTCCCTCGCTGTGCTCAGTCACATGCATTACCCAGGTCTCCTTCGCTGAAGCTCCAGAGACTTGGCGGTGAACCTGCACTATAAGTGCTGTTCAATCCTCATTTACACCTACCCATAAAAAAATCCCCATCGGGGATTTTTCTCTGGGCAGAGCCTAGTGAAGGATGTTCGAACCTATTTTTCTTTTACCCAAATATCATATTCAGTTTCAGGAAGTTCTCCCCATTGAACCCAAGTTCCCTCAAACTCAGTATTATTAATTTGATTATCAGTCATTTTTTTAGAAGCCATAAATACTGCATTTTCTCCTCTTGTTTTTATTAGTTGATGACCTTTAAAAGAAGATAATTTAGCTAATATATCTTTTGGAATTTCTGGCAAATCATCTTTTTGAGAAACTTTTGCTTCAGTTTGAACAGGCTTCATAGAAAGTGCCTTCTCAACTAAACTAGCAATATCTATTCCCATAGGGGATGCTTCTACAAATTCATTATTTTCTCCCCAATTAATAGTCTGATCTTCTAAATCACCATGAATAGAAAGACCTGGATTGCTATCTTCATCGTCATCTGCACCACCATCAATAGGTACTAAAACAGTTTCACCAGTTTTTTGATCCCATCTAAAACTTTTATAGATCTTTCCGTTTACCTCATAGAGCCTAGAAATAAACTCCCTTACTCTTATTGCCCCAGGAGGATCTTCTGGAAAAACTTCTTTTTCTTCTCTAAATTGTTCTTCTTCATAGGCATCAAAGACTATGCTACTTTTTTCTCCTTGTAATTCTCTATTTTCTTCAACAGACTTCATAGAACCAGCTTTCAGAACATAAATTATTTTTCCAACATTTGGTTCTTCGCTAGCTATTCCAGTAAAGACATAAGTTCCAGCAGGACCTAGCTCCAATGGCCCATTTTGCATTTCATCAAGATATATGTATGTTTGACCAGGCTCAATTAAAATATACTTAGCTTTATTAGCATTAGGACCATCAGACTCTGTCCCAGAAAAAACATAGAGATTACCATCTTGATTAATAGAAGCAGATATTCTGTAATCAAAATATATTACTTTTTCTCCAGGAGAAATGGATTTCTCTTCTCCAGTAAAGTCTTTATTATAAAGACGTCCTCTTCTAGTATCCATCATAGATAAAAACCTCTTCTTCAATATTTTATAAATCTACATTAATATAATAATCTTAAAAATAATAAATAGCCATAGTATTATAAAAAGACCCATCTATGGGTCTTTTTATAATCTGCAGGGCCTAGTGAAGGATGTTGGAACCTGTTTTTCCTCTAGTTTTGAAGTATTTTTAGGCTTATAAGTTAATAACTGTTATAACACTTGCTCAATTACCTTTTTTTCAAAAAATATCTTACATAAGTAAGTTTTTCTGGTTCTCCTAAAAGATGTTTTTCTTTAAAAAAGTCCAAATCTTCTATGTGAACAGCCTCTGTCCATCTTCCACTTTCTTCCTGACCAAACTCAATAATATCAAAACCCGCATCATCTAATAACGATTCAATTGATTTCCTATTTAAAACTGTTCTAGTATCACCAGTAGAAGGATCTACAATAATTGTTCGAAGCTCATCATCAACTGAAGTAGAATCTGTTAAAACTGAAAAAAATGCAACTCCTCCCTTCACAATACTTTCCGACATTAATTTACAATGCTTATCCCAACCAACCAAATCAGGCATAAAGTTAATTACATAATCAGAGATAACTATTTTCTGAGGAGGAAAAATTGGCTCCATTTGCATCAAATCAGCTTGCTGAACTTGTATTTCATCATCCATTTTCTTTTCTTCTACCAACTCTCTGTGCTTAGCAACTGCACCTTCATCTATATCATAGACAGTAATCTTAGATTCTAATCCAGGAAATAAATCTAAGAAGAAATTATGTAAATAAATGGGATTTTTAGGAGCAGCAGATCCCAATAAACTAGCCTTTAAATCACCATCTCTACCAAGAGCTATAACATAATCAAGTATTTCCTTATTATCTATAATGTCTAAAATCAAATGTTCTATTCTTCTACCATTTGGATCATTAGGAAACTTTTCTCTATATCTCTCTAGAGCTTCCATATCTTGTCCTGGGGCTGCTAGATCTTCTCTTGGGGAATTGGGCGGATGAATTTCTTTTATTTCTTCAGCTAAATGAAATAAGTCTGTTGTATCTTTATCTTGATTCAATATTAGCTCTGTGCCAGTTCTTTGATGAGTAACTTTTATTTTTTTTGAAAAATCTAAGTCCCTTACTCCCGTTGGACTCTCTCCAACTTGGATATATGGATTACCTGCTTTAACCTCAAGAGAAACTACATTAAAATCTCCATTTTCGATGAAATCAATCAAAAATTGACTACGAACTGATTCATTTCCACTAAAAGCTCTTTTAAAATCATAAGTATTAGATCTAACTTCAAGCATAATATCCCCTAAGTTTAATATTATTTGAAGTATATATAAAATTATTACTGATTACAAAACATGCTACATACTAATATTCATCTATAAGTGTATTTAAATATTTTCTAGGCCTACAAGGACTCTACGATTCCCTCGCTGTGCTCAGTCACATGCATTAGGTGGGTATCCTCCACTAACGTTATGGATACTCACCGGAGAACCAGCCTTACTTCGTTCGGCTAGATCCTTCTCCAATTTATAGCTCTATAAATATAAAATAGACCCATAAATGGGTCTTTTTTATATTTGCAGGCCTACGAGGACTCGAACCTCGGCGAAGGGTTTTGGAGACCCTCATGCTACCAACTACATCATAGGCCTAATAAATTAATTTAATAATCTTATTAAGAAGACTCATTATAACGCATAAAAATCTCTCTGAAAGACGCTAACAAAAATATAATTACTCTTGTCCAACAATAAAAAAACATCTAGGCTAGATGTATGCCTATACTTCAAGCCTCCCTCAGAAAAACAAAAAAACTAGATGCCCAATACCTGGCCAAAACAAAAGTTCCTCTAGTAACTGTTTCTGGAACTTACCGTGAAGATCTAAAAGGACTTCACCATTTACCAGAAAATGATCTTGCTCATGATGTGGTTTTCTCTAGAGCTCACTATTCTATGGCCATAGGAACTGCTGTAGCAGCTTGGAAAAATAAACTTGATCCAGCAGAAGCTTGGATTGTAGACCCAACAAATTATGTTTCTGGAAAGAAATGGTCCAGCATTGTCACTACAGAGCTCATCGGAAAAATACTAGCTAGATACTCAATGCTCAAAAAACTAAAAGACTTAGTTGATAAATTTGGTAGACAAAAACTACCTATCCTGGCTAGTATCACTCCTCCGCTACTAAAACTAACAGCAGACATAAAAAAACCTATCTTGTCATTTCATATCGCTGCTGGAAATATTTTGCTAGAAAAAAAGAAAACTGTCTTTCAAATGATCACTGATCCTCATGTACGTGAGGATTATCTGGCAAATAGTGAAAAGAAACATGCCTTTTATGGTGTTTTTGATGAAAAAACAAAAGCAGAATTCATGGATAAAGCAAAAAAGCTAAACAAAGAAGTCGATGAACACAGAGTCATCGTCACAGGCCCACCTATTGATCCCAGAGTTTTAGAAGCTCGTAACCACAAGTCTCCCTGGAATACTAGAAAACCACTAAAGATCTGTATAACCACTGGAGGTCTTGGAACTAATAAGACAGAAATAAAGAAAATATTAAAACAACTTCTTCCAGAACTTAAAAAAAATAAGCCACACTTTGAACTAACTGTTTATGCTGGAACACAAGGTGATATCAAAGACATGGTGATTGATAAAGCAAGGAAATCTGGTGTTTTGTACACAGAAATAAATCCTGTAGATCCTGCTCAATTCGAGATTGGAAAAAAGGTAACTTTAAAGAAAGAAATTGTAAATCACCATCCCAATGCTCCATTAAAAATTCTCTATCACCCACAAATTATCGATGCTAATGAACTACTAGTGGCTTTCGGATTCCCATGGGCGGATATATTTATCAGCAAACCATCTGGAGATATGGCTTATGATGCTGTAGCTTGTGGTGCTGCTCTACTTACCCTGGCAGAATGGGGTGAATGGGAACATAACATTAGAATAAAGATGGAAGGCCATAAAGTATCACAAGTAGCTGATGTAGATAATATCGTAGAACAGCTAGAAAAAATAACTCACGCTACCCCAAAGAAGTCCGCTTGGGTCCATGAAGCACAACATATTGCCCGTACTATTGAAAAACAAGATAAATATTTTAGGGTTGGAGCAAAGAATATTTTGAAGGCGGTAAAAAGGGTTGGGAGATAAACCAACCTCTATTTTCACCAACAAAAAACCCCGCTTCAAAAACGGGGCTCATTAATCAAAATTTTAAGATAAAAAACTACTTGAGTTTCTTCATCATTTTATGTTCAGTATGTTTTCTGCATTTTTTACAGTATTTACTGATAGGAAAAGTTGATTTTCCAGATGCTTGTTTCTTCAACTGATCATTATTCTTGTTGAATTCGGTCACATAACCAAACTGTTTACAAACAGTACATTGTAATCCAGCTATTTGTCGTGGTCCTTTTTTCTTTTTTGCCATAGTTTCTTTCTTACGCTTTAGAACTTGATTAAGTATCTAAGATTATTTCGAGATTTATAGAGGAGCATTGTATCATAAACACAAATGATTCTCTCTCTAGATTTTCTTGAGCCTTCGTCGAGACTCGAACTCGAGACCTACGGTTTACAAAACCGTTGCTCTACCAACTGAGCTACGAAGGCTTATTAAAAAAGCTGTGCCAGGAGAAGGATTCGAACCTACGAAGGCGTATGCCAGCAGTTTTACAGACTGCCCTGTTTGACCACTTCAGTATCCTGGCTTAATTAACTAGCCACAATTCTAATTGTTTTGCCATAAAAGTACAGCTCAAAAACACAACTAAAATTATTAGACTTATTCTACTACAAATCTAACTGAGCCTTTGTCGAGATTCGAACTCGAGACCTCAGTCTTACCAAGACTGCGCTCTATCCACCTGAGCTACAAAGGCAACTACAACAAGACTACTATTATAAGAAAAAACTGAGAAACAACAAGATATAGCTTGAGTTGCTTTAATAATTACAAAAAATGACCTTAACAACCATGCGCGAGGGGAAGAACTATTTTCCCCGGAAAATCCAGGTGGACAGAGCGATCATAACCCCACGAGGCTACAATACAACTCATAAGTCCTTGTTCAAACTGTTGAGAAATTTTGATGTTCTCGCCCCTCCCGCGTGATTGTTAAAGTTCTATTAGATTTGTATGTAAATCTATTAATAAAGATACTACAAAAACAGACTGACGGCAACCATCATTCTCGAGGTAAAAACGAAAAAAACCACCCTTTCCGCCAAACAGCTTAGGGGCGATTTTTCTTAAATTTATGAACTGTACCTATTCTACCCTTTTGGCTGTAACTCTTGCAACCACTCTTTTACTTTTGGACCAAAACTCTCATATTCCAAAACATATTTTAGGTGTGCTTTAAAATAATTTTCTGGATCACCTGTTGTCATCCATTTAGTAGAATTTTTTGCAACCAAAACTTTCTTTCCACCATCTTTATTAAGCCTTCCAATAGCATCTGCTGTCCAAAGTTCACCATCTTTTCCAGCATTTCCAGCATTCAGGTAAGTAAAAATATCTGGAGTAAGTAGATATCTACCATAAGAAGCCAAAGTTGTTGGAGCTTCTTCTGCATTTGGTTTTTCTACAATGTCTGTCAAAATATTCTCTTGATCTTCTTTATATTCACCATCTTTTAAAGAAACTGCGGCATATTTACTAATTTCATCTCTGGTTAATTCCTCAACCATAATAATGGCACTAGCATCAGAATATTTATTATATGTATCAACTAATGTTTTGGCTGATCCAGGATTACCAAACACAACATCATCGCTATACAAAGCCAAGAAAGCATCTTCACCTTCCACAAAAGCTTTTGCAGAAGCTATCGGAGAACCATTACCATAAGGAAGACTTGGATCTTGAGTAATAACAATAATTTTTGGGAAATCTAAAACGTCTTGAACAGAAGCATATCTATCTTCTTTTCCTTGAGAAGCCAGCTGCTTACGAATTCTATTTACACTATTGTTGAAATAGTCTTCGTAGATTGGTTTTCCTTCTGGTGTAGCCACAATAATAATCTCTTCAATACCAGCTTCAGCGCACTCTTCTATGACTATCTGCATAACTGGACGATTACCCATTGGCAGCATTGCTTTGGGAACAGTTTTGGTAATAGGTAGATATCTACTAGCAAAACCAGCATCTGTAATAATTGCTTTACGAACTTTTTTTTCAACTGAGGACATTACTGATCCTTATTATATGTATTACTACTTTCTCTTTTTTTTGGCTAAAATAAAATTCTAACTAGAGAAAAAACTCTTTCCAAAGAAAGAGAGTAATTGCAGTATACTACATTTTGATAAATCGAGGAAAAAACTTTGTACTTTTTCTGTTTTTTTACAAGATATTTTTTCTCCTCTTAAAATAAAAAAATTCCCTCTGAAAGATTTCTACTTTTCTGATAAAATACTCTGTCTATGCAAGGACTTCTCCAATACTTTCGGGAAGTGGCAAAGGAACTCAAAAAAGTTTCTTGGCCAACAAAGGAACAAACTTATAATTTAACTCTTCTTGTTGTAGGAGTGACTGCTATTGCAGCTCTCTACATAGGAGGTCTTGACTATGTTTTTTCTAGACTCATGAGTATTGTAATAAGGTAAAAAAAATATGACAGATAACACACAACCACCAACAGAAGAAACAATGACCCCTCCAGAAGAACAGGAAGTCAAAGTTGATTCACCCAACATCGTTACTATTTCTGAAGAAGAAAATAAAAAAGCTCGTTGGTACGTAGTTCATGCTTACTCTGGTCATGAAAAAAAAGTAGGTGAAGCTCTCAAGCAACGTGCTCAAACTTTACATTTAACTAATAAAATTCTTACAGTACTTATTCCTAGTCAAGAAAAAATTCAAATCAAAAGAGGACAACGCAAAACTGTCAGAGAAAAGATTTTCCCTGGATATATGCTTGTTCAGATGGAATTGACTGATGATGCATGGTTGGCTGTAAGAACCACTCAAGGAGTAACTGGTTTTGTCGGAATGAGTAGCAAGCCTACTCCTCTACCAAGACATGAAGTAGAAGCTATCCAGAAATACATGAATCAATCAGAACCTCAATTCAAAGTCGACTTTGTTGAAGGTGAAGCTGTCAAAATTACTGATGGTCCATTCGCTGACTTCTTGGGTACTGTAGAGTCTATAGATGAAGAAAAAGGACAAGTAAAAGTCTTGATTAGCATCTTCGGAAGAGAGACCCCAGTAGAGATGGATTTTCTACAAGTACAGAAAGTCTAGACTGGTATGTTAGAATAGCAAACTGCGAAAGAAAATATGGCAAAAAAAATACAACAAACATTAAAACTCAATCTTAAAGGTGGCAGTGCCACTCCAGCTCCTCCTGTAGGACCAGCTCTTGGTCAAACAGGTATCAACATGATGGATTTCTTGAAGCAATATAATGCAGCTACTCAAGATAAAAAAGGCCAGATCATTCCTGCTGAAATTACAGTTTATAAAGATAAATCTTTTACTTTTGTTTTGAAGCTACCTCCAGTTTCAGATTTAATCAAAAAAGTCTTAAAACTCAAAAAAGGTAGTAGCACTCCAAGCAGAGAATCTGCTGGAACATTAACTATGGACCAAGTAAAAGAAATTGCAGAAGCAAAACTTCCTGATCTAAATACAAATAATTTAGAAAATGCTATTAATAGTGTTACAGGAACAGCCCGAAGCATGGGAATACAGATAAAGGAATAAATCATGGGTAGTACACAAAATATAGATATGTCCAGCCAAGAAGTAGAGATCAAAGTTGTTGATACTCCTGAAGCTGAAGAAAACAAAGAAGAAAAGAAGAAAACTAGAAAAGTCAAAACTCACAGCAAGAAATATATGGCTGTAAAATCTAAAGTCGACAAGACTAAGACTCATGACTTACCGGTTGCTATAGAAATGGTAAAAAAACTTTCCTATAGTTCATTTGATGGAACAATTACTGCTGAAATAGTACTTAAAGAAGCAGGAGCTAGTGCAGAAGTCACTCTTCCTCACCAATCTGGTAAAGCTAAAAAAATTGCTATTGTTGATGAAAAAGTTCTAAAAGATATAGAAGCTGGAAAAATTGACTTTGATATTCTTATCAGTTCACCAGAATATATGCCTAAATTAGCAAAATTTGCTAGAGTACTTGGTCCAAAAGGCTTAATGCCAAATCCAAAAAGTGGAACTCTTACACCAAATCCAGAGAGAGCTGTCAAAGAACTCGGAGCTGGAAAAATGTTAATCAAAACAGAGAGAAAACACCCTCTAATCCATATTTCTATCGGTAAAGTTTCTTTGGAAGACAAGAAACTTATTGAAAATATGAACGCAGTTATCAAAGCTTTCCAAACTAAAATAGTCAGAGTTTCTATCTCTGCTTCTATGAGTCCTAGTGTAAAAGTGAACTGGGAAACAGTTTAAAACTTTCTAAACTTAAAAAAACAAAATAACTAACCACTGATTAATAATAATCGGTGGTTTTTTTATTAAAAGTTTACTTATTCCAGTCTTTATAAAAACTCTATTGATGAACTAATTGTTGTGAGTTACTATAAAAACAGTGAAAAACTCTCTCCCCCCCCTATCTCCAGTAACTATTATCTCTGGAAAATCATCACAAAAATATACACTTTCTCTAGGAATCACTGAAAAACAGTTACAAAAAGTTGTAAACTACGCCCAGAATGATCCATTAATCATTGCTCAAACTTCAGATCCTAGCCGTTTCTCTTCTTTAACAAGAGCTTATGAATGGATAGAGAAAGAAGAAAAAGTCTTTTTTACCATTTCCCCAGAAAAAAATCTAGATCAGCTATCTGGAATAGTTTGGTTTGAAAAATCACCACTACCAGCTCCATACAGTACAGTTACTAATCCAGAAGATTCTTGGACTTTTGGTATCCGTATTTATGAGAGTGCTAGAGGAAATAAACTATCTTTTCCATTTATGGATGAAGTATTTAAAAAATTCTGGGAACTGCATCCAAAGAAATCTGTTTGGCTCAGTACTAGAAAAACAAATCTAATAGCTCAAAAAATATACAAGAAATTTGGCTTTACAAAACTAGGCACTATTCCAGATAAAGTAGTTTATTTAATAGAAGACAGAACTTAGTTCTACCCACTCTCCAGAGTAATTGTTTGTTACAATAAATTGTTAGACTTCTTGCAAAATAAGAAATATATTATGAATTGGATAATTTCTAGCTTCATCATGTTCACTTCATCAGTGGTGACTTATCTATTTGTTAGATTATCTAGTATTCATAAAATAGCTACACCTCTCAAAAATATCTCCATGTTTCTGGTTCCCCTTTTGATTTATATTTGGTTCTTGCCCAGATAAACTGATAAAATGCTAGAATAAAAGCATGAAACTCCAGATATGGCACGGAAAAATAAGTGGATATAAAACCGGAAAAATCCTGCA
>Ga0209249_1001691_pt1 | contig 20061 bp, 9 predicted proteins | sample SaaInlV_200m_DNA_4_FD_184653 | JGI IMG/M metagenome (GOLD analysis project Ga0209249, IMG submission 184653) | Marine microbial communities from expanding oxygen minimum zones in the Saanich Inlet - SI037_S3LV_200m_DNA (SPAdes) (version 2) | ecosystem: Environmental > Aquatic > Marine >...
GTCCCTGCGCAATTCCAACTGTAAACGGGTTTAAAAATGCACCGGCAAATCCGAGTGCAGCTGCCACAAAACATAACGAAACGCCCACAATAGAATCGTATCCCATTGATACAGCAAGTGGAACAAAAATAATGGTAAAAGCAATGGTTTCTTCGCTCATGCCAAAAACAGCCCCAAACAAACTGAATATAAACATGATACCCGTTAAAATAATATTATTGACACCGAATTTTTTTAACAGTTTCGATTTTTCCCATTTTTTTGCAAATTTCAGAAAAGAGTAGATCCCGATGTCGATCGATTTGCTTTCATTCAGGATCCAAAATGCCCCGCCAATCATTAAAATAAAAGCAATAATATTTGCTGTATTTACAAAGCCATCGAAAAAAGCTGAGAATATTTGCCAGGTTTGCATATCGCTTTCAATAAACTGAAACGATTGACTTTTAATCACTTCACGTTCAACACCGTTTACTGTAATTATTTCACGTTCAAATTCACCACCCGGAATAACCCAGGTTAAAACAGCACAAAAAGCGATGAGTAAAAAGATAATGACAAAAGTGTGTGGAACTTTTTTTAACATACCTGTAGTATTAATTTCCCCGAAAATAATAAATATTGAAATGACTGTATGATTTATAGCATGAATTTAAAAATGAAAGTTTGCGTAATTCGAATGATGTCGTTTGATTTGTCAAATCATTTTCGTAACTTTTTGTCGGTTAAAAAACTCTTTTTATGAAATTATTACTCGAAAATATAAGAGAACTTGTTCAGGTAGAAGATAACCCCGTATTGTTTAGGGCAGGAGCAGAAATGAGCAAAGTGGGCACAATCAAAAATGCCTTTTTAATTATCCAGGATGAATTAATCGACGATTTTGGAACTATGGATCAATTAAAGGATGTTTACGTTGATGATGATTTTTTAATTGAAATTGATTGTTCAAACCGGATAGTTTATCCGAGTTATTGCGATTCGCATACACATTTGGTTTACCCGGGTCCGCGCGAGCAGGAGTTTGTCGATAAAATTAAAGGGCTCTCGTACGAAGAGATTGCCCGGCGGGGTGGGGGAATCCTGAATTCTGCAAAATTGTTGCATGAAACGTCTGAAGAAGAATTGTATAACAGTGCGATGAAACGGGTTAAGGAAATTATAAAAATGGGAACCGGCGCCGTTGAAATAAAAAGTGGTTATGGATTAAATACTAAAGATGAAATAAAAATGCTCCGGGTAATTCAACGAATTAAAGAAACAGCTCCAATTTGTGTCCGCTCCACTTTTTTAGGGGCTCATTCAATCCCTTTTGAGTATCGGAATAATGTGTCAGCTTATGTCGATTTAATAATAAATGAAATGATTCCAACAGTAGCTTCCGAAGAATTAGCCGATTTTATCGATGTATTTTGCGATAAAGGATTTTTTTCTGTGGTCGATACGGAAAGGATTTTAATGGCGGGGATAAAATATGGCTTACGACCAAAAATTCATGCCAATGAATTAGGGAATACTGGAGGTGTGCAGGCAGGCGTTAAATATAATGCACTGTCAGTCGATCATTTAGAATTTGTTGGTGAAGAGGAAATAGAAGCTTTAAAAGGCTCAGAAACAATGCCAACCGTTTTGCCTGGTGCAGCGTTTTTCTTGAATATGAAACTATCGCCGGTACGCGAAATGATTAACTCTGGCCTGCCTGTTGCTCTGGCTTCCGATTTTAATCCGGGTTCGTCGCCCAGCGGAAATATGAATTTTATTTCGTCGCTCGGATGTATAAAATATAATATGCTGCCTGAAGAAGTAATAAATGCTACAACTCTCAATTCTGCTTATGCAATGGGAATAAGTGATCGTCTGGGGAGTATTGCTAAAGGTAAAATGGCGAATCTTTTTATTACTTCCGATATGCCCGGAATAGAGTACTTGCCATACATGTTTGGCTCCGATTTAATCGAAACGGTTATTTTAAACGGCGATGTCCAATCGTTTTAAATACTGTAAAAACTCATAAAACATTTCAAACTGGTATTGTACTTTCGATTCTTTTTTAAGTCATTTTTGAGTATTGATGCGAAGTCTTTGATAGACTTTGTGTTAAGGTTTTTAAAATATATATTTTATGAAAAAGATAATAGAGTGTGTACCTAATTTTTCTGAAGGAAATGATTTAGGAATAATTAAGGAAATTACAAATGCCATTGAAAGTATTCAAGGAATTAATTTGTTGGATGTCGATCCGGGGAAAGCAACTAATAGAACTGTTGTAACATTTGTTGGCGAACCGGAACAAGTGATTGAAGCTGCATTTTGTGGAATTAAAAAGGCTGCTGAATTAATTGATATGAGTTGTCATTCGGGCGAACACCCGCGATTTGGCGCCACCGATGTGTGTCCGTTTGTACCTGTGGCAAATGTAAGTATGGAAGAAGTTGTTGAATATGCCCGGAAACTGGCCGAAAAAGTAGGCAAAGAACTTGGCATCCCGGTATTTTGTTATGAGTTTGCTGCGTTCAAAGAAGAGCGAAAAAGCCTTGCTAATTGTCGTTCAGGAGAATACGAAGCACTAAAAGAACGAATATCTTCTGAATATTGGAAGCCCGATTTTGGGACGAATGATTGGAATGAACAGGTAGCAAAATCAGGTGCAACAGCCATTGGTGCACGAAATTTTCTTGTGGCCTACAATATAAACCTCAACACAACTTCAACCCGGCGTGCAAATGCAATTGCATTTGATATTCGCGAGGCCGGACGTGTAAAACGAGAGGGGGATTCGATAAGCGGAAAAATTCTAACAAATAAAAATGGTGAACCGGTTCGTATTCCTGGCACTTTAAAAAAGACACGTGCAATAGGCTGGTACATAAAAGAATATGGAATAGCTCAAATATCAATAAATTTAACCGATATAACTGTCACTTCGGTTCATGCTGCTTTCGATGAAGTTTGCGAAAAAGCAAGGTTGCGTGGTATTCGGGTAACTGGCTCCGAGTTGGTTGGATTAATTCCGCTAAAAGCCATGCTTGATGCCGGGAAATATTTCCTGAAAAAACAGCAACGATCATCTGGAATTTCAGATGCGGAGATTATTAAAATTGCCATTAAATCGTTGGGTTTGGATGAATTGTCATCATTCGATCCGAAGAAAAAAATTATTGAATTTGTAATTGAAGGGAATAACGATAGTAAATTGGTTGACCAAACTTTGGCACAATTTGCTGAAGAAACGGCATCTGAATCTCCGGCTCCGGGCGGCGGTTCAATATCAGCTTATGTTGGTGCCCTTGGGTCTGCACTTGGTACAATGGTTGCAAATCTCTCGGCACACAAACGAGGTTGGGACGATCGTTGGGAGGAGTTTTCCGACTGGGCAGAAAAAGGTAAGTATTACAATTCATCGCTACTTAATTGTGTTGATGAAGATACCGATGCTTTTAACCAAATTATGGCTGCTTTTGGCTTGCCCAAAACTACCGAAGAAGAAAAAATTGAGCGTAAAATTGCAATTCAATCTGCAACTAAAAATGCTATTGAAGTGCCTTTAAAAGTAATGCAACTTGCTCACGACTCTTTGCAGGTTATGATGGCCATGGCTGAATCGGGAAACCCCAATTCAGTTTCCGATGCAGGAGTTGGTGCTTTATGTGCCAGAACAGCAGTTGAAGGAGCCTATTTAAATGTTAAAATAAATGCTGCCGGTTTCGATGATAAAAAGTACCTTATAAAAACCTTGAATAAAGCAGGTAGTCTGGCGGGTTCGGCTAAGGAAAAAGAAAAATTAATTTTAGAAATTGTACATGGCAAGATTGGTGATTAAGGTTTTGCACTTTTGGAGATGCCCTTAAGTAATCAACAGTTTATTTGGGTTGATAAAAACGGATTTTATGAAAACCGTAGATTAAAAAGATGGAAAATTAACCGAACGGTTTTGGTATTTGCAGGATTTTGCTGATGGGAAATAACAAAATATATTCGGTAATCTAACATCCATTCCCACAAAAGTGGGAATCTCAGTTTTAAATGAAACAGATTCCCGCCTTTGCGGGAATGACATTCAAACAAAAATTATGGAACAAAAAAACGCGACCCAAATAAATGGATGGCGTTGTATATAATCACTTTCCCTTGAGAAATCCTGATATTTTTCAAGATTTCAAAATGATATTATTTTATCAATTCAACACTTCGTTTTACAAATTTGTCGAGGTCAGCACCTTTCAACATTCCGTTGGCTAAAAGTGCCAAATCAACCATCTGTTTCGCCAGTTTGTTTTTCTTGCCAAAATCAGAAAGTTTGTTTCGTTTTGTCTCTTCCAGTTTCGACAATTCCTTATTTACATCGTCTAGTTTTTCCTTATCAGCCTGTGGTATTTCTTCCTCTTTTTTACCTTCCTTTACTTTTTCTAAATCCGCTACCTCAACTTTTTTAGCAGAAAGCTCAATACCTAATTTTTCAAGTTGAGTACCCAATTTTTTATCTTTCGAATCCATTACTTTTTTCACCAACGGATGAGCAACATTTACTACAAGGTTTAAACTTTCTGGCATATCACCATAAAAATTCATTCCCCCCTGCATTTGGCTCATATCTTTCATCCGACGCATAAATTCTGCACGGGTAATAACCATCGGGGCACCATTTTCGCTCAAATCCTGAAAATCGACAATAAAAGTGAATTCTTTGTCTTCGGGGCAAACTGCCTGAAATACTGGTGACAATTCTTCTTTTTGTTCCCAGGTTAATTCTTCTCCGCCTGAATCTTCTTTTTTAATCAGTTTTTCAACAACATCAGAGTCAACACGGACAAATTTTTTGTCGCTGTATTTTTGCTCAAATTTGTTAATTAAATGAGATGCAAGAGTATCGTCCATAACCAATACATCGTAACCTTTATCTTTGGCAGACTCAACAAATGTGTATTGTTCCTCGGTATTAGTTGTGTAAAGATATATCAGGTTTTTATCTTTATCGGTCTGGTTTTCCTTTATCAGTTTTTCATACTCTTCGAAAGTGAAATATTTTCCTTCGCTATTTTTGAACAGGAGAAAGTTCATTGCCCGGTCGTTAAATTTTTCCTCGGTCAACATTCCGTATTCGATAAAAATCTTCAGATCGTCCCACTTTTTCTCGAAATCTTCACGATTATCTTTAAAAATCTGATTTAAACGGTCAGCAACTTTTTTATTGATGTGACTGCTAATTTTTTTCACATTCGAATCGCTTTGCAGGTACGAACGCGAAACATTCAGTGGGATATCAGGAGAATCGAGTACTCCATGTAAAAGGGTTAAAAACTCTGGTACAATTCCTTCAACCGAATCGGTAACAAACACCTGGTTGCTGTACAACTGAATTTTATTCTTTTGAACTTCGATATTATTTTTAATTTTTGGGAAATAAAGGATCCCGGTCAAATTAAATGGGTAATCCACATTCAGGTGAATATTAAAAAGCGGCTCATCGACCATCGGGTACAACTTCTGATAAAAATCTTTATAATCTTCATCTTTAAGATCGGACGGTTTTTTTGTCCATGCCGGTTCAGTTTCATTAACCTGGTTATCTTCCTGAGTATCTACCTGTTTATCTTCTTTCCACTCTTTTTTCTTTCCATAAATTACAGGAATTGGTAAAAACCGACAGTATTTTCCAAGAATTTCTGTAATTTTTGAATCTTCCAAAAATCCTTTTTCCTCTTCACTGATATACATTACGATATCAGTACCAACCTCCTCTTTTTCAATTTCGTCGAGGGTAAATTCAGGATCTCCTTTACAACTCCATTTTACCGCTTTTGCTCCTTCTTTATGAGATTTGGTAATTATTTCAACCTTTTCGGAAACCATAAACGAACTATAAAAACCAAGTCCAAAATGACCAATAATTGCGTTTGCATCGTCTTTATATTTTTCAAGAAAATCGTTAGCTCCGGAAAAAGCAATTTGGTTAATATATTTCTCGATTTCTTCTGCGGTCATTCCAATCCCATTATCAGAAATGGTAATTGTTTTAGCTTTGATATCCAATTTCACTTCAACTTTCGCATTGGAAATATCGCCTGTGTACTCACCTTTAGAAGCCAGCGTTTTTAGTTTTTGAGTGGCATCAACTGCATTCGAAACAATTTCCCTTAAAAAAATATCGTGATCAGAATAAAGAAATTTTTTAATAATCGGAAAAAGATTTTCGCTGGTTACGCCAATTTTACCTGTTTGCATTTTTATCTATTTTTAATTTAATATTTTCGTTGTTAGCCCGGTTAAAATCAAACAACATGCCATTCGAATTTTATGACTAATTGTCATTTTAGAAATTCAAATAATGTTAAAACTGACTTAAAACTGATCTTTCCCCCCTTTTTTATTCACTCAAAGTTGTTTAATTTGTGCCTTTAAAAAATATTATTATGAATAACCTGGAAAAATATTTTGAAAGATTCAGAGAAAATATTGTTGGAATTGACCAGGAATTTGAATCGCCTTACGGAATGCAAAAAATTATTTACGGCGATTGGATTGCCAGTGGCAGATTATATAAACCTATCGAAAATAAAATTACTGATATAATTGGCCCTTTTGTGGGAAACACCCATACTGAAACCAGCGAAACTGGATTGCGGATGACACAGGCTTATCACAAGTCGCACGAATTAATAAAAAAACATGTAAATGCCGGTTCAAACGATGTAATTATTACAGCAGGTTTTGGATTGACTTCTGTAATAAATAAATTTCAGCGTATTCTGGGGCTTAAATATTGTGGTAAACTATCGCATAAAGATTGCCTATCTGATCGCGAACGGCCAGTGGTTTTTATCACTCACATGGAACATCATTCAAACCAAACTTCGTGGTACGAAACCAATGCCGATGTGGTTATGATTGAGCCTGGTGAAGGTTTAAAGGTTGAACCTGAAAACCTTCGAAAAGTTTTAGAAGAATATAAAGACAGGCAATTTAAAATTGGCTCTTTTTCGGCTTGTTCAAATGTTACCGGAGTTCGCACTCCATACAAACAGTTGGCCAGAATAATGCATGAATTTGGGGGTGTTTGTTTTATTGATTTTGCTGCCTCGGCACCTTACGACGAAATTGATATGCACCCAGAAGATCCAATGGAAAAACTCGATGCAGTAATGTTTTCGCCACACAAATTCCTGGGCGGTCCCGGATCATCGGGTGTTTTGGTTTTTGATGCGTCGATGTACAAAAGTGAAGTACCCGACCAACCGGGCGGAGGTACAGTTGACTGGACCAACCGTTGGGGGAAATATAAATATGTTGATGACATTGAAGCACGCGAAGATGGTGGAACACCTGGTTTTCTTCAATCAATAAAAACAGCCCTTTGTTTTGAATTAAAAGACCAGATGGGCTTAGAAAATATCAAACTGCGTGAAGAAGAAATGCTTGATCTGGCTTTCGAAGGATTAGATAAAATCCCGGGGTTAAAAATCCTTGCCGATAATATTCGTAAACGTTTGGGTGTAATTTCATTTTATGTAGAAGAAATTCATTACAATTTAATAGTTAGGATATTAAATGACAAATACGGCATCCAAACCCGCGGAGGTTGTGCCTGTGCCGGGACTTACGGTCATTTTTTGCTCGAAGTTTCTTACGACAAATCACAAGAAATTACAAATAAAATTAATGACGGTGATCTTTCGGATAAACCCGGATGGGTGCGCTGGTCGTTGCACCCTACAATGACAAATACTGAAATTAATTTAATGATTTCTGCTTTAAATGATATTGTTAAAAATATTGAAATTTATAAAAAAGATTATACCCACGATAAACGTACAAACGTATATTGGCACAAAAACGAAAAAAGCGACACTGCATTATTAAATAGTTGGTTTTTGTTGGAATAAAAAATTCCCGCTAATCCCAAATTCAGCATTGTTTTATAATAATCAGAAATTCAACATCGCTAAGTTTGATTGTAATACTTAGCTAAATCTGCAAACATATCGATTTCTCAAATTCTGAATATCAACCCTTTATCATGATTTTTGCCGCCGGAAATATATATTATTTCTAATCGAATGTGATTGATTCAGGGATTTCATCCAAACCATAATATGAATGTTCAATATTGTCATTATAAACCTTCACAATCCTTAATCCAGATGGGGCTTCACCATGAGGTTTTCCTACGGCACTGGTCGTAACCAATTGTATTTCACCGTAATTTGCATACGCATTTTTATGGAAATGCCCTGAAAAAATATATTCTACTTTTTTTGCATCAAATAAGGAGAGATATTTTTTGCGGTTTGTTAAACCAATATTTGAATACGCTTCGGGTTCATCCAATGTTTTATTAAAAAACGGATAATGACAAAAGAGTATGGTATGGCAGGCTTTTTTATTTTTGGCAAGATTTCTCTTAATCCAATCATATTGTTTTTTTTCAAAACCCGGTGTATTAGCTTTAATTATGCCTGAGTTAAATCCAATAAAACGTGAATTTTTATGTTTAAACGAAAACCTGTCTGAACCATAATTCTTTTTATAAGTATCGATACTCTTATTATCCGGTTCCAACCCAACATCATGATTCCCCGGAGTATAATAAACCGGGATTCCGGAATTAATTTTTGCAGTAATTCTTTTAAATTCTGCCATTTGCGACATATCTTTTGAACTGTGAACAAAGTCACCGGTAATAACTACAAAATCAGGATTTAATCTGTTAATCTCCATAACAGCTTTTTCATATAAAACTGTCTCCTTTTCAAATCCCCTGTTCTCTTCAAACATGCCAAATTGAGGATCGGTGATCTGAATAAAAAAATATGGAAGGTTGTTATTTTTCTTTTTCGCAATTAAAATTCCAGGCAATAAACTAAGAAATAATAATGGAACAAATAACTTTTTCATTTTCATCTTTTTGCTTTTTTATGTTTAAAATTATTCTTTCCCTTTTTTAAAATATTAAAAATGTGGCTGAGTCACTCTTTGCGTTTTTGTATAATTCGAACAAATATAAAAAAATAGTGCCATGCAATTTAAAAGGGAGTATCAATCTTGTAAATAAGTGTATTTGCATTTTCATACCTTTGTTTTTTATTTTCTCATCATGAAAAAGTACAAAACAGGACTAGTTTTAAGTGGAGGTGGAACCCGGGGGTTTGCACATTTGGGAGTAATTGCTGCACTTTATGATAGAGGAATTAAACCTGATGTAATTTCAGGGGTAAGTGCCGGAGCTGTCGTTGGTGCTTTTATTGCAGGTGGAAAATCACCCAAAGAGATTCTTGAAATTTTCAAAAAGGGATGGTTCTTTAAATACACAAAAATTCATTTACCAATCGATGGATTATTAAAACTGGACGGGTTAAAAGAAGTTATTCAAAAAGAAATTTCGGTTGAAAATATTGAAGAGTTGGAAATTCCATTTTTTGTTGGGATTTCAAACTTAAACAAGGGAATTATCGAATACAAAAATTCGGGCCCGCTTGGCGATATTGTTTTGGCATCTTCATCAATTCCGATACTCTTTTCACCAATTACTATTGGAAGGCATTCGTATGTTGATGGTGGTTTAATGGATAATATTCCGATTGCACCAATAAAAAACGATTGCAAACAAATTTTCGTGTCGAATATCAGCCCAATTAATCCAAAGGTAAAAATGAAAAATCTGGTCCAAATTGCTACACGCACTTTTTACATGAGTGTAAATGCAAATATGAGGGAAGTTCGAAAACATGCCACTGTTTTTATTGAGCCTAAAGGAATTGATAAATTTGACATTTTACTTCGAACTCATGCCGATGAGTTGTTTGAACTTGGCTATAATTCTGCGAAAATGGCAATGACCAAAGCACTGAAATAGAATCGTGATTATAAGCTACAAAACAAATAGAACTTTTAACCTGCATTATTCATGTTTATCTACTACGAAAAATTTCTTTGAAAGTTGATTTCCAAGATTATCCGTTACATTTATAACATGCCATCCTTTTTCAGGATTAAGTGCTAATTGATGCAATCTGGTTGTAGATCCTAAAAACTTTTCATCAAGGTGCCAGAAAACTGTTGCTCTGTTTTGTCGGTGAACCAGTTCAAAAATAATTTGTCCGGGAGTTCCATCTAAATAAGTTGGGATAAAAACATGGTTCCATTCACGAGGATAAATAAATTCCATATTTTTAATATCGTTAGAACAACCTGGCAACAATGAAGGTAATATTGTGTACTCGGGATTTTTTTGTCTGAAATAGTATTCCATTGCAGGTGGTAAAACAAACCAACTTTTATGTGTCATTTTCGAAACAGGAAAACAATCAGCATTTACCCGGTGAGTCCCTGACTCATTTAGATGAACTTTTATATGCCAGGGACAAACTTCAACTTTTGTACCTTTTGGTACCCAGATATCTTTTGTTGTTTCGCAATTTAAACCTGGCCTGTAACCGCTTTCAGAACACACTTCAATTTGTTCCATTTCATCAACTGGCATTTCAAACCAATCGCAGTTAGGAAGCAGCCTGAAAACATCGAATAAAAGTGGAGCTGCTGCTGAAACACCTGTTAATCCTTGCCTGCCTTCACCATCGGCATTTCCAACCCAAACAGAAACAACATATTTTTGTGTCATTCCAAGCGCCCAGGCATCTCGAAATCCAAAGCTGGTGCCCGTTTTCCAGGCAATGTTTCGTGCCGATATAAACTCATCCCAACCTGTTTCCGAATCTGGGCGTTTTACTTCTAACAAAGCCTGCAAAGTTGAATAAACTGAACCAGCACGTATTTCAGGTTGGGCAGATTCCACTTTTTCAATTTTTGACTTGGAAATATTCTTTTCCCAAATTAATTCTTTAAACGGTTCAATTTTATAAGCACCATCGTTCTCTCCGTAATTTTTTAGAATTGAAACCAACGAAGTGTACATTCCTGCCAAATCCCATAATGTAATTTCTGCCCCTCCAAGAATTAACGACAGGCCGTAATAATCGGGATTTTGTGTCAGTGATTTCATGCCAGCTTTTTGCAAAAAATTATGAAATGGTGCCACTCCATAATTTCGCAACATTTGAACCGCCGGAATATTTAACGAACGCGACAAAGCTTCAGCGGCCGGAACTGCCCCGTTATATTCCTGATCAAAGTTCATTGGGGTAAAACCTCCAAAACGAGTTGGTATATCAGGGATTAAAGTAAGCGGGGTAATTAATCCTTCGTCAATCATTTTACAGTAAAGGAACGGTTTTAAAATGCTACCAGTACTTCTTTTCGCTTGTATAATATCAACATGGTTATCGTGGTCGGCTTGTTTACCATCAAAAACATTTCCTACATAAGCTTTTACTTCGTGCGACGATACTTCGGACACCACAACCGCAATATTATAAATATGATTTGCCTGTAATTTTTTATGATGCCGTTCAACCAATTCGCATATTTGTTCCTGTAAAAAAAAGTCTATTGTGGAATGTATTCGTTGACCTGATTTTTCCAGGGCCGCTTTTTCTATCAAATGATAGGCATTTAACGGCAGCGGATTCACCTTTCCCGGAAGGGGTTCCGCCACCGATAATTGAAAAGTTAAACTGTCGATTTCGCCACGGGCCAGTAATTTTTTAAGAAGTCGATCGCGTTTTTGTTTTAATTTCTGATCTAGCCGCCCGGGATAAATTAATGAAGGTGCATTTGGCAAAACAGCCAGAGTTGCCGATTCTGCCCAGGACAATTCTGATGATGGTCGTGAGAAATAACGCCAGGCAGCAGCATCGATTCCAACAACATTTCCACCAAAAGGGGCATGAGAAGCATATAATTTTAAAATTTCTTTTTTTGAAAAACGGAGCTCAAGATTAATGGCCCAAACCATTTCGATTACTTTGTTTTTTATCGAACGCCTGGTTTGGCCTCGTGCCATCCGACAAATCTGCATGGTAATTGTGCTGCCTCCACTTACTATTTTCTTTTCCTTTATATTTTGAAAAAATGCCCGGGAAAGTGAAACAAGATTAATTCCCGGATGATAGTAAAAGTAGCGATCTTCAAAATGCAGAAGGCACTTTTTGTATTTCACAGGAATTGAATCGACAGCAGGGAATCGCCATTGTTGATCTGCTGCAATACGGGCACCCAGCAGTTTTCCTTCGCTGCTATTAACCACTGTTGAAAATGGGGAATTGAATAAAGGTTTAGGGACACAAATGAGTAATCCCAGAAACAGAAAAAAAATAAAACTTAATATAATTGGCCAGCGTTTATTCAAATTGTATTATATTTTGTCCTTCAAAACTTTATTGTTTTACACTCACCCATTTCCCGGGTTTTTGTGCACGAACACTATAATCGTACATCGCCTCGCAACTTACCGGAGACTGATAAAATTGCCCTACGTACGCAGCATTCAGATAAAATACAAATGTTTTTTGCTGGTTCATGTTTAAATCGAAATAGGTATAAACCCGATCGTCACGAATATCCTGATATTCAAAACCAGCGTTTTGATTTTGGGGAATATCGTTCAATCTCTTGTTAATAATTTCCCAGCCCGAAGGGAAAACTGTGCTTAATACCATTTTTTCGTAATCTACACGTTGCCCCGGATGTTTTACCGTAACTTCCAACTTCAAATCTTCGCCCTGAGATAATGAAGCCGGATCTATCTCCCTGTTATTTGCATCAAAATATTTTAAATTTAACAGCAGGTTTTTTGATTCTAAAGTTGAATCAACTCCTGTTTTTATTCCCCGGGCGAGTATTTTTACAAAACTTGCATTTTCTCCTTTATTATTTAATTCGATCCTAATTTTACCTTCCGAATTGGATTGAACAGGTAATTTTACAACCGGGATTCTTGTTCGAAGTTTTGATTTTTCACCATTTACCAGAAGTTCAAAATTAGTTTCAGGCTCATCGTTAAAATATTTGCCGGCGAAATTGGCAGCAGCAGATAAGCACCACGCAGCAGTTTGAGTACTTAACCACTCCCGTTGGTTCATTTCTTCCGAGATATTTTTCAATAATTCAAAAGCATTTTCCTTCTGTTCCAATAGAATCAGTGTCTCCAATATCATTGCTTTATCACGCAAGGCCGAACCAAACGTTCCGCCAAATTCATTATAATCATCAATTTCAGATGATAAATTGCTAACAAGTTGTTTAGCAGCCTCTGCTTGCCCGGCTAATACGTATGCGGCTGCAAGTCGCCATGAAACTTCAACCGATTTTTCTCCTTTTTCGCGTAAACGGTTCATTGCCCCCAAGTCGGGTGAACCTGCCAGAGCCAAGGTATATAAACGATACGCCTGTGTTAAATCGTAATTCCTGAAATAAAATCCATTGTGATTAGCATTGGTTGGGCTCCAGTTTCGTGCAGCAGTCTTCTGAAAGTTTAACCACTTTTCTTTCATTCCTAAAGGAACCGAATATCCTGAATTTGAAGCCTCCAAAATAAAATGCCCGACATAATTGGTTCCCCATTCGTTTACTAATGCAGCTCCCGGCCAATAACCAAAACCACCGTTTGTTAATTGAAATGCCGGTAATTTATTTAGTGCATTTCTGATATGATCCTCAACTTCCAGTTTTTGATCGGCCGCAAGCTCAGTTAAATCTTCAAGAAAAAGTTGTGGTAATGCCTGAGATGTAATTTGCTCGATACAACCATGCGGATACCGGATTAAATAATCGAGATGTTTTGAAAGATTTAGCGAAGGGAATCCCGAAATTTCTATCCAGGCAGTATTTGTTCCTGGTTCGCCGGGAGCTGTTAGTTCTGTTGACCAACTCTTTTGTCCATCAACCATCGACGATTTTTCTACGGTCACTTCTGAATTTGGATTCCTAACTTCCAGTTCAACCTGGTAAGTTGCATTTTCGCTACCACTTTTTGCTTCGATATTTATTTTTGCGACACCTGTTTTTCCCTTAATTTTTAATTTGAAAAATACCATCTTTTCACCTAAAGTTGAAAAGGTAAGTGCTTTTTGATGTTCATCGGAAATTTCAATTAATTCATTTGTTTTTACCCTGACAGAAACATTTTTTACATTCTCTTTCATGGCAAAAACATTGACCGGCAACAATACTTCTTCGTTGGGCGCTAATACCCGTGGTAATGTAGCAAGCAACATCAAACCTTTCCTTACAGGAACCGTTTTTTCTACATTTCCGTAAGCGCCTTTGTCTCCTGCAACTACCATCATTCGTACAGCACCAACATAATTTGGCATAATAAACTCATGTTTATTCGTTTTGCCTTTTTGAATGGTAAAAGGGCCGGCAAAATGTACAACCGGTTTAAACCGGTTAACTTCTTTTTTACCAGTCGATTTGATCTCACTGTCTCCGCCAACTGCAAAAGCTTTTTCCAGTTTTGCACCGTATGCACCTGCCACATAATCGAATAAATCCCAGGTTTTAACTCCAAGTGCCTCGCGGGCATAAAAAGACTTGTGCGGATCGGGGGTTTTAAAATTGGTTAATCCCAACAACCCTTCATCTACAATGGCGAGTGTATAAGTCATCATTTTTTTGTCTGCCTCCGAAACTTTAACCATGTATTTTGTTTCCGGTTTGATCTCATTTGCTGTTTCAATTATCGGATGTAAAACAGTCTCAGGATTCTCGACAAGTACGGGAGTAACGCCATACAAGCGAAGTGGAGCATCGTTTTCAGTTTGTCCGTAAGGTTGAATTAAACTAACATGAATATAAAAATTAGGAGCCATCTCCGGTTTGGATTTTATAGAAAACCGGGTTTGTTTATCTTCGGTTTTTACCCAAAACAAATCGATAACCTTTGTCCCGTTTTCAATACTTACGAGTGCTTTTCCTGTTTTTGATGACGGAATAGTTATTTCTATATTTTCGCCTACCAGATATTTTTCTTTATCGGTATTGAGTGTGAGCATTGTTGCACCGTCAGCCATTCCTCCTGAACGCCAGCTTCCCCATTTTGACATATAGAATGTTACACCCGTGGCATGCCCGTTATTTATATCTTTTATCCAAAGTAAGTATCTTCCATTATCATCCCAATTGCGGTACTTTACATTTAGTTTTAACTTGTTTTTATGTTTTGCCCGATTAATATTCCAGGTAGCAACCGGCCTGTAATAACTTCCTGAAACATAATGTGCCAAATTTTCTGAACCCGACTCCCACCACCAGCGCCAGTCGATTTTATATAGTTTTGCCTGAAGGTTACCTTCTGATGATGGTTTCCCATTTTCGTCAACAAGAACAATTTCCGGCGTATAATCGGTATCGGTTTTATACCAGTTATCTTCAGAAGTTGGCATTTTTACGCCAACAAAAGTTTTAAATGGGGCATATTTTGCTTGTTCTACATTTATACTATAATCGCCACCTTCCTCAAAAACCCTTGAAGTGAACCATGCTCTTACCATTCCTGGTGCATCCTCAAGCGATTGAAAATTGACCGGAATTGTTGTTTTCCCATTTTCATTTAACCGACCCTCAAAAACAGTTTGTTCCTCTGGAGAAAAATAAGAGGCCGGATTGGTAAATGAATATTGCTCAAATCCTTCAAAACTGGTTTGATCTTTTGTAAAAAGAACATCAATTTTTGTTTTTAGCGAACGGGCAGGTGAACCAAACAACCATTCGGCGCTCAAAGGAATTTCGGAAATACTGGAAGTAAGTACTGACGAAGGCAGGCCTAATTCAATTTTTAAACGGTTGGGTTTAACTGTTTCAATTTTAATTCTTTTCGAAAAAGTTGTATTTCCTACATTAACTTCTACCCGCCAGTTTCCTGTTTGTGCATCTGTGTTGGTTTGCGGTTTAAATGAATAAAACCCATTTTCATTTTCAGATTGAACTTGTATCTCGACCACCTGACCACTGCTATTTATTAGTTGAAAAACCACCGGATAGATTTCGGGGATTTCTGTATTCTCTTTTTCCAGGATAAAATTCAGATGAAGTGTGTCTCCAGGTCGCCAAACCCCGCGTTCGCCATAAATAAATCCTTTTATTCCTTCTTTGATTTCCTGCCCCGAAACGTTAAAATTACTTGTAGAAAGTGAACTGCCGTCATCAAGGCGAAGATATCCAAACTGATCTCCTTTTTGTGCAACGAGAAAAAAAGGTTTCTTTTTCAAATCGACGCGGGCAAACCCGTTTTCATCAGTTTGTATTGTTTCTATTAGCCGGTTTTGAAAATTAAAAAGTTTCAAATTTACCCCTGTTTCCGGCTCAGTGGAAAGAAGATTTGTAAGCGCGAAAAGCATTTCGTGTCCGCGACCTTCTTTAGCAATAATCCCCAGTTCCGAAGCAAAAATATTCCGATTGACAAACCTTCCGGAATGGTAATACGAAACATGGCAGGGATTATCGCGTTCATTCCAATCGTAATCTTCAGGGTAATAAGAATTATAGTACCAACCTGGTTCATCCCATTCAGTTTTGTATTTTTCTTTTTCGGGAATAGCAGTTTCTTTTAGTTTTTTTCCGGGAGTATTTTCTCTGCAATTGTAAACGGAATATTCTTTTTTAAACCTGAATTCAATCCGATAAATTGCTCCCTGTTCAATTTGAAAAAAATCGACCAGATTTACTTTGTAGGTACTCCAATGTTCAAGCCCTCCCGGATGATTTGGTTTTAATTCAACTTTTCCTTCATAAACCTGACGGCCTACTTTTTTTAAATCGGCACTGCCTTCGAATTGGTTTTCCTGAAAAAACTCTAAAATATTATCTTTAAAAATCCGGATTACGCGTACATCAATTGCATTCAAACTTACGGCTTCAAAAGGCATTTCTAAAGTGTTGTTTTGCGGAACTATCACCCCTTTTCCAATCAATCTCACTGCTGGTTTCAGACTGCTAAACTGTAATAAAAATGTTTCAGATTCTTTAAATTTGAAGTAGTTTATATTCGAAATCCCTTCATTTACCAAAAGATTCAATTCTCCTGAAATTATTCCTTCCGGCCATGCATTTATTACATTCCCATTTATTTCAAGACGTAAATTTTCCCCGTTGTTTAATGCAACCAATCCTGTTAAATCCTGTTCTTTTAATAAAGGATCAGAAAAACGAATTTGAATGTGTTGTTCGGGCAACTGAATTACTTTTGCATCTAATATTTCAAAAACATTCAACCCCGGCACTTCAAATATTTCCTCTCCTTTTTTATCAATATCTACCGATTTCCCGTTCCATTTAACTTTTAAAATACCTGCCTTTTCATCGTACCTGCTCAGGCTGTCGATTGTAAAAAAGTGTTTTCTACGATCTGGTTCATGTTGCCAAATAATATCAACCTGATTATTTTCAAATGTTGCATGTAATAATTTTTCTGTCTCTTCAGGATTTAAAATATCGGCTGTTAATAAATAACCCGAAAACTGCATTTGATTAGTTTTTGTGCTTTCGTAATTTTTCAATCCTTCAAATGTGATCGAAAATGATTGTTTAACAGTTGAAAACTGAAAAGGCATTTTTTCAAACTGCTTTTCGGTTTCAAAAAGCTTTCCTAAAAAAAAATCAGCAGAATATGTTGTATTCGATTTTAACTGCCCCGAAGGCCTGAACTCAACAATTCTATTTCCTACCAAAACAATTTCACCGTCTATTTCGGGTGAAAACCTAAAAATCTTTTTGTTTGAAATATCTGAGTCTGTAATTGGTTTAGCGAGATAAACGGAAATTACAGCCTCCTTTGAAATAGTTCCGCTGGTAAATGCCTGTACATATTTGCCAAACTCAATGTCGGTGGTAATTGTTTTCTTTTTTTCTGATTGACAAGCTATTAAAATAATTATCAACAAAATAACGGGGACTATAATTTTTTTCACTTTTAAAGATTTTTAAAGGTTAATGAAATAAATATCTAAAGGTAAGAAAATGATAAATGAAGTACCAATAAATTATTTTGTAATGAATTGAATTCTTAAAGATGAATAGATTAAATTTACACGATAGTTAATTTGCCGTTGACATGAAAAAAATACTCGTCATATTTGCTCACCCAGCTTTCCATAAATCTCGGATCAATAAACAAATGATTCACACGATCAAAAATATTGAAGGAGTTACAATAAATAATTTGTATGAAAAATACCCAGACTTTTTTATTGATGTTAAAAAAGAACAGGATCTGCTTGTAGAACATGATATTATAATATGGCATCACCCGTTTTATTGGTACAGTTCGCCTGCATTGTTAAAAGAGTGGTTCGACCTTGTTTTGCAAATAGGATTTGCTTATGGTATTTCAGGGCAGGCATTGGAAGGAAAAATAGCTTTCTCGGTTATTTCAACAGGTGGTAGAAAAGAAATTTATTCGAAAACGGGACGCAATAATTTTACCATAAACCAATTTCTTGTGCCATTCGAGCAGTCGGCAAATTTGTGCCGAATGGAATATTTTCCCCCTTTTGTGATTCACGGGTCACACACGATTTCTCATTCTGAAATTGACAAACATGCAGAAAAATTTAAAAACCTGTTAATTGCATTACGCGATGAACAAATAGAAAGTACAAAAATTCGTTCGGTGGAATATTTAAATGAATTAATAGATTAAAATGCACAATCAAGACTTTTTCTTTCAGGCATTAATTTATCTTTTAGCAGCGGTGATTTCTGTGCCACTGGCGAAAAAACTTGGACTCGGATCGGTTTTAGGATATTTGCTTGCCGGGACAATTATTGGCCCTTTTGTTTTGGGACTGGTAGGAAACGGGGCAGGTAGTGTTATGCACTTTGCCGAATTTGGAGTTGTATTAATGCTATTTGTAATTGGTCTGGAACTACAACCTTCGCTGCTTTGGAAAATGCGCCGATCGATTTTTGGTTTAGGTGGTTTGCAGGTTTTGTTCACTTCGCTGGTAATTGCTGCCGTTGCAATTTTATTCAGGTTTAAGTTAAATCAGAGTATTGCAATTGGTTTAATTTTGGCACTGTCTTCAACTGCAATCGTTTTACAAACCTTAACAGAAAAGGGATTACTTCAAAATGTTGCCGGACGGTCGGCTTTCTCTGTTTTACTATTTCAGGATATTTCAGTTGTTCCTATTCTTGCTTTAATTCCGGTTTTAGCTACACTCAATGGCAACATAAATCTTGATAATTCTGAAATAACCAAAATTTCCGGTGTTGCATCAATGCCAGGCTGGCTGCAGTTATTAATAATTGTGGCAGTTCTTTCTTTTATTGTTTTAGCTGGCCGTTTTATTGCCCGTCACATTTTTAGGCTAATTGCCGAAACCGGCCTGCACGAAGTTTTTACTGCACTGGCCCTTTTACTTGTTATTGGCATTGCCTTGGCAATGGATAAAATTGGTCTCTCGCCAGCATTGGGTACTTTTATTGCCGGTGTTGTACTGGCCGATAACGAATACCGCCACGAACTGGAGATTACTATTAATCCGTTCAAAGGACTTTTGCTGGGCCTCTTTTTTATCTCGGTTGGTGCCAGCATTAATTTTAACCTGTTTGCCGAAAATCCTTTTCAAATCTTAGGTTTTGTACTTCTACTTATCTTTCTGAAGTTTACTGTTTTACTTATTCTCGGAAAGGTTTTCCGGCTTCGAAAAGGTTATGAATTTTTATTTGCTTTTCTTCTGGCTCAGTCAAGTGAATTCAGTTTTATAATGATCTCATTTTCAAAACAAAACCACCTTTTCGACGATAAAACAGCTGGGTTACTTTTGCTGGTTGCAACACTTTCAATGGCCATTTCACCCTTGCTTTTAATTTTTAATGATAAAGCAGTTAGCCCGATACTTTCCCGTTGGCAAAATAAGCTGGAATACGATGAAGTTGAAGAATCTGAAAACCCAATTATTATTGCTGGTTTCGGACGGTTTGGATTGGTTATCGGGAGGTTGCTTTTGGCCAATAACTTTAAGGTTACAATTATCGACAGCAATCCGGCAAATGTTGAGATCTTGCGAAAATTTGGTTTCTCATTATTTTATGGCGATGTAACAAGGCCGCAGGTTTTAGAAAAGGCCGGAATTAAAGATGCCAAACTTTTTATTCTCAGCATGGCTGAATACGACGATGCTTTAAAAATTACTAAATATATCAGACAAAAATATCCCGATCTTA